>Ga0184639_10000285_pt1 | contig 18765 bp, 20 predicted proteins | sample PLM31_170_b2_FD_133155 | JGI IMG/M metagenome (GOLD analysis project Ga0184639, IMG submission 133155) | Groundwater sediment microbial communities from an aquifer in East River, Colorado, USA - PLM3-1_170_b2 | ecosystem: Environmental > Terrestrial > Soil > Riparian zone | place: USA: East...
AAGGTTCCGGCGAACTGATCGGCTGGCACGATCCGGACGAAAACCGGCAGTGGGTGCGCGAGCATAAATCGCGCGACCTGCGTGACAAGCGCATGAGCGTCAAAGAGGCCGTCGAGGAGTTCGTCCACGACGGCAATTTTGTCGCCTTCGGCGGCTTCGGCCACATCCGCATCCCGATGGCCGTGGTGTACGAGATCATCCGCCAGCAGAAACGCGGATTGGTCATGGCGGGCAAGACCGCCGTGCACGACGTAGACCTGCTCATCGGCGCGGGCTGCGTGAACAAGATCGAGGTCGCTTATGCCTTCGGCCACGAATTGCGGGGCCTCTCCCCGGCGGGGCGCCGGGCGGTGGAAACGGGGCAATGCAAAGTTGTCGCCGAGATTTCAAATGCGGGCTACCAGTGGCGCTTCCTCGCCGGGATGATGGGGATTCCCTTCATCCCCTCCCGCACCATGCTGGGCACCGACACGTTGAAGCACAGTGCGTGCAAGGTGGTGGAGGACCCGTGGAGCGGAAAACCCGTCTGCCTGATCCCGGCCGCCCATCCCGACGTGGCGATGTTCCACGTGCCCCGCTGCGACATGTACGGCAACGCCCGGATTGACGGCATCATCGTGGAGGATTTTGAACTGGCCCGCGCGGCCCGGCGGGTGATCGTCACGACCGAAGAGATCGTGGACACCGAGGTCATCCGCGCGGAGCCGTGCCGCACCGTGATCCCGTTCTACGTGGTGGATACGGTGTGCGAGGTGCCGTACGGCGCGCATCCCACGCTGATGCCCTACCTGTATTTCTTCGACGACGAACACATCGGCGAGTGGCTTGATCTTTCGCAAACGCCCGCCGGCACACAGGCTTACTTCGAGAAATACGTCTTCGGCGTGTGCGGCTTCGAGGAGTATCTGGACCTCGCCGGCGGCGTTCGCAAGCTCAACTATCTCAAGCGCGTAGAGCAGTTCAAAGAACCGATGCGCGCACCGTGGCTGAAGGACCGATGAGGAGGGAACACTCATGGTCGAACAGGTGACAACGTATACCGCGACTGAACTCCTGGCCTGTGTGGCGGCACGGATGCTGGAGGACAAGAAATCCGTCCTCGTGGGCACGGGCCTCCCGATGCTTGCCGCCCTGCTGGCGCAGAGGGCGCATGCGCCGGGGCTGCTCATCATCTTCGAGGCCGGGGGAATTGGCCCCCGCGTTCCGGTGCTGCCCATCTCTGTGGGCGACTCGCGCACGTTCTATCGGGTGGCCGCCGCCTCCAGCATGCACGACGTGATGAGCGCGTGCCAGGCCGGTTACGTGGACTACGGCTTTCTGGGCGCGGCCATGATTGACGTGTACGGCAACCTCAACACCACCGTCATCGGCGAGTGGGAGCACCCCACGGCGCGCCTTCCCGGCAGCGGCGGGGCCAACGACATCGGCTCGCTCTGCCATCGCACCATCATCGTCATGCGGCAGGACAAGCGCCGTTTTGTCGAACGGGTGAACTTCATCACCACGCCGGGCTACCTCGACGGCCCCGGCGCGCGGGAACGAGCAGGCCTGCCCGAGGGGACTGGCCCCCATCGCGTGATTACGCAACTGGGAGTCTACGACTTCGACGAGCAGACGAAGAGGCTCAGGTTGTTGGACATGCATCCGGGCGTCACGCCGGAGGAAATTCAGGCCAATAGCGCTTTTGCAGTTCCCGTTCCTGAGTGGGTAGGAATCACCACGCCCCCGACCGAGGACGAGCGCAGGTTGCTGCGCGAGATAGACCCGGCGGGCATGGTGATCGGGAAGTAGGGGGAAAACGATAAAGGAGGCCATCATGCTCGCCACTTCTGCGATTTCACAACGACACACGGCGGAGGCTGAACTGCTGGCGCGGGCCGTGGCCGATCAACGGGTGGCGGTGGATAGCGCGCTCAGCCAGTTGGGTTCGGCCAACCGGTCGCTCCAGCAGACCATGCGGGAGACCATTCAAGACAGCGCCGACCGGACATTGTGGCAACGGCTGTTGAGTTCTCTGGCGCTGCATCGTTGGGGCGAGGCGCCGGATTGCCAACGCCGGGCAGACCACGAGGCTTCCGAGCGCATTGACGCGGCCCTCACCCGCCTGTTTGTCGAAGATGACGATGGGATGGCGTCCGTGCCCGTGAAACTTGCCGTCTTGCACGAAGGCCTAACCGACGCGGAGTGCCGCGTCCGCAGCGCAGCCGCTGCGCTACTGGGTGTACGCGGGGACGCACGCGGCCTTGAGGTGCTCGTCGAAACTGTGCACACTGGCGAGCCGGAGTGCAAGTTGCGGGCGGTGACCGCGCTGGGGAAACTCAAAGACGAGCGCGGGGGCTGGGCTTTGGTGGAGGCGTTGGCCTGTGATGACGAGGGGCTGCACTGGGAGGCCTCGCGCGCGCTGGGCGAATTGGGGGAGAAGGCACTCCCAGCCCTGCTCGACGCGCTCAAGTCCTCCAAGCCGCACGTCCGCTGGCACGCCGTCCGCGCCCTGGGCGGGATCAACGACCGGCAGGCGGTGGCGGGCGTCGCCGAGGCGCTTGGCGACACTGACTACGCCGTGCGGTGGGCGGCGGCCGAGGCATTGGCCGGCATCGGCTTGCCAGCCGTGACCCCAATCCTGGAACGCCTCCTGCGTTATGCGCCGATGGACGACACGTATCAAGCCGCTCACCACGCGCTGCATCGCATCGGATCACCTGAGGCGCAAAGGGAGCTGCAACCATTGTTGAAGGCCCTGCGCGGCCCGGCTGCGCCGGTCGAAGCGCCCAGGGTGGCCTACCGCCTGCTTCGAGAACGGAAGTCAGGGGGACCGGCTGGCGAGAGGCATAGGGAGCACATATGAGAATCCCGAGCGCGTAACGCACAGACACGAGGTATCTCGGAGAGGCTGCGTATCTGGACGCGAAGAGATAGCCCACGATGACCTCACCCATCGCTACGTATGACCCGGCCCCCGCGCCGCTTCCACTGCTTGAAGTCATCCGCCGCAAGGAAGCGGAGGTCAAGCGCCGGCTGGCGGCTGAACGTGAGGCGGCTCAGGCAGCGCAAGCAGAGGCAGAGCGAAAGGCCCGCGAACTCGTCGTGGCGGCCGAGGCGGAGGGCCGATGCCAGGGCGAGGCAGAGCGGCAAGCAGCCCGTTCTGAGGCCGAACACGAGGCCACCGCTATCGTCGCGCAGGCATATGCCAGGGCGAAGCTGCTGCAACGTGGAGGGGAAGAACACTTGGAGGCGGCTATTGCACGGGCAGTCAAGTTGATTGTTGATCGCTGATTGCTGATCAGAATCTCAATCAGCGGTCAACCATCGGCAGTTTTCTATTACGAGACGTAACATGAGACTCAAGATGGCCCGGATTGAAATGGTAGGCCTCAAGACCCGCCTCGCGGCCACCGTGCATACGCTGCACCGCCTGGGCTGCGTGCAGATTGAAGACCTCTCTGAAACGAGAGACGTTTCTGCGCGTCCCCTGCATCTGGATCGCGACATGGTGCGGACACAGGAAGAACTCGGCTATCTGGTGGCGAAGATAGAGGGGCTGCTGTCCATTCTCGGCGCCGGCGGGGTCGAGGCGCGGGCGGCAGCCACTGGCACTTCACGCACCGAAAGCGGGACGCCTGAGGTGGATTGCCAGACCGAGGCGCGCGCCGGACTGGAAGCGCTCAGCCCGCAGGTGCAGGCACTCGTATCCAAACGGGAATCTTTGGAAGCCGAGCGAGCTTCGCTCCCGCGCTACGAGGCCACGCTGCGCAGACTCTTGCCCATTGTGCCAGCCTCGGCCCGCGACACGGCCAACGCTTCGGTGGGCATACTGGTCAGCCGCGCGCACCTCGCCGTGCTGGATGCCATCGCCGAACGGGTCGTGAATCTTTCCGGCGGCCGGGCGGAGGTGGTCGCGGAGGACGTGGACGCGGCGACGCGCGCCATGTTGCTCGTGTTCCCGCGCGAATTCGCCGCCGAGGTCGAAATGCTCCTGGGCCGCGAGGACATCTCACGTCTGCGCCTGCCCGAAGCGTTCGCCGATCAGCCGCCGGACGCGGCCGTGGCCGCGCTCGGCAAGCGGCTCGCCGCCATCCCCGGGGAACTCGCGGGGATCAACGCCGAGCTTTCGGCGCTGGCCGAGGCGTGGGCACCGCGCCTTGAGCGCTGGCGCGCGTGCCTGCGCGACCGGCTGGAGGAGTTTGCCATCCTCACTCGCCTCGGCGAGACCGATCAGACTTTTGTGCTCGTCGGATGGGCGCCGGAGCGCGACGTGCCGCGGGTGCGCGAGGCGCTGGTCACCGAAGTGGGCGAAACCATCATGCTGCAGGTGCTGCCGTTCACGCACGCGGACGAGAAGCGCGCCCCGGTCGCCTTGGTGAACCCCGGCCCGGCCCGGCCATTTGAAAGCCTGGTGCGCCTGCTGGCCGTCCCCCGCTACGAGGGCATAGACCCGACGATGCTGATGGCGTTCTTCCTGCCAATTTTCTTCGGGATGATCCTCGGCGATGTGGGCTATGGCGCGCTGTTGTTGCTGTTGTGCTTGTCCGGGCTGGTTTCAAACCAGCCCCGACTGCGCCGCTTCCGCAAGCCGGGCATCGCGCGCGACATCATTCAAGTGCTGGCGATCGGCTCAGTGTGGAGCATTGTCTTCGGATTCCTGTACGGCGAGGCGTTTGGCACGCTCGGCGAGCACTTTGGCATGCACGCGCTTTGGCTCGACCGCACGAGTCCGAAGCAAGTGACCGGATTGCTGCTGTTCACCGTTGCCGTGGGGGCCGGCCACGTCACGCTGGGGCTGATCCTCGGCGTCTGGGAGGCGCTACGGGAGCGCAGCCGCAATCACCTGCTGGAACGCGGGGGAATGCTCGTCGGGTTGATCGGGCTGTTCCTGATCGTGACGGTGCTGGTCAAGTGGCTGCCGCAAGCGTTCATGACGCCCGGCATCGCGGTGCTGATCGTCGGCATCATTTTGCTGGGCGCGTCGCTGGGGTGGCTGGGGCTGCTCATGGGCCCCATCGAGTTCATCGGCGTAGTGGGGAACATCCTCTCCTATCTGCGCATCGCCGCCATCGGCTTGGCGTCCGTGTACCTCGCCCGCGTCGCCAACGACCTGGCGGGCAGTCTGGGCAATATCGTTGTCGGGATCATCATCGCAGTGCTCATTCACGCGCTCAACCTGGTGCTGGGCGCGTTCAGCCCCACCATCCACAGTTTGCGTTTGCACTACGTCGAATTCTTTCGGAAGTTTTACGAGGGCGGCGGGAGGCCGTATGAGCCGTTCAGGAGTGTGACAGGTGGCGAGTGACGAATGACGTGAGCCGCGTCACGCGCCACTCGTCACCCGCCACATACTACGGAGGAACACATGGACGCTACCGGATTGATCGCAATCGGCGCCGGGCTGGCGGTCGGCCTGGCCGCCATCGGCACCGGGTTGGCCCAGGGCCGCATCGGGTCGGCGGGCGTCGGCGCCATCGCCGAAAAGCCGGAACTGGTCGGCCTGGTGATCTTGCTGATCGCCATCCCGGAGACGATGGTCATTCTCGGCTTTGCCGTCGCGGCCATGGTGCTGCTGATGGGCGGGGGATTCGGCGGATGAGCCTCGAAGCCATCCTGGCTGAAATCGAGGCCTCCGGCGAGGCCGAGGTGGTCAGCCTGCGGGCCGAGGCGGAGGCGCGTGCGCGGCAAATCCTGGCCGGGGCCGAACGAGCAGCATCCGCCAGACGGGAGGCGGCCCGGCGCACGGCTTTGCTTCCCGTCCCTGGCGAACGAGCGCGGTTGTTGCATCACGCCAAACTGGAAGCGCTGCGCGCGGTGGGCGAGGTTCGCGACCGGCTGGTGGAAACGGCGCTGGCGGAAACGCGCCGGCGACTCGCTAGCCTGCGCGCCGACCCGGACTACCCTCTCATCTTGCGCCGCCTGACCGAGGAAGCGATCCGGGTCTTCGGCGATGAAGCGCTGGGCACAGGCGATTCCCCGTCCTGGCTCGAGGCCGACCCGCGCGACGAGGCGCTGCTCCGCCGCATTTTGTATGACCTTGGTCTGGATGTGGCGGTCAAACCCTCGCTCGATGGCTGGGGAGGCCTGGTGGCCCGCAGCGGCGACGGGAGGATTGTCGCCACCAACACGCTGGAAGCGCGCCTCGAACGCGCCACGCCGTTTTTGCGCCGTGACCTGGCGGCGTTCTTTGAGAAACAGGAACTGAAGGAATACAAGGAACTCAAAGGAACTCCAGTTCCTTCTAATCCCTGAGTTCCTGGAGTTCCCGGTTTTGCGATGTCCGACTTCGACTATGGCAACGCCCGACTGCACGCGATGAAAGCGCGGCTGCTCTCTCGCCGGACCCTGGAAGGGTTGGCAGAGACCGGGAGCGTTCCAGGGCTGATTACGGCGCTCACGAACACGGCTTACCGCGAGGCGGTGGAAGCCGCATTGGCACGGTCTTTGGAGGAACCGGCGGGCCTGGAATGCCTGGCCGAGGCGCTGCGGAACGATCTGGTGGCAACGGTGGGCAAGGCGCGCGTTTTCTTCCGGGACAAGGCCGGTGAACTGGCTGCGCTCGTGCTGCGCCGCTACGACCTGCACAACGTCAAAGCCGTGCTGCGCGGACTGGCGCAACACGTCCCGGCGAACGAGATTCTCGCCAGCACACTGCCGATTGGCGACCTGCGCCCGGCGGATCTGGCAGAACTGGCGCGTTCCGCAAACTTCCGCGGCGCAGTTGATTTGCTCACGACCTGGGCCGTGCCGTTGTCGCGGCCTTTGCTTGAACTGCGCGCGAGACGGCGGGGTGAGGGTGCGGACGTGCCCGAAATGGAGTTGGCTCTGGATCGCTGGCATCTGCAGACGGCGAGGCGGGCGGCGCGCGAGGCAGGCGACGAAGGGAAAACGTACCTCGAGGCGCTGAGGTTGGAGGCCGATGCGGCAAACATCATGACCGCGCTGCGCCTCGTCGGCGTCACAGAGGCGGCCACGACTCTGCGCGCGCACTTCGGCACGGGCGAGACGACGGTGCTCTTTATCGGCCCCGGGCACATCCCGCTTGGGCTTTGGGCGGAGGCCGCTCGCCAACCGTCGGTGACGGAAGCCGTAAACACGCTGGCCGGGACGCCTTACGGCGCGACTCTACGGGGCGCGATGGAAAAGTATGCCACGGCGAACCGCCTGAGTGTCTTCGAGCGCGCACTGATGCGTCAGCAACTTCAGCACGCGGTTGGTTTCTTCGCCGCTGACCCACTCGGTATTGGGGTGTTGCTGGGCTACGTTGTGTTGAAGACGAACGAGGTCGCCAACCTGCGTGCGATCGCACAAGGGCTGATGCTTGGGGAAAAATCTGATCGCATTCGCGCCGAGTTGATGTTCGCAGACTGAACAGGAGTCTGGGATTTGGAGGTTGAGGTTTTGCTATGAGCCGTCTTCTCGTCGTCACCCGCCCCTCACTCGTCCCCGGCTTTCGTCTCGCCGGGGTAGAAGCCTTCCCCGCCGAGGAGGCGGAGGAGGCCCAACGGTTGATTGGCAAGTGGCTTGACAAACACGAGGCCGGATTACTCGCGGTGGACGATGGGCTGTTGGCCGGATTCGATCCCGCCTTTCGGCGGAGGCTGGAAGCCGCCGACCAACTGCCACACCTTGCCATCCCCGGTGGTGGACCGTTGGGGCCGGCGGGCTTTCGCCGCCAGCAGATCGCCGAATTGATTCGAAAGGCGATAGGGTTTCACATCACGTTTCGAGGCGAGCAGGCTGGCTGATGGCTTATCGCGTGTGGCTGATAGCGTAGCGCTTATCGCAGGTCAGGCAGCAATATGCGATAGGCGATAAGCGATAGGCGACGCGCGATCAGCCAAAGCGAGATGAGAGCATGAACGACTGGCCGAAGGGCCGCACAGGGAAAGTCATCCGCGTTGCCGGGCCGGTGGTGGGGGCCCTCGGCCTGGAGGACGTGCGCCTGTATGACGTGGTGCGCGTGGGCGAGTTGGGCCTGATCGGCGAAGTGATCCGGCTCCACGGCGATCTCACGACGATTCAGGTGTACGAGGATACGAGCGGGCTGAAGGCGGGTGAACCCGTGCTCAACACAGGTGCGCCGCTCGTCGCCGAACTCGGCCCCGGCCTGCTCGGGCGTGTGTACGATGGGTTGCAACGCCCGCTGGTAGATTTGGCCGAGGCCACAGGGAACTTCCTCGAGCGCGGCGTGGCGGCTTCGCCGTTGCCGCTGGAGAAACGTTGGACGTTCACCCCGCGCGTGAAGGTCGGGCAGCGAGTTGGGCCGGGTGACGTGCTCGGGGTCGTGCCGGAGAGCCGAACGGTCGAGCATCGTGTGCTCGTCCCGCCGGATGTGTGTGGGCGCGTCGTCACCGCACATGCCGGTGAATTCACGGTGCCAGAGCCGGTCGTCGTGCTTGAACTCGAAGGCAATGGACAGTCGGGCCGGCGAGAAATCACGCTGGTTCAGAAGTGGCCCGTCCGCAAGCCGCGCCCCTATCAGGCCAAACTCGATCCCAATCAGCCCCTCCTCACTGGGACGCGCGTCATTGACACGTTCTTCCCGGTCGCCAAAGGCGGCGCGGCCATCATCCCCGGCGGGTTCGGCACCGGCAAGACCGTCACCGAGCATTCACTTGCGCGCTGGGCGGAAGCGGACGTGGTGGTGTACGTGGGCTGCGGTGAGCGCGGCAACGAGATGACCGAGGTGCTCGAAGAGTTCCCCACGCTCGAGGACCCGCGCTACGGCGCGCCGCTCATGGAGCGCACCATCCTGATTGCCAATACGTCGAACATGCCGGTCGCCGCGCGCGAGGCCAGCATCTACACCGGCATCACCATGGCCGAATACTACCGCGATATGGGTTACGACGTGGTATTGCTCGCGGACAGCACCTCGCGCTGGGGTGAAGCGTTGCGCGAGATTTCCGGGCGCTTGGAGGAGATGCCGGGGGAGGAGGGCTATCCCGCGTACCTGGCCGCACGCCTCTCGGAATTTTACGAGCGGTCGGGGCGCGTGACGTGTTTGGGATCCAATGGGGCCAACGGTAGGGGCGACCCTGGCGGTCGCTCTGGGCAGACCCAAAGGCTGCCCCCACAACGAACCGGATCGGTGACGGTCGTCGGCGCGGTTTCGCCGCCCGGCGGCGATTTCTCCGAACCGATGACGCAGAACTCGCTGCGCGTGGTCGGCACGTTCTGGGCGTTGGACTACGACCTCTCGCGCCGCCGCCACTTCCCCTCGATCAACTGGACGCGCAGCTACACGCTCTACAACCTGCGTGAGTGGTACAGCCGGGCGGCCGCACCGGAGTGGAACGACCTGATCCGCGAGGCGATGGCGCTGCTGCAGCGCGAGGTGGAGTTACTGGAGATCGTGCAACTGGTGGGGCCGGATGCGCTGGCCGAGGCGCAGCGCGAAGTGCTGGCCGTCGCGCGGATGCTGCGCGAGGACTTCTTGCAGCAATCGGCCTATCACGAGACTGACCGCTTCTGCCCGCTGCCCAAAGCCTACTGGATGCTCCGCACGATTCTGGAATTTCACCGCCGCGCCGCCGCTGCGGTGGGGACCGGAATCTCGCTCGAGCGCCTCACGGCGCTGCCGGTCGTCGCCGAAATCGCGCGTATGAAAGAATTGCCGGTGGCGGACGCGGAAGACAGTTTGAAAGGGTTGATTGAGAAGATCAACTCGGAGTTTGCGAACTGTACGTAGAGAAGACGGTCCGCCATGCCGACTCGAACCCTGCCTGCCCTCATCACCAAAGAATACCGCACCCTCTCGCGCATCGCCGGGCCGCTGGTGTTCATCGAGCGCATTCGAGGCGTAGCCTACGGCGAGATCGTGGAGATCACCGGGCCGGATGGCGAGGTGCGCCTCGGGCAGGTGCTCGAGGTGGACAGGCAACTCGCCGTGGTGCAGGTGTTTGCCGGGACGAGCGGCCTCGACCTGGCGCGGACGCGCGTGCGCTTCACAGGCGATGTGGCCCGGCTGGACGTGTCGCTTTCGATGCTCGGCCGCGCGCTCAACGGCTCCGGCCAACCCATGGACGGCGGCCCGCCCATCGTCCCAGAGGCCGCGCTGGACCTCAATGGTCTCCCCATCAATCCCTCTGTCCGCACCCACCCCAGCGAGTTCATCCAAACCGGTATCTCGGCCATTGACGGATTGAACACGCTCACACGCGGACAGAAACTCCCGATCTTCTCCGGCGCGGGTCTCCCGGCGAATGAGTTGGCGGCGCAGATTGCCTCGCAGGCCCAAGTTGCCGGCGAGGGGGCCGGGAGGCAGGGGAGCACAGGTGAGCTCTCCCCGGCGCAATTTGCGGTCGTCTTCGCCGCTATCGGCATCACGCACCGCGAGACGTCGTTCTTCCTGGATCAGTTCCGGGCAGGCGGGGCGATGGATCGCACCGTGCTGTTCATCAACCGCGCCGACGACCCGACCATTGAGCGCCTGCTCACCCCGCGCGCCGCGCTCACCGCGGCCGAGTATCTGGCCTTCACGCACGATCGGCACGTGCTCGTCATCCTCACCGACATGACGAACTATTGCGAGGCGCTGCGGGAGATCGCCGCCGCGCGCGAGGAAGTGCCGGGACGGCGCGGCTATCCAGGCTACATGTATTCCGACCTGGCGAGTCTCTACGAGCGCGCGGGTCGCATTCGGGGCAAGGCCGGGTCAGTCACGCAGTTAGCGATCCTCTCCATGCCCGACGACGACATCACGCACCCCATCCCCGACCTCACCGGCTACATCACGGAGGGACAGATCGTGCTCAGCCGCGACCTGCATCGCAAAGGCATCTATCCGCCGATTGACGTGCTGCCCTCGCTATCGCGGTTGATGAACGCCGGGATCGGCGAGGGGAAGACGCGCGCCGACCACCGCGCCGTGGCCGACCAACTGTACGCGCTGTACGCGCAGGGGCGCGACCTGCGGCGACTGGTCGCCATCATCGGCGAGGCCGCGCTCTCCGCCGACGACCGCCGCGTGCTCGCCTTCGCCGATCGCTTCGAGGCCGAGTTCGTCGGGCAGGCCGCAGGGGTCAATCGCTCTGTGGAGGAGACGCTCGCGCTGGCCTGGGATTTGCTGGCGCCCATGCCCGCCGAAACGCTCAAGCGGATCCCGCAGAAGTTCATCGAGCAATACCACGGCCAAGAGTGATGGCTCCGGCTGATATCTCGAAACTGCGTTGACGATTTTACGGCTATGCAAAAAGTCTCCACCACCCGCATGGAGCTGCTCGCCAAGAAGGCGCAGATCGCGCTGGCGCGACAGGGACGGGAACTGCTCGAAGAAAAACGCACGGCCCTCATGCGCGAATTCCTGCGGGTGGCCGACCGCGTCATGGCCGGGAGCGACGCGTTGCAGCAGTCGGCGGCTGAAGCGCGCCGGGCGCTGGCGCGGGCGGAAGCCGTGGCCGGAAGGGAAGCCGTCCGCTCGGCGGCGATGGCGACGCGCGGGGAGTTGGCGCTGGAGGTGCGGGCGGCCAACGTGATGGGCGTGCGTGTGCCCGTCATCGAGCAAAAGCGGGTCGCGCGGTCGGCGTTGGGACGTGGCTATTCCATCACGGGCACATCCGTTACCATTGACGAGGCGGCGGCCGCCTTTGAGGCGGAGGTGGATAGCGTCATCCAACTCGCGGAAAGCGAACTGCGCCTGACCAGACTGGCCGCCGAAATCCAGCGCACCTCGCGCCGCGTGAACGCCCTGGAGCACGTGCTCATCCCGCGCCTGAGCGCCGAGCGCAACTACATCCAGATGGCCCTCGACGAACGCGAGCGAGCCGACCACTTTCGTCTAAAGCGCGTCAAGCAGACGCTTCAGCGCAAGAGCGAGCCGAACAGCCACCGCTGAAGCCGGAGAGGAAAAAACCAGATGAACACGCTATCCAGAGATGAACTGAACAGGCTCGCAGAGGAACAGGCCGGGTTATGCGTTTCGATCTTCATGCCCGCGCACCGCGTGGGACCGGAGACTCAGCAGGACCCCATCCGATTTCGGAACCTGCTCCGGGACGCCGAGGAACGCTTGATCGCGGAAGGACTGCGCGTCCCGGACGCGAGGAAGCTGCTGACCCCAGCGCAAAAGCTCCTGGCCGACGGTTTCTTCTGGCGACACCTGAGCGATGGGCTGGCGATATTCCTGTCCCCCAACGTGTTTCGCACTTACCGTTTGCCGCTCGCTTTCCAGGAACGCCTGGTCATCGCACCTCGTTTCTACGTCAAGCCGCTCCTGCCTCTGCTCTGCGACGATGGCCGGTTTTACATTTTGGCTCTGAGCCAGAATGCCATCCGGCTGCTTCAGGGAACACACTTCAGCGTCAGCGAGGTGAGGCTCGAGCATGTCCCCGCCAATCTCGCCGAGGCGCTCCGGGACGAGATGCCGGAGAAGGAACTCCAGTTTCGCAGTGGTGCGCCGGTCGGGGCCGGCCAGTGGAGCACAATCTTTTACGGGGGCGGAGACGTTTCGCGTGAGACGAAGGACGGGATACTCCGCTATTGCCATCAGATTGATCAGGGCCTGCGCGAACTGATCAAAGAGAGGCCCGTCCCTCTGGTGCTGGCCGGGGTTGATTATCTCCTCCACATCTATAGAGAGGCGAGCCGATACCCGTATCTGATCGAGGCGGAGATCATCGGCAATCCTGACCGGCTAAGCCCCGAAGACCTGCACGCGCGGGCCTGGGAGATTGTGCAGCCTTATTTTCAGAAGCAGTCGGCGGGGGCAGCCGCCCGGTTCCGGCAGCTCGCCGGCAGCCAACGCGCCTCCACCTATATCCGGACTGTGATCCCGGAAGCGAATCGCGGACGGGTCGAAACGTTGTTTGTCGCCGCGGGGTCTGAGCTGTGGGGCACGTTCGATCCGCAGACGAGTCGCGTCGCCATGCATCCGACCATGCAAATCGGCGACGAGGATTTGGTGAACCTGGCCGCGACGCGGACCCTTTTGACGGGCGGCACCGTCTACTGTGTTGCGCCAGAAAGCATGCCCGCCGACGCGCCGCTCGCGGCGGTGTTCCGGTACTGAGGCGTGGTTTTCAGAATGAGCTCAGAGCCCTCTTTCCTCTGGCGGCCTGAGCGCGCGGAACTCACGGTACAGCGTCAAATCGTAAATGATCTTCAACCCGCCGGACAGCAAGAAGGGCACGCCCATCAGCGCCGGATGGGCCAACAGCGGGCCGGTGAAGATGGGCGCGAGCGACGCGCCGAGGGTACGCGCCACGCCGGTCACACCCGCCGCCGCCGACCGCTCGTCGGGGGCCACCACCGCCATCGTGTACGACTGCCGCGTGGGCACGTCCATCTGCGAGAGGCTGAAGCGCAACAACAGCACCGCGATGGCGAGCGGCAGACTCGGCATCAGCGGCACCAGCATCAACAGGATATTGCTGGGTATGTGAGAAAACACCATCGTGTTGATCAGCCCGATGCGCGCCGCGACCCGCGCGGCGGCCAGCGCCGAGAGCCCCGCGAGCAGGTTCGCGCCGAAGAAGATGCCCCCCAGCACCGCCGGCTCCACCCCGAACCGCCGATGGAACCAGTAGGCCACAAGGCTCTGCACCACGAAGCCGCCCCCGAACGCATCCATCGCGAACAGCGCCGAGAGTTTGAACACCACGCCGCGCGAGCGGTGGAGGCCGAGTCGCCCCTCGCCTCCAGCCCCATCCACTTCGCGGCGCTGCGGGGGCCGTGCTCTCCCCGACGAGGAGAGGGGGGTCGCCTCCACCGCGAGCGACAGCCGGGTGAACATCGCCCCAAGCACCAGCCCCATGATGGCGTAACCGACGACGACCGCGCGATAACTATCGAGCGGCGACGCGCCCGCGCTGCGCAAACTTTGCGCCAGCCCGCCCCCGGCCAGCGCGCCCAGTGCGGTGGCAAGCGAGCCGACGAGGTTGTACCACGCAAAGATCCGCGTGCGCTGTCCACTTAGAATGATCTGCGTGAGCGCCGCCTGCTCAATCGCCAGAAACGGGCCGACCTCGTTGCCGCTCGGGCTGATCACGCCGACGATGGCGGCGACCAGCAACAGGCCGAAGTTGCGCGTCACGGCGAACAACCCGCCGGCGAACAGCATCAGGCCCGCGCCCGCGATCAGCATCCGCTTCCGGCCCACCCGGTCCGCCGTCGTCGTGATCCAGAGTGAGATCAGCGTGTCGCCGATCAGCGTGAGCGTCAGCAGCGCGCCGATCTGCGGTTCGGTGAGGCCTGCCTCCGCCAGATAGAGCACCAGCACCACGGACAGGAACCCGTAGGCGAACAGGCGCGCGATTCTCGTGCTGAACAGCAGGCGGCCATCCGGCGTCAGTTCGCGCCAGTGTTGAAGGCTCATTCCTCACCTTCCATGTTATGATTATCCCCGGAAATCCACATGGGGGGCGACCCGGCGACGAGTTCTTCTCCAGGAGGAGAGATGCCCACGGAAATCCTTGCAGTTCCCGATCCTGATCTAGTATACGGCCTCTACACGGGGGACTACAAGGTGCAGCTTGCGCGCATCGCCGTGCGGCTCGACGTATTCACCCCGCTGGCCCACGGCCCGGCAGACGCGGAAACCGTGGCGAAAGCCTGCAGCTGCGACGCAACCGGCATGCGCGCCTTGCTCGATTACCTGACCAGCTTGAATTTGCTCGAACGGCGCGGCAACACCTATGCCCTCACGCCCACCGCCGACGCGTTTCTGGTTCCCGGGCGGAAGACGTACGCGGGCGGGGTCGTGATGAACGAGACGACTCCCGAGCTGTGGGAAAGCATGTTGCAGGCCTTCCGCACGGGCCAGCCCACGCGCCACGCAGAAGACTGGGTGCAGGATGCGTGGCTGGAGAGCTACAGCCACTGGCAGCCCGCGAAAAGCCTGGAGATGTGGCGGGCAGCCGGGATCGAGCCGGGCCGCCGCCCCGGCCTGCGCCTCCTCGACCTGGCCTGCGGATGCGCCGTCAAGAGCCTCGTGCTCGCCCAGGCCGATCCGGCCGTGCGCGTGACCTGCGTGGATCGCGCCGAGGTGCTGGAGGTGGCCCGCGACCTCGCCGACCGGCTGCACGTGACCTCGCAGGTGACGTTCCGGCCCGGCGACCTGCTCAAAGACGACTTTGGCGAGAACTGGTTCAACGCCATCCTGCTCGGGCAGATTTCGTATTATCTGACCCCGGCCCAAAACGCCGGCCTCTTCCGGCGCATCCAGCGCACTCTCGCGCCGGGCGGCAAGTTTGTGATTGACGCCATCATGGCCTCCGCCTCCGATGCGCCCACCGAGTCGGCGAGCTTCGTCACGGCGCTCCTGTGGGCCATCAGCGGCGGCGCGGCCCACACCTTCGATCACTACCAGAGCTGGCTGACCGACGCCGGTTTCAGCCGCGTGAGCCAGTTGAGCGAGCGCTGGTTGGTCGCGGTCAAATAACGGACGCCGCCGCGCATTGATGGAAGGAGGCCACGATGTCCATCGCTGAAGCCACACTCTACGGCGACCTCGTCAAATATTTGCGCGAGCGGTGGGCGGAGCAAGCAGCGCAGTTCAACGAGACCTCGTTTGCTGCAGAAAGCGCCCGCATTGACGAAATCATCCGTGCCTGGTTCTTCACGCCGCAAACGGAATTGCACGGCTTGACCCCGCGTCAGGTCATCCGCAACGAAGAGCAGGGGAAGTCCAACGTCATCCCGCACGATCACCTCGACGAGATTTTCGACGACGACTGCCCGCTCTGCCGGATGATGCAGGATGAAGCGTTGAGCAGCGAGGGTGACGAGTGGCACTTCGGCCTCGCGCCCGATTTCACCCTGCTGGACGAGTACGATCCCGAGGGCTATGAGGCTCGCTGGGCCAACGACGAGGTGGACGAAGACTCCGGCGAGCGCAGCTCCAACTCGCCGCCGCAGGACTGATTTCATTGGACCTGAAGGTGTCCTCGTGAATAGAATCCACCTTTCGCTCGCCCTGCTGTGCCTGCTGATGGCCGTTGCGTGCCAGCCCTCCATAGAAGTTTCAACGCCGACCCCGTCACCCGAACCAACCGCCACATCCGTTCCACCGGAACCAACCGATACCCCCGGTCCGGTTGGGCCGACGATCACGCCGTCCACACAAACGTCTCAAGTGACCGGCTCGGTGCTCCTCGAAGACGGGCGCTGTTGTGTGGGCGGCATCGAGGGCAGCACCGTGAACATCAAAGTGACCTTTGAGGCGCAGAGCCTAGCCGGGGAGGTGACCGACATGCGCGTGGCGGGCGGCGGGGGCAAGTGCCTGACGGAATCCGAGATGAACACGGTTCCGTGGGAGACGCTCGCTGCCGAAAAGACCTACCCGTTCGGAGGCATCCCCATCAATTGGATCGGCTGGTACGTCAGCGTGCAATATCGCGACACGCAGGGGAACCTCTCGCCGGTCTATTGCGACGACATCTCAGTCGAGGGGATGCCGCGCCCGCCGACGGCGGCCACCCCGTGAGTCCGCTCTAATGATGACGCGCGTTATGCACGGCCACATCCTTCGACGATGCGGCGGGCGCATTCAGAGCGGAGCGTAGCGAAGTCGAAGAACGCGCCTGCCGCTCCGCTCAGGATGCCTACATCCGGTGAATGATGAAACTCCCTCGCCGCGCCCTCGTTCGCCCTCCGCCCGACTCGTACGCGCACGCGCTCACGCGCGACGCCGACCCGCGCCCGGTGGATTTGGACCTCGCCCGGGAGCAGCACGCCGCCTACGCCGCCGCCCTGCGCCGCATCGGCCTCGCCGTCACCGCGCTGCCTCCCGACCCGGACTATCCCGACTCGTGTTTCGCGCAAGACCCGGCGTTTGTGTTGGACGACATTCTGGTCGTGGCGCGGCCCGGCGCGCAGAGCCGGAGGCGCGAGGCCCGCGCGCTCGTGGCCGCGCTCGCCCCGCTGGAGCTGCCCAGGGTTAGCGTCGTCCCACCCGCCACCCTCGAAGGCGGCGACGTGCTGGTCACAGAAGACAAACTGTTCGCCGGCCTGTCTGCGCGCACGAATGTGGAGGCGGTCGAGCAGCTCCGCATGGTCTTTGCGCGGCCCGTCGTCGCCGTGCCCGTCCCCGAGCGTTATCTGCACCTGCTCACCGGATGCACGTATCTGGGGAATGGGCGACTGCTCGCCACCGCCGAGTGCGCCGCCCTCCCCGAACTCTCGGGCTTCGAGCGCCTCGTCGTCCCCGCATCCGAAGCGCCCGCCGCGAACGTGTTGGCCCTCGGCGCAGATGTCATCCTGCCGGACAGCTACCCCCTCACCGCCGCGCTGCTCGCGCGCGCCGGATTCAATCTTCATCCCGTCCCCATCGGCGAGTTCGAGAAGCGGGACGGGGGCGTCACCTGTCTCGCGATGTTGTATTGAGTTTTTAAGCCGGTAGGGTATACACTGGTAAGCAGCAGGACATCCGCCGTCGGGCAAGATGTGTGGGAGGCATGAACATGGCAGTCCAAACTAAAGAGAAAGCCTTGTCGCTCATCGCAGAGAATCGCGACAGGATCACGACCTTGGGAGTCAAACGCCTGGGCCTGTTTGGCTCTTTTGCACGCGGAGAGCAGAGGGCAGAAAGTGACGTGGATTTGCTCGTGGAATTTGATCAGGGCAAGAAGACGTTTGACAACTTCATTCAGCTATCTTTCTTCCTGGAAGATTTGCTCAAACGACACATCGAACTGGTAACGCCCGAATCGCTCAGTCCTTACCTTCGCCCTCACATCATGAAGGAAATCGAATATGTCACGTTCACCTCTTGAATACCTGCGGCATATTCTGGACGAGACTGCGTACCTTTCGGCCCAGGCAAGTAGTCTGAGCAAAGATAAGTTCTTGCAAGACAACACTTTGAAGAGGGCTTTTGTCCGAAGCCTGGAAGTCATTGGCGAAGCGGCGAAAAACATCCCTGCGGAGTTTAGGCAAAAGTACGACTCCGTTGACTGGAAAGCAGTGGCCGGGATGCGAGACCGATTGATACATGGTTACTTCGGTGTAGATTACGACATCGTGTGGGATGTCGTGGTGAATAAAGTGCCAGCACTTCGGCGCGAGATTCAGCAAATTATCCAAAAAGAAAGCCCGTCCTGAGGTCGCTAACTCGGTCTTCAGCATATATGCATCAAAAGACTGCCAGCCTGTTGTTCTGCCACGCCATCCTCGCGCTCGCAGTCCTTCTCGGCGCATGTTCCCGGAATGCGGACCAGACTCAGCCCGATGAGGAGGCTGCTATGACCATCCAACTCACCAGTTCTGCCTTCACAGAAGGGGCCTCCATCCCCGCAAAGTACACCTGCGACGGTCAGGACAGCTCGCCGCCGTTGAAGTGGAGCGACCTCCCGCAGGGCGCGCGCAGCCTCGCCCTCGTCGCCGACGACCCGGACGCGCCCGCCGGCACGTGGGTGCACTGGGTCATCTACAACATTCCTTCGACGATCATGGAACTTCCGGAAGGTCTCCCGACCACCGAGACGATTTCCAACGGGGCCGTGCAGGGCGCCAACGACTTCAAGCGCCTCGGGTACGGGGGGCCGTGCCCGCCGAGGGGCAATCCGCATCGCTACTTCTTCAAGCTTTACGCGCTGGACACGGAACTCAGCCTCGAGCCGGGCGCGACGAAGAAAGAACTCCTGCGCGCGATGGAGGGGCACATCCTGGCGCAGGGCCAGTGGATGGGGACGTACAAGCGGAAGTAGAGATCGCCGTTCCGCTTCGCGAAATCCCGAACAGGGGAGGGGACTCCCCTCACCTGTCGCGCGCCTCCGCCTTCCGCGTCAAATGCAGGTACACCATCGTCGTCCGGATGTTCGCGTGACCCAGATACTCCCTCAC
>Ga0184639_10000287_pt1 | contig 18658 bp, 17 predicted proteins | sample PLM31_170_b2_FD_133155 | JGI IMG/M metagenome (GOLD analysis project Ga0184639, IMG submission 133155) | Groundwater sediment microbial communities from an aquifer in East River, Colorado, USA - PLM3-1_170_b2 | ecosystem: Environmental > Terrestrial > Soil > Riparian zone | place: USA: East...
GCCAAGCCGGTGATGGAGGGCAAGGCGTGCCTGTTCAAGAAGTTCGCCGGCATCGATGTCTTCGACATCGAGCTCGCGGAAGCCGACGCCGACCAGCTGGTCGCGCACGTCGCCGCCCTCGAGCCGACGCTCGGCGGCGTGAATCTCGAGGACATCAAGGCGCCCGAGTGCTTCTACATCGAGCAGCAGCTCCGCGAGCGCCTCGACATCCCGGTCTTCCACGACGACCAGCACGGCACGGCGATCATCTCCGCCGCGGCGGTCCTGAACGCGATGAAGATCGTCGGCAAGCGGCTGGAGGACATCAAGCTCGTCTGCTCGGGCGCCGGCGCCGCCGCGATCGCCTGCCTGGATCTCTTCGTCCGGCTCGGCGTCAAGCGCCAGAACATCTTCGTCACCGACTCGAAAGGGGTGATCTACGAGGGCCGCGAACCGAACATGGAGCCGAACAAGGCGCGCTACGCGCAGAAGACCAAGGCGCGCACGCTCGGCGACATCATCGAGGGCGCCGACGTCTTCCTCGGCGTCTCCACCAAAGGCGTCCTCACCAAAGACATGGTGAAGCGCATGGCGCCGAAGCCTGTGATCCTCGCGCTCGCCAACCCTGACCCGGAGATCACGCCCGAGGATGCGAAGGCGGCGCGCCCCGACTGCATCATCGCCACCGGGCGCTCGGACTATCCGAACCAGGTCAACAACGTCCTCTGCTTCCCGTTCATCTTCCGCGGCGCGCTCGACGTCGGCGCGACCAAGATCACCGACGAGATGAAGCTCGCGTGCGTGCGCGCGCTCGCCGAGCTCGCGCAGGCCGAGCAGTCCGACATCGTCGCGATGGCCTACGGCGGGGAGGCGCTGTCGTTCGGCCCCGACTACATCATCCCGGCGCCATTCGATCCGCGGCTCATCCTCAAGATCGCGCCGGCGGTGGCGAAGGCGGCGATGGACTCGGGCGTGGCGACGCGCCCGATCGCCGACTTCGACGCCTACCGGCAGAAGCTGAACGCGTTCGTCTACCACTCGGGAACGATCATGGCGCCGGTGTTCGCGGCGGCGAAGCAGGCGCCGAAGCGCGTGATCTACGCCGAGGGCGAGGAAGAGCGGGTGCTCCGCGCGGTGCAGGTCGTCGTCGACGAGGGCCTGGCGAAGCCGATCCTCATCGGCCGGCCCGAGGTCATCGAGATGCGGATCGAGCGGTTCGGCCTGAGGCTCGCCGCCGGACGCGACTTCGAGGTCGTGAATCCCGAGAGCGATCCGCGCTACCGGGAGGTCTGGACCGGCTACCACAAGCTCGCGGGCCGGCACGGCGTCACGCCCGACATCGCCCGGGAGCAGGTCCGGCAGTACCCGACGCTGATCGGCGCGATGCTGATGCGGCGCGGCGACGCCGACGCGATGCTGTGCGGCATGGTCGGCCGCTACAGCGACCACCTGCACCACGTCGCGAACGTGCTCGGCCGGGAAGCGGGCGCGAAGATGTTCGCGGCCATGAACGTGCTCCTCCTCGAGCGGCGCACGCTCTTCATCTGCGACACCTACGTGAACGAGAATCCCTCCGCCGAGCAGACCGCCGAGATGGCGCTGATGGCGACCGAGGAGATGCGCCGCTTTGGGATCACGCCGAAAGTGGCGCTGCTCTCGCACTCCAACTTCGGCAGCTCCGACTCGCCGGCCGCCCGCAAGATGGCCGAGGCCGCTCAGATCCTCGCGAAGATGGCGCCGGACCTCGAGGTGGAGGGGGAGATGCACGGCGATGCGGCGCTCTCCGAGGAGATCCGCATGCGGGCGTTCCCCGAGTCGCGCCTTAAGGGCGAGGCGAACCTCCTCGTCATGCCGAACCTCGACGCGGCCAACATCGCCTTCAACCTGCTCAAGGTCACCGGCGGCGAGGGCATCACCGTCGGCCCGATCCTGCTCGGCGCGGCGCGGCCGGCGCACATCCTCACCCCCAGCGCGACGGTACGCCGGCTGGTGAACATGACCGCGCTGGTGGTGGTCGAGGCCGCCGATCAGCGGCAGCAGGTGGATTGGTGAGCAGGGGGGTTGGCGGGCATCGGCCGGTGGTACGATGACCCAGAAGGGGGGATGCTCATGCTGTTCGTCATCTTCTGTGTCGACCGCGCCGGTACCGAGGAGAAGCGGAAGCAGGCTGTCAAGAGCCACATCGACTACCTCGCTACCAATCCGATCAAGGTGGTCATGTCCGGTCCGCTCGTCACCGACGACGGCGCCAGAGCCATCGGCAGCCTGTTCCTCGTTGACGCTGCGAGCCGCGCCGAGGTCGAGGCGTTCCAGCGCGCCGACCCCTTCTTCAACGCCGAGATCTGGGAAACCGTTGAGGTCCGCGCGTTCAACAAGCGCGTCGGGTAACCGGCGGCCGCGGCGGGCCGTCATTTCAACAGTTGGAGGAGAGAACCATGGATCTGGGATTGAAGGGAAAGAACGCGGCGGTCACGGGATCGAGCCAGGGGATCGGGCACGCGATCGCCATGGCGCTCGCCGCCGAAGGCTGCAACGTCGCGCTGTCCGCCCGCGGCAAGGAGCGGCTCGACAAGGCGGTGGCCGCAGTCGCCGCGAAAGACGTCAAGGCGATCGGTGTCGTGTGCGACCTGTCGTCGAGCGCGGGCTGCAAGAAATTCATCGACGAGGCGGCCACCGGGCTGGGCGGCATCGACATCCTGGTGAACAACGTGGGCGGCATGGTGCCCGGCACCGTCGACAGCATCACCGACGAGCAGTGGGCCCAGTTCCTGAACACGAGCCTGCTCTCCTACGTGTGGGCGACGCGCTACGCGATCCCCCACCTGAAGAAGTCGAAGGGCGGCCGGATCCTGAACGTCTCGGGGATCTCGGGAACGCAACTGCTCCCGGGCGCGCTGACGACCACCCTCGCGAACACCGGGATCATCGGGTTCTCCAAGCAGATGGCTGCCGCGTTGGGAGCGGACCGAATCACGGTGAACAACATCTGCCCGGGCCTGACGAACACGGAATCCTGGGGACCGCGCGCGGAGGCGATGGCCAAGGTGCGCAACATCACCGCGGACGAGGTCCGCAAGGGAATTTCGGCCCAGACGATGCTCGGCCGCTGGGCCGAGCCGAGCGAGATCGGCGCGCTGGCTGCTTTCCTGGTCTCCGCGCAGAACTCCTACATGACCGGGACGACGGTCGAGGTCTGCGGCGGCCTCACGAAGTACATCTGAGCCGAAAGACCGGCGGGGCGGCGGCTCGTCGCCCGGCGCTCACCTCAGGTGCCGGGCGAGGAAGTCCATCGTCCTGCGCCATGCGAGCTCCGCCGCCGCGGGGTTGTATTCGGTGATCGGCAGCTTCTTGTCGCCGACCTGGGTCTCGTTGGCGAAGGCGTGTTTCGCCTGATAGCGGTGAAACTCGAAGCGCACGTTCGCGGCGCGCAGCTTCTGCTCCAGGATGTCGACGGTGGCGATGGGAAAGGGCACGTCCTCGGTCGCGAAGTGCCCGAGCAGCGGCGCCTTGATCTTCGTCGCATCGATGTACTCGAGGGGCGGAAAGCCGTACCAGCACACGGCGGCGTCCACCTCGGGCACGTTCACCGCCGAGAGGAGGGTCAACGCCCCGCCCATGCAGAACCCGGTGACGCCGACCTTGGCGCTGCTTCCCTTCAGGTGCTGGACGGCGCCGCGCACGTCCTGACCCGCGGCGTCGCCGAAATTGAGGTTGGTCATCAGATGCTCGGCTTCCTTCGCTTCCACGGCGACCTTTCCGCGGTACAGGTCGGGCACGAGCGCCCGGTATCCGGCCGCCGCCATGCGGTCCGCGACGCCCTTGATCTGGGCGTTCATCCCCCACCATTCCTGGATCACCACCAGGCCCGGCGCCCCGCCCCCCGCCGCGGGCTCCGCGAGGTAGCCCTGCACGCTCTGTCCGTCCGGCCGCTTGAAGCTGATCATTTGACCCACGATTCGTCCTCCTCTGGAAATACCCCACGATCCTACGCCGCATCGAAAGCGGAAGAGCAAAGAGGTCATTGGAGCAGCGCGCGACCGACAGCGGCGTGACGCGCGAGGAGCTCGTCCTGGTCGAGGCTCGTCAGGCGCCCGCGCTCGACGACCACCCTGCCGTCGACGATCACGGTATCGACGTCGCTGCCGCGCGCCGCGTGCACCAGGTTGGTCACGATAGTCTCGGGCTCGGCCGGCTGCAGGTGAAAGCGGTCGACGGCGACCAGGGTCAGATCGGCGAGTTGCCCGGGCGCGATGCGTCCGGCCGGCAAGTCAAGCGCCGCCGCGCCTTCGCGGGTCGCCATGTCGAGCACTTCGACCGGGGCTAGGGTCGTTGGATCGTGCGTCACACCCTTGTGAAGCAGCGAAGCGAACTTCATTACGTCGAACATGTCCAGCCGGTTGTTCGCCTTGGCCCCATCGGTCGCGAGCGCGACCCGCACGCCGGCCGCGCGCATCGCGGGGACGGGCGCCACGCCGGAGCCGAGTTTGAGGTTGGCATGCGGGCAGTGTGCAACGCTGACGTCGCCTCCCGCGAGAAGCCGGTGGTCCGATTCGGAAGCCCAGACGCAGTGCGCGAGATGGACGCGCGCCGCGAACGCGCCGAGGTGTTCGAGCTGCTCGAACGGGCTGCGACCAGTCCGGTTGCGGGTGCGCTCGGTCCAGAAGCGCGATTCCGCGCAGTGCAGATGCAGGCCGACGCGCTTCTCGAGCGCGAGCTCGATCCCGGCGCGGATCTGCGCGTCGCTGCACGACTCGAGATCGTGCAGGCCGACCCAAAGCCGAAGCCTCTCGCTGCTTGAGCTATCGAACAGAGCCGCCGTGCGCTCGAGCGTCGGCGCGAACGGCATGGAATCGGCGACGTACGGCGCGATGACTGCGCGGATACCGATCTCTTCGGCCGCGCGCAGCGCTTCCTCGGGAAACAGGCACATATCGACGATCGCGGTGGTGCCGGAGAGCAGCGCTTCGGAGTAGGTGGCAAGCGCACCGACGTAGGCCTGCTCGGGCGTGAGCCGTCGCTGCTCGCGGACGATCGCCTCGATCCAGGCCTCCAGTGCCATACCCTCGGCGCTGCCGCGCGTCAGGCTCGAGTGCGAATGCGCGTGGGTGTTGACCAGCCCCGGGATGAGCGCGCCGTCGCGCGCGTCGATGGTTCTCGAGGAATCCGTTGTCGAGGGAGCACCCCGGCCGGTCGCTGCAATGCGATTACCGGCGATGCGCACCCAGCCTCGGAACGGCTGCTCCGCTCCGCCCGGAACGACCAGCGCGTCGCGAAGGAGCAACGTGTCCATGTCAGCGGTTTGGCTCGAGCGCTGCCTCACCGCGCAGCGCGAGCTTCTCCAGGTGGCCGAAGATCGCGAACAGCGTCACGCCCAGCGCAGCGAGCACGATAATCGACACGAACAGGAGATCGGTGCGAAGTTGCGTCGCCGAGGTGATCACGAGGTAGCCGAGGCCGCGGTCCGAGCCGTAGAACTCCGCCACCACCGCACCGACGAGCGAGAGTGAGGCTGCGATCTTGAAGCCCGCGAAGATGTAGGGCAGCGCGGTGGGCAGCTGCACCTTGAAGAACACTTCGCTGCGCGTCGCGTTGATCGAGTGCATGAAGTCGAGGATGCGGCGGTCGGCCGACTTGAGCCCGCGCGTGGTATTGGTGACGATCGGGAAAAAAGTGATGATCGACGCGATCATGATCTTAGGCGCGATGCCGTAACCGAACCAGATCGTGAGCAGCGGGATGATCGCGATGATCGGGATTGCATTCGACACGATGATGTAGGGAAACACGCCGCGCTCGAGGAATCTCGAGTGCACGATGAGCGCCGACAGCGTGATCCCGATCACCGCCGAGGCCGCAAATCCGGCGAGCGCCTCGAGCACCGTGAGTCCGGTGTGGTACAGAAGGTTCGTCGCCTTCACGAAGCGCACCGCGATGTCGGTGGGGGCCGGCAGAAGCCAGGGCGGCACGTCAAAGGTCCGCACGAGCCCCTCCCAGATCGCGAGCGCCACCGCGAGGATCAGGGCCGGCGGCGTTAACCGCTCAAGCAGGCTTTCGCGCGGCGCGGGCTTGGGCTGGCTCATCGCTTGAGCGCCTCGCGGGCGCGTTTCACGTGCTGCAAGAACTCGAGCGTGTCGCGTACGCCCGGATCGCGGCTGCGCGGCAGCTCTACCGGAATCGTCGCGACGATGCGCCCGGGGTGCGCCGACATCACCATCACCCGGTCGGCGAGGTACACCGCCTCCGAGATGTTGTGCGTGACGAACAGAATCGTCTTGCGCTCTCTCGACCAGATGGCGAGCAGCTCGTCCTGCAGCTCGCCCTTGGTGAGCTCGTCGAGTGCCGAGAACGGCTCGTCCATCAGCAGGATCGAGGGATTCCACGCCAGCGCCCGCACGATCGCGACGCGCTGCTTCATCCCGCCCGAGAGCTCGTGCGGATAGCGGTTCAGGAATTTCGTGAGGCCGACCCTCTCGAGCAGCACCTCACAGCGCGCGCGCCGCTCTGCGGGCGGGTACTTGACCACCTCGAGCGGAAGCATCACGTTCTCGATGGCGCTCCGCCAGGGGAGCAGCGCCGGCTCCTGGAACACGAAGCCGAACTCGTTGGCGCGACGCGCCTCGGCCGCGGGGCGGCCGCGGACCTCGACCACGCCGGAGCTCGGGTGCGTCAGGTCGCTCACCACCCGCAGCAGCGTGCTCTTGCCGCAGCCGGTTGGACCAAGCAGAGCGACGAACTCGCCTTCCCCGACCTCGAGGCTGACTCCGGTCAGCGCCTGTACCACCTGGTCCGGCGTGCGGAAGGTGACGTCGACGTCCTCCAACCGTACGCATGGCGGCGCCTCCGCGGTCACTTAAGCAGGCTGGCGTTATACAGGGCGCGAGTCGAAGGCGCGGTCTCCACCAGCCCGAGCCGCTTCGCAGTGTCGATGGTCTGCTGCCAAGCCTGCTCCGTTTGGGTGCCGAACGAGTTCAGGTCGCCACCCTTCGGCGCGTAAAACGGTAGCGTACGCTCGAGGACCTTCATCTCGCGCGCCGCGTCCACTTCTGGGACGGCCTTCACCACGGCCTGGATCGCCGCCTCCCTGGCCGATGCTTCTTCGATGACCGCCTTCTTCGTGGCGCGCAGGAAGCGCGTGAGGAGCTCGCCCTGCTTGGCGATGAAATCATCGTTCGAGGAGATGGTCAGGCCGTAGGCGTTGACGCCGTGATCGGCGATCAGGATCTCGTGGATCGGCATGCCCTGCGTCTCGGCCTCGATCGGCTCGTTCATCGTGAAGCCCATGATGGCGTCGACCTGCTTCACGAGCAGCGGCTGCACGCCGAATCCGATGTCCATCAGCTTGATCTGCTCGAGCTTGATGTTGTTGGCGCCGAGCAGGGCGACCAGCCCCTGGTAGGTCGCGCTGCCCTTCTTCGAGCCGAGCTTCACGTCGCCGAGCAACTGCTGCACGCTCGACACCGGCTTTGCTTTCGGGCTCATCAGCGTAATCGGCGTGCGCTGGTAGTAGGCTGCGATAGACTTGACCGGCACACGCTGCTCGGCCGCCTGCACCAGGACCAATGCGTCAACCAGCGCGACGTCAATTGCGCGCGAGCCGAGCTGCTTCACCGAGTCGGACGAGCCCGAGCCCGGAATGATGTTGAGGTCGATGCCTTCCTGGGCGTAATACCCCTTTTCCCGCGCGTAGTAGAACGTCGCGTGCTGCGCGCCCGGCTTCCAGTCGAGCCGCATGTTGACCTTGACTGGCTTCGACTGGGCGTGCGCCGCGGCGGCAGCGAGCGCTGCGGCGAGGACAACAGCGAGCTTCAGTAGCGAGTTCATGGCAACTCCTTGAATAGTTGCTAAATGAGAATACCATCGAGAATCGTGCGAGCGAGAGATTCTATCCGCACCCGCCGCATACAGGAACGCGCGACCCGTGATCTGCCGAACGCCCGGTCGTCAAGGCGTTCGTCGCGTGGCTACACGACGAGGTGCGCCAGGATGTGGAGTCAGCAACCGCGGGCGAACGCTCCGCGCGGCGCGGTTCCAACCGGCCCCCGCCTTCGCCGCGCCGGCGACACGGGTGACGGCGACGGCGGTGGGCTAGTCCCGGTAGTTGATCCCCTTGCGGTCGAGCAGGCGCAGGAGCGCCGGCCAGTCCTTGGTCTGCGCGGGGCGGTTCGGGCGCTGGAGCTGCGCGGCCGCGCTCTGCGCCGCGTGCTCCGACATGAGCAGCGCGTTCTCCATGCCACCCGCGAGCGCGTCGACCTGGATCTGGCACGCGCAATCGAGGTACCACATGAGCTCGAAGGCTTCGCGCACCGACTCGCCGAGCGTCAGCAGTCCGTGGTTGCGCAGGATCATCACCTTGGAGGTCGGTCCGAGATCCCGCGTGAGCCGCTCGCGCTCGTCCATCTCGAGCGCGACGCCCTCGTAGTCGTGATACGTGACCTCCGCCTGGACCCGCATGGCATGCTGGCTGAGTGGGAGCAGCCCGCACTTCTGCCCCGAGACCGCGACTCCGGCGCGCGTGTGCGTGTGGAGGACGCAGTTGATCTCGGGCCGCGCCTGGTGCACGCAGCCGTGGATCACGAAGCCGGCGTAGTTGATGCCCATGTCGGTCGGGTCGTCGAGGACGTTCCCCGCCAGGTCGATCTTCACCAAGTTCGACGCCGTGATCTCGTCGAACATCAGCCCGTACGGATTGATGAGGATGGTGTCGGTGCCCGGGACGCGCGCCGAGAAGTGGGTGTAGATGAGGTCGGTCCACCGGAAGATCGCGGCGAGCTGGTAAGCGGCAGCGAGGTCGACGCGGGCGTCCCACTCCTCCTTGCTCACCCGGCCGCGGGCGGTGGGCGTCGCAACGGACTTCAGGCTGGCCGACATGGGCTTCCCCTCGGCTTTACGCCACCGCGTCGGCGGCGGAAACCTTCTGCCGGGCCTTGGCGCCCGTCTCCGGCGCGAGCCGCACGTCGAAGTCGAGCCGCAGGAAGGGCGACGGCATCCCGAGCTTCTTCGCCTCTTCCGGCGAATCGACCTTCGTCCACTCGGCGATGAGGGAGTCCTTCACCGCGAACACCGCGTCCGAGTCGAGGTAGGGATCGCCCTTGACGAACGCATGCGTGATCACCTGCTGATACCCGGGCGCCGAAACGATCAGGTGCATGTGCGCTGGACGCATCGGATGGCGTCCCATGCTTCGCAGGAGGTCGCCGACCGGACCGTCGACCGGCACGCCGTAAAACTTGGGCTTGTACGTCCGGAACGCATAGCGGCCCTGGGCGTCGCTTCTGACCCTCCCGCGCAGCTCGAACTCGCTGTCGGGCTCCTGGATGTCGTAGACCCCGTTCGCCCGCGCCTGCCAGACGTCGATCGTGGCGCCGGCGATCGGCTTGCCGTCGACCGCGAGCACTATGCCGCTCACCCAGGTCGGCTCGCCGTCGACCTTCGCGTTCTTGGTGAGGTCCGCGCCGTACTCGAACTCCGGCGCGCCATGCACGAAGAACGGCCCCAGCACGGTGGCTTCGGTGGCGCCGGCCGGCATGCGGTGGTTCATCGCGACCACGAGCATCGACAGGCCGAGCACGTCCGAGAGGAGGATGAACTCCTGGCGCTTGTCGTCGCACTTCTGGCCGGTCGCGGTGAGGAACTTGATGCCCTCGAACCACTCCTCCTCGGTCAGCTGGACGTCGCGCGCGAACGCGTGCAGGTGCTTGATGAGGCTCGTCACGATCTGCTTGAAGCGCGGGTCCTGGACGTCCTTGAGCCGCGTGATGACGGCATCGGTCAGGGTCTCTTCGGTGAATTGGCGCATGGGATCTCCTCCAGTGTGCCCGGGCTCACCGCCTGGGCAAGCCAAGCTGCTCCGCCATCCAGTCCGCGCTGCGGCTCCGGTACCGGTACGGGCGGTTGTTGGCATTATGCCCGCCGTCTTCCACCACCAGCAACTCGACCGGACCGCGCGCCTCGGCCGCGATCCGCGCGGCGTGCTGGTAGGGGATCAGCCGGTCGAGCTTCGCGCCCACCACGAACAGTGGGCAGGCGATCCGCCGCGCCGCCTCCTTGAGGGTCAGGGCTTTCCCGTGCTCGAGCGCTTCCTCCTGGGTCCGCTTGTGGCTCCGGAACCGGAACGCCTCGCGAGTGAGGAGTGGGAGCTGTCCCCAAATCTCGGCCCAATCGTACGGGCCGGAGATCGAGATGCAGGCCTTGATGCGCGGCTCGTAGGCCGCCGCCCGAGGGGCGTAGTAGCCCCCGAGGCTCACGCCCCAGGCGCCAATCCGCTCGCGGTCGACGTCGGTGCGCGTCTGCAGCCAGTCGACGACCGCCTTCACCGGCGCCTCGAAATCGCCCCGGATCGGCAGCTCGTACTCCGCCTCGCCCTGCCCCGGGCCGTCGAACGCGAGCGTCGCCATGCCGCGCCCGTGGAACGGGGCCTCGTAGGCGTCCATCTCCTCCTTCGTGGAGTCGAGGCCGGAGATCATGATCACGACCGGCGGGCGCGTCTCGCCCACAGGCTTGCGCAGCACGCCCGCGAGCTGCTTCCCCTCGAACGGAATCGCCACCCGCTCCCCCGGCGGCCGCAGGAACGGCAGCGCGAGCCGCTTGCACTCCACCGCCTTCGCGTGCGCGGCGCGCAGCTGGTCGGGGTCGATGACGAACACGAACTTCGCGAAGTGGTAGTACACCGCCGCGCGCGCGAGATGCTCGCCAGCCGTGAGATTCCAGCCCTGCGCGAGCGCCTCGCGACCGAGGCGCTCGTGGAGGGCCGCGCGGGCGCACCAGGCCCGGCACCAGTCCTCCCAGCGCGCGAGGCTCCCGGTGACTTCCTGGAAGTCCGCCAGCAGCACGCCGTTCGCGACGAAGCGCGGTGCCCAGTGCGAGATCGCGGAGGCGACCCGCGGATCGGTCGCGGCCGTCGTCGCCTCGCTCAAGCCGGCCTCCGCCCGAAGTAGGCGTCGTCGAGCAGCTTCCGGATCGCGGCGCGCTCGATCGGCCGCGGGTTCCAGTACGGCGCAGCGCAGGCGAGCTCGGCCGCGCGGTCGAGCTCGCCCTCGGGCATGCCGATGTCCTCGAGCGCGAGCGGCGCGCCGAGCGACTGTTCGAGGTCGTACAGGCCCTGCGCGGCGTTCGGCGCCTCGATCGCGCGGGCAATTCGGGCCATCGCCTCGGGCGCGGCGAGCGCGTTGTACGCGATGGCGTGCGGCAGGACGATGGTGTGCGTCTCCGCGTGCGGGAGGTTCCAGGTGCCGCCGAGCACGTGGCAGAGCTTGTGGTGGAGCGCCATCCCGACCGCCCCGAGCACCGCGCCGCACAGCCACGCGCCGTACAGGCAATCGGACCGTGCGTCGAGATCCTGCGGGCTCTTCACGACCCGCGGCAGCCCGCGGGCGAGCGCGCGGATGCCCTCCTCGGCCAGCATCGACATGATCGGGTTCGCGTCTTGCGCATACAGCCCCTCGGCGGCGTGCGCGACCGCGTTCATGCCGCTCGTCACCGACAGCCCGACCGGGAGCCCGAGCGTGAGCGCGGGGTCGTAGATCACCGTCTTCGGCAGCACCCGCGCGTCGCGGCCGGTCTTCTTCATCCCGCCCTCGGTGATGCCGAAGATGGGCGTCATCTCCGACCCGGCGTACGTGGTCGGGATCGCGAGGATCGGCAGCTCCGACTCGAGCGCGATCGCCTTGCCGAGCCCGGTGGTCGACCCGCCGCCGATCGTCACGGCGCAGTCGGCGCCGATTCGCTTCGCTTCTGCCCGCGCCTCGCGCGCCGTCTCGATCGGGACGTGCATCACCGCGCGGGCGAAGATGCCGGCGGCGCGGCCGCCTAGCCTTCGCGCGATGTCCTCGGCTTGAGCGCGTTGCTCCGGCGTCGACAGCACGAGCGCGCGGGTCGCGCCCAGCCGCTCGATCTCGCGCGGCAGCTCCTCGAGCGCGCCGACGCCGAAGACGACGCGGCCCGGGAGCTGGGTGTACGCGAAGCTACGCATTCTCGAGTAATGGGTGGGAGGCGCCGGAGCGCGACCACCCATCACCCTTCACCCCTCACTGAGGCTTCAGGCCCGCCTTCACCATGACGTCGCCGAGCTCCCGGTACTCGCTCGCGACGAACCGGTCGAACTCCTCGGGGGTCATCGCCATCGACTCGGTCCCGAGCTTCGCCAGGCGCTCCTTCATCTCCGGGGCCTGCAGCGCCCGGTTCACCTCGGCGTTGAGCTTCGCGACGATGTCGCGCGGCGTCTTGGCCGGCGCGAGCATCGCGACCCAGAAGGTGTTCTCGGCGTCCGGATAGCCGGCCTCGGCGATCGTGGGGACGTTCGGCAGCGCGTCGATGCGCTTCCGCGTGCTCACCGCGAGCGGCGTCACCTTACCGTCCTTGATAATTCCCATGCCGGACACGGCGGGCACGTACGCGTACTGGACGCGACCGGCCATCGTCTCGGTGAGGATCGGCGGCGTGCCCTTGAGCGGGACGTGGACCGCCTTGATCCCGGTGGCGACGTTGAACTTCTCAATGCTCACGTGCGCGCCGCTGCCGACCCCCGCGGTCGCGTAGTTGAACTCGCCCGGCTTCGCCTTCGCCGCCTCGACCAGCTCCTTGACCGTCTTCACGCCGAGCGACGGCGGGACGATCAGGACGCTCGGCAGGCTTCCGAGCAATGCAACGCCCGCGAAGTCCTTCAACGTGTCGTACCCCAGGTCCTTGTAGAGCACGTGGTTCACCGCGTGCCCGGAGGAGACGATCACGACCGTGTACCCGTCGGGCTCCGCCCTCGCCGTCTCCCGGATGCCCATGCTGCCGCCCGCCCCGGGCTTGTTTTCCACGATGACCGGCTGACCCCATGCCGCGGTGAGCTGCGCGCCCACGAGCCGCCCCATCACGTCGGTCGCGCTGCCCGGGGTAAACGGGACGATCATCCGGATCGGCTTGCCCGGATAGCTCGCCGCCTGCGCGAGCGCGGCGGGCGCAACTGAGCAAAGCGCTGCGGCTGCGGCCGCAGCGATGACCACTTTGATCGGTTTCATGACAGGTCTTCCTCCTTTGGATGGATGAGGTTTGGGCTAGGCCGCGCTCTTCTTGGGCTCTGACGCCTTGCGCGCCCAGTAGTCGGCCGCCGCCTTCGACGCCGCGAGCGCCTGGGCGCTTTCGTAGCCCGGGGCCATCGACGCGGACGTTCCGGCGAGCACCTGGTGGTGGTCGATGTTGAGGAGCCTCAGCCAGCTCTGCTGCCCCATGGTGAGGGCAATGAAGCAGCCGAGCTCGACCAGCTCGGGCTCCGCGAAGTGCCGGGAGAGCCGCTCCCAGAACGCGTCGTCGGTGTCGAGCCGCCAGGTGATCGCCTCGGCGTACGCGAGGGCCGCCTTCTGCCGGTCGGTGTAGCGGGTCGATTTCTCGAAGTCGAGGAGATCGCGCACGTCGTCCTCGGCCACGCCCTTGGCGCGCGCCTGGATCGAGCGCTGGTTACCGCAGTAGTCGCACTGCACCGAGCGGGAGACGTAGAGGCGGCAGAGCTCCTTGATCGCGTGGTCGCAGACGCCGTTCTTGAAGATGTCGCGCCAGGCGTTGGCGAACGCCCAGAAGGCCGCCGGCACGTGCGCGCGCACGGCCGAGCTCTCCGGCCGCGGCGTGCCCTCGCGACGGCAGCGGTCCATCTCCTTCTGCATCTCCGGGTCCATGCTTCCCAGGTCGACGTAGCTGATGCGCTGTTTCGCCATGAGGTCTTGCTCCTCTCAGATCGTTCCGTACGTTCCCTGGATCCCCGCTTTCGCGCGGATGACGCGCCTCGTTTCCTCGGCGCGTCACTGCGGCTTGATGCCGGCCGCCTTGAGGACGCGGGCCGTGTCCTCGACCTCGGCGCGGATGAACTGCGTGAACTCCGCGGACGACATGCTCATCGGCAGGGTGCCGAGGCTGACCAGCCGGTCGTTGAGGTCGGAGCTCGCGAGCGCGCGGTTCACGTCCTTGTTGATCTTGTCGACGACGTCGGCGGGCATGCCGGGCGGGCCCCACAGGCCGATCCAGAGCGTGTAGTCGAAGTTCGGCACCCCGGACTCCGCGATCGTGGGCACGTTCGGCAGCAGGCTCGAGCGCTTCGCGCTCGACACCGCAAGCGCCACGGCCCGGCCGCCCTTGATGTGCGGCAGGGCGGCGTTGATCGGCGCGAAATAGCAGCAGACGCGTCCGGCGATGGTGTCGGCGATCGCCTCCGGTGTGCCCTTGTAGGGCACGTGCGTCACCTCGATGCCGGCCATGAGCTTCAGCTTCTCCAGGTTGAAGTGCGTGCCGCTGCCGATGCCCGCGGAGGAGAAGTTCAGCTGGCCCGGCCTCGCCTTGGCCGCGGCGACGAAATCCCCGAACGTCTTCCAGCCCGACTCGGAGGCCACGATGAGCACGTTCGGCCCTCCGGCGAGCGGCGCGAGGTTGGTGAAGTCCTTGAGCGTGTCGTACGGCAGGTTCGCGTAGATCCCCGGGTTCGCCACGTGCGCCGACGAGTTGGCGAGCAGCGTGTAGCCGTCGGGCGCCGACTTCACCACCACCGCCGAGCCGATGCTCCCGCCCGCGCCGACGCGGTTCTCCGCGATCACCGGCTGGCCCCAGAACTCCTGGAGCTTCGCCGCCACCGCGCGGCCGACGATGTCGGTCGAGCTGCCCGGCGTGAACGCGATGACCAGCCGCACCGGCTTCGTCGGATACGCGCTTTGCGCGAACGCCGCGCCCGCGGCGAGGAACGCCGCGCAGCCCGCGGCGAGCAGCCTAAGACAACCCATCTCCGACCTCCACTCTCTCTGGTTGAAGTTCGATTCCCGACGCCCGCGCCTGCATCACGAGCAGCGCGGCGAAGTCCTGCTCCGTCAGGCCGTGGCCGATCATCTGTTGGATCAGGTCGCGCGTCAACGACGCGAGCAGCATCGGGACCTCGAACCGGCGGCCCGCGTCGAGCCCCAGGTCCATGTCCTTGCGCAGCAGGTGCGGCGTGAACGTCACCTTGAGGTCGAGGTTGACGAACGCCGGCGTCTTGTAGCGCGTGAAGGTCGAGCCCATCACGCTCTTGTTCAGGAAATCGAGGAACGCGTGCCGGGACATGCCCGCCTTCTGCGCGAGGATCGTGATCTCGGCGAGCGACTGGGTGACGACGCCGAGCAGCACGTTGTGGCAGATCTTGGCGATCCGGGAAAGTTCGCCGTCGCCGACGTAGCTCGAGCCCTGTCCCATCGCATCGAGCAGCGGGCGGGCGGCCTCGTAGGCCGCCTTCGGGCCAGATACGACGAACGTGAGCTTGCCGGCCTTGATCACCTTGGCGTTGCCGCTCACCGGCGCGGCGAGATACTCGATCCCGCGCGCGGCGAGGATCGCGCGGAGCTCCGCCGACCCTTCGAGCGAGATCGACGAGCATTCGATCACCATGCGCGGCTTCACCGCCGCGGAGAGCAGACCCGCGGGGCCGGCGATGACCTGCTTCACGTCGTCCCAGGTGGACACCATGCAGAACACGATGTCGCGGGCGGCGAGCTCGGGGAGCGCGCTCGCAATCTTCGCGCCGTACTTTTCGAGGGGCTCGGCTTTCGCGCGGGTACGGTTCCAGACCAGCACGTCCGCCCCGCCCTTCGCGAGGCGCGCCGCCATCTCGTAGCCCATCCGGCCGGTGCCGATCCAGCCGATGCCGAGGCGCTTGTCGGTTGCCATTCGCGCGGTCCTCGTTCAGTACGGGTTCGCGATCGGCAGCTCCTCCGCCGGATAGAGCGAGATGATCTTCGCGCCCTGCGGCGTGAGGATCACCTCTTCCTCGATCCGCGCGGCCGAGATGCCGTCGGTCGCGGGGCAGTACGTCTCCACCGCGAACACCATCCCCGCCTTCAGCTCGATCGGCTGCGTGAACGAGTTGACGCGCGACACGAGCGGCCGCTCGTGCAGGCCGAGGCCGAGGCCGTGGCAGAAGTTGAGGCCGAACGCGTCCATCTCGCTGGCGAACCCGATGTCCTGCGCGGTCGGCAGCGCGGCGGCGATCTTGTCGGTGCTCATGCCGGGCTTCAGGAGCTCGATCGCCTTGTCCATCCACTCCCGCGCCTTCTTGTACGCGGTGCGCTGCGGCGGCGTCGCGCGCCCGACGTTGAACGTGCGGTAGTAGCACGTCCGGTAGCCCATGAACGACTGGATGACGTCGAAGAACGCCTGGTCGCCGGGCCGGATCAGCCGGTCGGTGAAGTTGTGCGGATGCGGGCTGCAGCGCTCGCCGGAGATCGAGTTGATCGCCTCGACGCAGTCCGAGCCCATCTCGTAGAGCCGCTTGGTCGCGAGCGCGACGATCTGCGACTCCTTCACCCCGGGCTTCAGCGCCTCGGCGATGTCCGTGTACACGCCGTCGACCATCGCCGCGGCCATGTTGAGCAGCGTCAGCTCGTCGATGCTCTTGACCTCGCGCGCCTCGAGCAGCACCTGCTGGCCGTCGCGCACCTCGATCCCGAGCTTCTGCAGCTCGAACAGCATCGGCGGCTCGACGACGTCGATGCCGAGCGGCATGCCGCCGACGCCCTCCTCGTCGAGGATCGCCTTGATCTCCTTCGCGCCGTCACGGAAGAGCGCGATGTCCGCCCCGGTTGCGCCGCGCATCCCCAGCATGCCGGCGCGGCAGTGATCCTGGCGGAGCCACGGCGCGTGCAGGCGGTGATGCTTCGCCGCCGAGCCGAAGTCCCAGATGTACGGGTCGCCGTTGCCGGTGAGGAGCGAGTAGCGGGTGAGCTTGTCGCGCGCCCACTCGCCGATCACCGTGCTGGTCGTGTAGCGGATGTTGTGCTGGTCGAAGCACAGCAGCGCGCCGAGGCCCGATTTGGCGAGCGCGGCGCGGGTGCGGGCGAGCCGGTAGTCGTGGAGCCGGCGGAAGTTGACCCGCTCCTCGAAGTCGACCTGGGTGTGGCCGGGCGCCTGCAGCGGCCGGTCCCAGCGGTGGTGCGGGTCGATGTCGTCCGGCCGGACGACCGTCGGTTCCTTGAGCGACTTCGCCATGCGCTTCCCGCTTCCCGCGTCTCCTAGTCCACCTTGGCGCCGGAGTCCTTGACCGCCTTCGCCCACTTGGGGATCTCCTCGCGGACGAAGGCGGCGAACTCCGCCGGCGTGTTTCGGCGCGACTCGAAACCGAGCTGGCCGAGCCTCTCGCGCACGTCGGGGAGCTCCAGCACGCGGTTCACCTCGGCGTTGAGCCGGTTGACCGTGTCGGCCGGCGTCCCGGCCGGAACGAAGAATCCGATCCAGGTGAGGTCGTCGAAACCGCTGAAGCCCTGCTCGTTGACCGTCGGCACGTCGGGCAGTGCCGGCGACCGCTGCGCGCTCGTGACCGCGATCGGCCGCAGCTTCCCGGACTTTACGTGCGGCACCGCCGGCGGCATCGACGTGCTCGAGATCTGCGTCTGTCCGGCGACCGCGGCGCCGGCCGCCTGGGCCGGCTGGTACGGGACGTGGGTGATGTCGATCTTGGCGGCGGTCTTGATCCGCTCGACGGACAGATGGGTGGTCGTGCCGATGCCGGACGAGGCATAGGCGAGCGGCTGCTTGCGGGCGAGCTCGACCAGCTCCTGCAGGTTCTTCACCGGCACCGAGGGATTCACGGTGATGAGGTTCGGCGTGGTCGGTCCGAGGGCCACCGGCACGAAGTCCTTCGTCGCATCGTAGCCGGGGTTCGCGTACAGGCTCGGGTTCACCGTGTAGGCGACGCTGATGACGAGGACCGTGTAGCCGTCCGGCTGGGCGCGCTTCACGAGCTGCGCCGCGATGTTCCCGCCGGCGCCGGGCCGGTTCTCGACGACGAACGTCTGCCCGAGCACCTCCGTGAGCTTCTGCGCCATCAGGCGCCCGACGATGTCGGTGGAGCTGCCCGGGCCGAAAGCCACCACGAATTGCACCGGCCGCTGTTTCGGCCACTCCTGGGCGGACCCCGCTGCGGACCAGCCGAGCAGCGCGGCCGCGCCGACCCCCAGCATCGCGGTAACGATTGTTTTCACTGCGCCTCCTCCAGCGCGCTTTGGAACGGTGAACGGTAGCACAACCGGCCGCCTCTTTGACACGCCGCAACCGCCCGGCGATCATGCCGGCTCTTCGACAATGAGGAGCGACTCGAATGCGCATCGTGTCCTTCGAAGCGGACGGCTCGCCGCGGCTCGGCGTCGTGAGCGGCGACGCGGTGGTGGATCTCGCGCAGGCTGCGCCCGAGCTGCCGCGCGACCTCCTGGCCCTCATCAAGCGCGACGGCGGGCTCGCCGCGGCCGCGGCGGCCGCGAAGAACGCGCCCAAGACCGCGGTCCGGCCGTTCGACGGCCTGAAGTTCCTGCCCCCGATCGCCAACCCCGGGAAGATCCCGTGCCTCGGGCTGAACTACGCCGACCACGCGGCCGAGGGCGGCCACCAGAAGCCGACGTATCCGAGCCTCTTCATGCGCTGCACCACGACCCTCGTGGCCCACGGCGCGCCCATCATCCGGCCGAAGTGCTCGGTGCAGCTCGACTACGAGGCCGAGCTCGCGGTCGTCATCGGGCGCCGCGGCCGGCACGTGCGCGAGGCTGACGCGCTCGCCTACGTCGCCGGCTATGCGTGCTTCAACGACGCGTCGGTCCGCGACTACCAGCGCAAGACCACGCAGTGGACGATGGGCAAGAACTTCGACGCGACCGGGGCGTTCGGGCCGTGGTTCGTGTCCGCCGACGAGCTGCCC
>Ga0184639_10000288_pt1 | contig 18623 bp, 13 predicted proteins | sample PLM31_170_b2_FD_133155 | JGI IMG/M metagenome (GOLD analysis project Ga0184639, IMG submission 133155) | Groundwater sediment microbial communities from an aquifer in East River, Colorado, USA - PLM3-1_170_b2 | ecosystem: Environmental > Terrestrial > Soil > Riparian zone | place: USA: East...
CACAACTCCCTGGCGCATGACGGTGCGGCACCGCGTCATCGTCTGCGCCGCCGCGATGGCGCTCTGGACGTCCGCCATCGAAGCGCGGCTTATCTACCTGCAGGTGTATGAGCACGACGAGCTTCGAGACCGGGCGCAGCGCCAGCAGATGCGCACGATTGCTGCGCCGCCCAAGCGCGGCGACATTCTGGATCGCAACGGCCACGTCCTCGCGTACAGCGTGGATGGCACGTCGATCTACGCCGTTCCCAACGAGATCGTGAACGCGGCCGAGGTCGCCTCGAAGCTCTGCGCAGCCCTCGAACGTTGTTCCGCTCGAGAGCTCCAGACACTTACTGAGAAGCTGCGGCGTCGGTCTGCATTTACGTTCGTCCGGCGCCAGGTTTCACCTGCAGATGCCCGGCGAGTCGCGGACCGAGGCCTCGAAGGCGTGGGCTTTATCAAGGAGAGCCAGAGGTTTTATCCCAAGAAGGAGCTTGCTGCCCAGCTATTGGGCTTCGTTGGCGTCGACAACATCGGCCTCGCAGGTATCGAAGCGGCCTACGACAAGGGGATTCGAGGCAAGCAAGGCGCGATTCTCATTCAGACCGACGCCCATCGACACGCGTTCAGCCGCCTCGAACGCCCACCCACCGCAGGCGCGACGATCGAGCTCACCATGGACGAGTATCTGCAGCACATCGCTGAGCGCGAACTACGGGCCGGGGTTCGGGCTAACAAGGCTACTGGTGGGATGGCGGTCATCATGGAGCCCCACACCGGCGAGATCCTGGCGCTCGCCAACGAGCCCACCTTCAATCCACACGACTTCGCAACCGCCATGGAAGAGGAGAAGCGAAATCGTGCCGTGCAAGACATCTATGAGCCCGGGTCCACGTTCAAGGTCGTCACCGCTTCCGCGGCATTGGAGGAAGGAATTGTTGGTCTCGAGGATTTGGTGGATGCATCCGGAGGCCAAATCCGTCTGGGATCGCGCGTGGTGGATGAGGCAAATGGACACGACTACGGAGTGCTGTCGTTCACCGACGTCATCGTCAAATCGAGCAACGTCGGCGCTATCAAGGTCGGCTTGAAGCTCGGCCCGCAGCGCCTGGGAACGTACATCCGGAGATTCGGCTTTGGTTCGCGTCTGTCGCCCGATTTTCCGGCAGAGACGACAGGCATCGTGTGGGATTCGAGCCATATCGATGACAGTGCGGTGGCATCGATGTCGATGGGTTATCAGGTGGGTGTCACCGCCTTGCAGATGGTGACGGCGATCAGTTCGGTGGCAAACGGCGGGAGTCTCATGGAGCCGCGAGTCGTGCGGGCCATCAGTCAAGAAGGACGCCGCCTCACGGTGCGACCGCATCAGATTCGTACCACGATTAATCCAGACACCGCAGCGAAGCTGACCGGCATCATGGAGGCGGTCGTCGATCGGGGTACGGGGAGGTCGGCTCAGGTTCCTGGGTACACAGTCGCCGGAAAAACCGGGACCGCGCACAAGCTCATCAACGGTCGTTACTCGACTACCGAATACAACGCGTCATTTGTTGGATTCGTCCCGTCTCGAAAGCCGGCCCTCGCGATCATCGTCGTCATTGATTCGCCGCATGGGACGAACGGCTATTACGGTGGCTCTGTTGCCGGACCAATCTTCAGGCGAATCGCCGAGGCAAGCCTCCAACAACTGGGCGTCGCGCCAACGGTTGATGCACCGCCGCCCGTACTCGTCGAGCGACACCGGCGGCAGCCGGAGATTCCCGTAGTTGCGCCTGCGTCGACATCCATCTTCACCATCGATGCGTCGCCGAAGTTTCAGGCGCTACCGGATTTCAGTGGATTGAGTGCACGCGACGTCGTCCGCATGGTCACGCGCATGGGGATGACCGCCAAACTGAGCGGCGAAGGGTTCGTGATCGCGCAGGATCCCGCGCCAGGCTCTCCAATCGAACCGGGAGCCACCTGCAAAGTTCGACTCGCGAGGCGGATAACGGCGCCGGCTGTAGCCCTGCCATGACTGGTGGACTTGATGAAACTCGGCGAGCTGCTGCGAGCGCTGGATCGTTCTGACGTGGGCGCCGACCTCCGTGTCATACCGGCTGCGGCGGCAGGCGTGAACATCGGCGGAATTACATACGACTCGCGTCGTGCGCACAAAGGCTCACTGTTTGTCGCCCTCAAGGGGCTGCGTGCCGATGGTCTGGAATTTGCTAGCGACGCCATCAGTCGCGGCGTCGCAGCGGTCGTTTCAGAAGGATCGCCCGGTACCGCAACGCTTGTCCCATGGGTGACGGTGAAAGACGGCCGGCTCGCTCTGGCGTTGCTGGCCGACGAGTTTTATCAACATCCTAGTCGCGAGTTAACAGTCGTTGGAATCACCGGCACCAACGGCAAGACCACGACAGCATATCTGGTGAGCGGGCTGTTCGAGGCCGCAGGGGTGAAATCCGGATTGCTTGGCACCGTGACCTATCGGATCGGTGGTGAGGAGCGTGAAGCCGCGCGGACGACGCCCGAGGCTTCCGATCTTCAGGCGATGTTGCGGGAGATGGTCGATCGCGGGTGCGGCGCCTGTTCGATGGAGGTGTCGTCGCATGCGCTGTCGCTTCGGCGCGTGGACGGGATGCGATTCTCAGCCGGCATATTTACAAACCTGACGCGCGACCACCTCGACTATCACGGCGATATGCCCAGCTACTTTGCGGCCAAGCGACGTCTCTTCGAGATGCTCCCGTCCGACGCGCCGGCGGCCATCAATCTCGACGATCCATATGGGAAGCGGTTGTGCGACGTCGTGGCGAGGCCAGTCACGTACGCGATCAATCAGCCGGCAGATGTGACACCCGGTCCGCTGTCATTTTCGATGGATGGATTGGATTTCGAAGTCCGGACGCCCAGGGGTCTCCTCCGCGTTCGGTCGAAGCTGGTGGGCCGCCCGAACGTATACAACCTGCTCGCCGCCATCTCCACGTGCACGGCGCTGAATCTGCCGTTCACCGCGATTGAAAAGGGGCTCGCGTCGCTGGAGAGGGTGCCGGGGCGTTTTCAGGTCGTGTCGATTCCAGCCGACGATGTGGTCGTCATTGTGGATTACGCCCACACGGACGATGCGTTGCGGAATCTGCTCGAAACGACGAGACCGCTCGCAAGCGGCCGCTTGATCACGGTCTTTGGCTGCGGCGGCGAACGCGACCGCACGAAGCGCCCGCTGATGGGTGCGGTGGCAGCGCGACTGAGCGATCTCGTCGTCATGACGTCGGATAACCCACGCGGCGAAGATCCGATGGAAATTATCGAAGAGATCAAGTCCGGTCTGTCGCCGTCTGCCGCCGAGCACCTGGTGCTGCCGGATCGTGGGGAGGCCATTGACAAGGCAGTCGAGCTGGCACGGTCCGGCGACGTGATCGTGCTCGCCGGGAAGGGCCACGAAAAGTATCAGGTCATTGGCGAACGCTCGTTGCCGTTTGAGGACGTGTCGGTGGCGCGGGCGGCGCTCGCTCGTCGCCGGACCAAATCGGGCGTGTGTTGAGGTGGAACTCAGACTGACGGCGGCAACGGTGGCTTCCGCCGCCGGGGGTGAGCTGATCGCGGGCGATCCGGCGTCGATCGTTGACGGGTTCTCAATCGACTCGCGAACGCTGAAGCCTGGCGATCTGTTTTTCGCGATTCGCGGTGAGCGGTTTGACGGGCACACGTACATCCGTGCTGCCGTCGACCGTGGCGCCTCAGGAGTGATCATTGACGATGCAGCAAGCGCTACCGCGGTGTCCCCAGGCAGGGCGGTCATCGTCGTGGCGGACACCATTGCGGCATTGCAATCACTGGCACGGCACATTCGACGTGAATCTGGCGCCAAAGTGACCGCCATCACCGGGAGCGCTGGGAAAACGACGACGAAGGAGACGGCGGCGGCGTTTCTCGAGCAGCGCTATTCGGTGTTTCGCAACAGGGGCAATCTCAACAATCACATTGGTCTGCCGCTCTCGCTCTTGGAACTGCGGCACGGGCCCGACATCGCGGTCGTCGAGCTTGGAATGAATCACGCGGGGGAGATCAGCACGTTGGTCCGTATTGCCGAGCCAGACGTGCGTGTCTGGACGAACGTGGGCCCGGCCCACCTGGAATTCTTCGGGTCAGTGGAGGCGATTGCGGACGCCAAGGCCGAGATTCTCGAAAATGCGCTTCCTGCTCACGTGCTCGTGGCGAACGCCGACGATCCGCTGGTCGTGGCGAGAGCTCGCCGTTTCGGCGGCCGCGTCGTGACGTTCGGCCTGAGGGCGTCAGCGGACGTGCGGGCTTCGGACATTCACGATCTCGGCCTGGACGGCGTTGAGGCCACGCTGCACACACCTGAGGGTCAGGCGCGATTGCGATCGCCGCTCGTTGGCGACGCCAATCTCGCAAACGTGCTCGCCGCGACAGCCGTCGCGCTGGAGTGTGATGTGCCGCTCCGCGATATCGTGGCAAAGGCGGCGACGCTGCGTCCGATGCACCATCGCGGCGAAGTGCACCGGCTTCGAGGCGACATCACCGTGATCGACGACTCCTATAACTCGAATCCGGTCGCGCTCGAGCGGTCGTTACAGATGCTGGGCGATCAACAGGGAGCGACACGGCGGGTCGCCATTATCGGCGAGATGCTCGAGCTGGGCAAGGCGTCAACCGCGTTGCACGAGCGATGTGGCCGTGTCGCTGCCGCGGCGCACCTCGATCGCCTTGTCACGGTCGGTGGCGAACCGGCGCGAGCGCTCGGACGGGCGGCGGTCGCGGCGGGACTCGCCGAGACGATCGTGGCGCATGCGCTCACGAGCAGTGAAGCGGCAAGCGTCGCTGCCGGATGGGTCGCCAAAGGTGATGTCGTGTTGGTCAAGGGATCCCGCGGAATTCGGACGGAAGTGGTGGTCGAGCGTCTTATCGACAAATTCGGCTGATGCTCTATCACCTCTTATATCCGTTTCGCACGGAGATCTCCGTGCTGAACGTCACGCGGTACATCACGTTCCGGACGGCAGCGGCGAGTTTCACCGCATTGGCGATCAGTCTCGCGCTGGGCCCATGGATGATTCACACGTTGCGTGAGTTTCAGATCGGTCAGGTGGTCCGTCACGACGGTCCGGCCACGCATCGGCCCAAGGCCGGCACCCCGACCATGGGAGGCTTGCTGATTTTGACCGCTTCGCTGGTGCCCACGTTGTTATGGGCGGATCTGACGAATGTCTTCGTGTGGATGGCGATGCTCTCAACGGTCGCGTTTGGGGCTGTTGGTTTTGCCGACGATTACCTGAAGGTCGTTCATCGATCGCATCAGGGTCTTTGGCCCCGCTACAAGATCCTGAGCCAGATCCTGATTGGGATTCTGGTTGGTGTGACTCTCGTCCTGATAGCCTCTCGCGGCGGCTATTCCACACGCCTCATTTTTCCCTTCTTCAAGACGCTGATTCCGGATCTTGGCTGGTGGTACATCCCGTTCACGATCCTGGTCCTGGTCGGCGCGTCGAACGCGGTGAACCTCACCGACGGCCTCGATGGTCTGGCGATCAGCCTGTTCACCATTGCGGCTGCCGCATTCACCGCGTTGGCGTACGTCACGGGCAATCGGGTATTTGCAGATTACCTGCAAATCCTCAGACTTCCCGGTGCTCAGACCGCCGAGCTGACGATCTTCTGCGGATCGCTCGTCGGAGCCAGTCTCGGCTTCCTTTGGTACAACTCGTATCCGGCCGACGTCTTCATGGGTGATGTGGGATCGCTGGCGCTGGGTGGAGCCCTCGGAACCGTTGCCATCTTGATCAAGCAGGAATTGTTGCTCGCGATCGTCGGTGGTGTGTTCGTACTCGAAGCATTGTCCGTGATCATCCAGGTCGCGTCGTTCAAACTCACGGGCCAGCGCGTCTTCAAAATGGCGCCGCTCCACCATCACTTCGAGCTGATCGGCTGGAGCGAGCCGAAGGTGATTACGCGGTTCGTCATCGCGGGCATCATCTGCGCGCTGCTGAGCTTGACGACGCTTAAGTTGCGGTGAATGGAGTTCTCGGTGGTCGGACAGCGCGTCGTGGTGATGGGCGCGGCGCGGAGCGGGATTGCCGCCGCATTGTTGCTGGCCGAACGAGGTGCGCACGTGACGCTGACTGACCTGCGTCCCAGATTGAACGATGCGGACGATACCACACGTCTCCGGCACAGCGGCGTGGAACTCGAGGTTGGAGGCCATGTTCCAGAGACGCTCGCGCGCGCGTCGCTCATCGTGTTGAGTCCGGGCGTTCCGTTGTCGCAGCCGGCACTGGCCGCCGCGAGGCGTGCCGCGGTTCCCATCGTGGGCGAGGTCGAGATCGCCTCGCGGTGGCTGCGCGGCCGGATCGTCGCCGTGACCGGCACAAAGGGGAAGTCGACGACCACGACTCTGACGGGACGAATGCTGGACGCGGGCGGCATCCGCACGCTGGTTGGCGGCAACATCGGCACGCCGTTGAGTGCCCAGGTCGCGACATCGACTCCGGACACGATCCACGTGGTGGAAGTGAGCAGTTTTCAACTCGAGACGATTCAGACATTCCATCCGTGGATTGCCGTGCTGCTGAATTTCTCGCCAGACCATCTCGATCGGCACGCGACTGTTGACGAGTACGCGAGCGCAAAGGCGAGGATTTTCGAAAATCAGGATGAACGCGACTGGGTCGTCATCAACGCGGACGATCCGGAGGCGCTTGCCCTCGCCCGCGCCGCTCGGGGCCGACGACTTCAGTTCTCGGCGAATCCGTCCCTGACAGAGGGTGTAGTTCTTCTGCCTGGCGCCCTGACCTATCGCCATGCCGGACAGGATGAGCCGTTGATTCCGCTGTCGGCCGTCAAGGTGATCGGACGGCATCTGCTCGCGGATGTTGCGGCCGCCGCAGCGGCGGCGAAGCTCTCTGGGGTGTCGTCAGCCGATATGACGCGCGCGGTCGAATCGTTTCGAGGACTGGAGCATGCGCTGGAGCTGGTGGCGGAAGTGCGAAGCGTCCGATTCGTGAACGACTCGAAGGCCACGAACGTCGAGTCGGCCCTGCGCGCCATTGAAAGCTTCGGGGAGGGGTTGGTCGTGATCCTGGGCGGCCGTTACAAAGGGGGCGACTTCGGGCAGCTGCGAGCGCCGCTGGTGGCGCGCGGGGCGAAGGTCACTGCGATCGGAGAAGCCCGACCGCTGCTGCGTGAGGCGCTCGGGCCCGCTGTGCCGGTCAGCGAAGCGACGTCACTCTCCGAGGCGGTGCGGCAGGCCTATGAACACGCGAAGCCACATGGCACGGTGCTCCTGGCGCCCGCGTGCTCCAGTTTCGACATGTTCGTGGACTACGCGGATCGCGGGCGCACGTTCAAACGTGAGGTTGTGCTGTTGGAGACGGAGAGCAGGCGGCTCTGAAGACCCGCCTCGACAAAAGGCGTCGGGAGCGGCGGGTCTTGAGCCCCGTCGATTTTGGCGAGCGGCGAGCAGTCGTCAGTCAGTTTGCGGCGGATGGGAGCCCGCTGCTGGGAACGCAGGCTGCCCCGGCCTGCGAAGCTGGTGTCCCGTCCCCCAGGCTGACTGATGACTGCTGACGGCTCGCCAAAGATGTCGGGCCCAGGCGCGAAAACCTTCAGCCTCGCAGACTGAGGAGTATGGCGCGAAAGCTCCAATTCGACAAATTGCTCTTTCTGGCAACGTTTCTGCTGGTGTGCGCAAGCGTCGTCATGGTCTACAGCGCCTCGGCGGTGATGGCGCTCGAGCGGTATCAGCAGCCGTATCTGTTTCTGATCAGGCAGGGCATGTGGGCGACGCTCGGGGTCGCAGTCCTCGCGATTGTGATGCGCGTCGACTATCGCAGTTATCGGAACCCGACATTCCTTTGGGTCTCGCTCGGCATCGTCGGCGTGGCGCTCGTACTGGTGCTCTTCAGCGCCCCCATCAAGGGCGCGCGCCGATGGTTTGGTGTGGGCGGCATCGGTATTCAGCCTTCGGAGCTCGCAAAGCTCTGCGCCATTTTCTTCATCGCGGCAGTGCTCGAGCGGCGGATGCATCGCATCGATGAAGTTTCGTACGCATTGGTGCCAATCGCGATCGCGGTCGGCCTGCTCGTCGCGCTCATCCTGTTGGAGCCCGACTTCGGGACCGCGATGTCTCTGATGACCATTGCCGCCGTGATGGTGTTTGCGGCCGGCCTCAGCTATCGCTATCTGGTGGGCGCGCTGCTCGTGGGCTTCCCGGTCGTCTATTTTGTGCTGATGAGCGCGGAGTACCGCCGGCGCCGGCTGCTGGCGTTTTGGAACCCGTGGGACGATCCCTTGGGCAACGGATTCCAGATCATCCAGTCGATCATTGCCGTGGGCACCGGCGGCGTATTCGGCCGCGGTCTGATGGAAGGGGTTCAGAAGCTGTTTTATCTCCCTGAACCGCACACCGATTTCATCTATGCCGTCATCAGCGAAGAGCTCGGGTTGATAGGTGCCACGGCGGTGCTGGCCTGCTTCTGCGTCATCGCCTGGCGGGGCTTCCGGATTGCGATGAAAGCGCCCGATGGCTTCGGTGCGTTCCTGGCCCTAGGCCTGACGACGATGATCGCCCTGCAGGCGTTTGTGAACATCAGCGTCGTGCTCGGCCTGCTTCCTACGAAGGGAATCCCATTGCCGTTCGTCAGCGCGGGTGGCTCATCGCTGTTGATCAATCTTCTGGGCATGGGAATTCTCCTGAACGTGTCGCAACACGTGACGCATGAGTAATGATGAAATCGGCAATCAATCAGGAAATCTGAAATCGCCAATGACTCAATTCTTCGACCAGGAGCCACATGTCACGCCAAGCGCCGCTGCGCATCGTGATAGCCGGGGGCGGCACCGGTGGGCATCTCTATCCCGGCATCGCCGTCGCGCGCGAAATTCTCACGCGCCGGCCGGACGCTCAGATTTCATTCGCCGGCACTGCAGCCGGCATCGAAGCCCGCGTGATTCCTCGCGAGGGGCTGACGCTCGACCTCATTCGCAGCGGAGGCCTGAAGGGCAAGGGCGTCGCTGGTCGGCTGCGCGGCATGGGGCTGCTGCCGCTCAGCGCAGCCGACGCGTGGCGCGTGCTGTCGTGGCGCAGCCCATCACTGGTGATCGGTGTTGGCGGATACAGCTCCGGCCCCATGGTGTTGCTCGCGGCGCTCCGTCACATTCCAACACTTGTGCTCGAGCAGAACGCGGTGCCGGGCCTCACGAATCGGCTGCTTGCGCCGTTCGTCGACGCGGCGGCGGTGACCTATGAATCGTCGCTGGCCTATTTTCGCGGCAAGGGTTTCGTCGCCGGCAACCCGGTGCGATCGGAATTCCTGCGTATCGCGCAGCACGCCGATCGCCCCCCATCATCCATTGCGAGGGTTCTGGTGTTCGGTGGCTCTCAGGGTGCGCACGCGATCAACGTGGCCATGGTGGAGGCGGCGCCGAGGCTGGCAGCCGCCGGTGGCAGGTGCGAGCTCGTGCATCAGACAGGGGAACGCGATGTGGAGATGGTCCGCGAGGCCTTTCGGCGCGCAGGACTGCAGGCCCATGTGGAACCATTCTTTTATGAGATGGATCGTGAGATGAGTCGCGCCGATCTGCTCGTCTGTCGTGCCGGTGCCACCACGCTGGCAGAGCTGACGGCGGCAGGCCGTCCGGCGATTCTCATTCCACTGCCGACTGCCACCGATGATCACCAGCGAAAGAACGCTGACGTGCTTCGTCGTGCTGGCGCGGTTGAAGTGATCGATCAACGCGACCTCACAAACGCGCTCGCCGAGCGGATTCTGGCGTTGGCTGCCGATCCCGCACGCCGGAACGAGATGGCGAAGGCGGCACGGCAGATGGCGCACCCCGATGCGGCGGCACGAATCGTGGACCGCGCGTTACTGCTGGCAGGCGATCGCGGTGAGCGGCCCGGGCGTGGGGCCTAAGGGTCAGTGCTTTCTCATATCAGGCGGATTCATTTCGTCGGCATTGGTGGCAGCGGCATGAGCGGACTGGCGGAACTCCTCGTCAAGCAGGGCTACATCGTCAGTGGCTCGGACCTCGAGCAGAGTGAGGCGACCGAGCGGCTCGCGTCTCTTGGCGTGCGAGCTCACCAGGGGCATGCGGCCGAGCATGTGGCAGATGCGGATGTTGTCGTGATCTCTTCAGCGGTGCGGGCGACGAATCCCGAAGTGGTCGAGGCCGCGCGTCGACAGATTCCCGTCATGCCGCGCGCTGAAATGCTGGCCGAGCTCATGCGGCAGCACTCGGGCATCGCGATTGCGGGGGCGCATGGCAAGACCACGACGACATCCATGATCGCCATGACGCTCGAACATGCCGGATTCGATCCGACGGCGGTCATTGGCGGCCGTCTTGCGGCCTTTGGGAGCAACGCCCGCCTGGGGCGCGGCAAGTGGATGGTGGCCGAAGCCGATGAAAGCGATCGATCGTTTCTGCGATTGTCGCCAACGGTCGCGGTCATCACAAACATCGATTTCGAGCATCTCGAGGCCTACAGCGGTTTCGACGATCTACGGCAGGCATTCGTCGACTTCGCGAACAAAGTGCCGGTATCCGGGGCAGTCGTGCTGTGCGCCGACGACGCCCATTTGCGAGCCATCCGCCCGAGGCTGACGGGGCGCGTCGTCACGTACGGCCTCGATGTCGATGCAGATGTCACCGGTCATCACATTGTGCTCGACGGCCTTCGCGCTTCGTGCGCCGTCCGTAGCCGAGTCGAGGCGTCGCGTTCAGGCAGCACCGCGGAGCTTGCCGTCGGGGCGCTGCAGCTTTCCGTACCCGGTCGACACAATCTTCAAAACGCGTTGGCTGCCGTCGCCGTCGGCGCTGAGCTGGGCGTCCCGTTCGAAACGATTGCGCAGGCGCTGGCGCAGTTCCGCGGCGCGGACCGCAGGTTTCAAGTGATCGGCGAGGAACATGGCGTCGTGGTCGTCGACGACTACGGTCATCACCCGACCGAAATCGGCGCAGTATTGGCGGCCGCTCGAGCGCAGCATCCCGCGCGCCTGATTGTTGTGTTCCAGCCGCATCGGTACACGCGGACCCGACAGTTGCTGAGCAGCTTCGGAACCGTGCTGCGCGGAGCGGATGAAGTCATCCTCGCCGAGATCTATGCAGCCGGCGAGGATCCGATTCCGGGTGTCACCAGCGATGCGCTCGCTGACGCGATTCGAGCGGCTGGGCACCACAAGGTTGACGTCGTGCGGTCGCTCGCCGAGATTCCCGCTCGGATCGCAGAGCGCGCCCGGCCGGGGGACATGGTGGTCCTACTGGGCGCCGGGTCCATCGGCGCGTGGAGCCCCAAAGTACTCAATGCGCTTCGTGCGCGAGGTTGAGTGCCGCACATGACTGTGGCCGCGCCAGCTGACAGACGGTTTCGACGGGCACACGTCAAGCCTCAACGCACACGTGGACGGCGAAGTCTTGGCCGGCGCCTCGTTCAGGGCGCAGTGCTCATCGCCGGGATCGGATATGCCGGCCACGAAACGACGACGCTCTTCGACCGGGCTGCGATATTTCACGTGGCGCGGATCAACGTGCGCGGCAACAGCCGATTGTCGGTGGGTGAGGTGACGGCGCTTCTCGAAGATTTGAAGGGACGGAGCATCCTGACGATTGATCTCCCGGAGTGGAGACAGCGGCTGCTCAAATCATCGTGGGTTCATACGGCAACGGTTCGCCGGATCTTGCCCTCGACGATCGAAGTCGCCATCACAGAGCGGCGTCCAATGGGCATCAGCCGCATTGGCGAGGATCTCTATCTCGTCGACTCCCACGGCGTGGTGATGGACGAGTATGGCCCCGCGTATGCCGACATCGATCTGCCCATCATTCAGGGGCTGGCCAGTGCACGTGTCGGTACGGGGCTGGCTGTCGACGCGGAACGTGCCGAGCTGGCGGCCCGGCTGCTGTCGTCGTTGTCGCGACGTGACATTGCCAGCCGCATTTCGGAAGTGAATGTGTCGGAGCTCCACAATGCGGCCGTCATTTTGAAGGGGGACACCGCCGTCATCAAGCTCGGGCACGAGGATTTTCTCGATCGTCTTCAATCGTATCTGGAGTTGTCGTCGGCGCTGCGCGATCGGGTTCCGAACATCGATTATGTGGATTTGCGTTTCGACCGCCGCGTGTACGTGCGGCGGGTGCCCCGTTAGTCTTCGGAGGGTCTGTGGGACACAGAGAACGGTACCTGGTCGGACTCGACGTGGGTACCTCCAAGGTCGCGGCCATCGTCGGCGAAATGATGGATGATGCGAGCCTGGAAATCATCGGTCTCGGCGCAGCCGAATCGCGAGGCATCAGGCGCGGCGCCGTCGTCAACCTCGAAGCCGCCGTTGATTCAATCAAGAAGGCGATCGAGGAAGCGGAGCTGATGGCCGGCATCGCGATCGATTCAGTCCATTTGACCGTGTCCGGCCCGCACATCAAGGGGTTCAACAGCCGCGGCGTCATCGCGGTCGCGGGCAAGAACCGGGAAATTACCCGTGACGATGTTCGGCGTGCGATTGAGGCGGCGAAGGCGGTTGCCCTGCCGGCCGGGCGCGAGATCCTCCACGTGTTGCCGCAGGACTTCGTCGTCGACGATCAAGATGGCATCGGCGCTCCGGTGGGTATGACGGGCGCGAGACTCGAAGTCAACGTCCATATCGTCACGGGCGCGGTTTCAGCGACCCAGAACCTCGTGGCCTGCGTCAATCGGGCGGGCATACACGTCGCCGACACGGTCGTCGCACAGCTGGCCGCAAGCGAGTCGGTGCTGACGCCCGACGAGAAAGATCTCGGAGTGGCATTGCTCGACATCGGCGGAGGGACGACGGATCTTGCGATTTTCGAGCGTGGCGCGTTGTGGCACACGGCTGTGCTGGGCATCGGTGGCGACCACTTCACCAACGACATCGCCGTCGGCCTCCGAACTCCCATTCCCGATGCGGAGAAAGTCAAGCGGCGATCAGGCTGCTCGCTCTCCACGCTTGTTGATGAAGAAGAAACGATCGAGGTCGCGAGCGTGGGCGGGCGGCGCCCGCGCGTGATGGCGCGGCGCATTCTGTCAGACATCCTGCAGCCGCGCGCTGAAGAAATTTTCCATCAGGCCTGGGATGAGGTCAGGCGCGCAGGCCACGAAAAGTCGCTCAACTCCGGCATTGTGATCACCGGCGGCGGCGCGATTCTCGACGGCATGCCTGAGATCGCCGAGCAGATCTTCGATCTCCCAATCCGCCGTGGCTCACCGTCGAGTGTCGGCGGACTGTCGGATCACGTCAACAGCCCGACGTTCGCCACGGCCGTCGGCGTCGTGCAGTACGCGCAGCGAAACTTTCTCGCTGACACGCCGCGACTTGTCGGCGCAGGTGCGTTGGGCCGCGTGGCCGGCCGGCTCCGTGGTCTGTTCAAGGAATTCTTCTGACGTGCGATGCAAACATCGCGGCGAGCGGCATGGGGCATCGGGGTCCCATACGCGAGCCGCTTCGTGGGGGTAGCCGCCCTTCGCAAAGCTTCGGCGAGCCTAGCCGTAGCTCAAAGAGCGGAGGTTGGCGCCCCCACGACCAATTCATGGAGGTCCCGACATGCCAGATGCACATGACAACGCTCGCGCGGACGCGACTCCTGTCAGAATGCCGTTACGGCTTGCGCTCGACGACGAGGGGAAAGCCAGCGCGCGCATCAAAGTGATTGGTGTCGGCGGTGGCGGTGGCAACGCGGTCAATCGCATGGTTCGCGTTGGCCTCGACGGCGTCGAGTTCATCGTGGCCAACACCGATCTGCAAGCGCTCCAGGGGAATGCCGCGCCCGTCAAGATTCAGATCGGCGGAAAGCTGACCAAAGGTCTGGGTGCCGGCGCGGATCCCAATGTCGGGCGGCAAGCGGCGCTCGAGGATACAGACGGCATCGTCCAGGCCTTGACCGGCGCCGACATGGTGTTCGTGACGACCGGCCTGGGAGGCGGGACTGGCACCGGCGCGGCACCCGTCATTGCCAGCCTCGCCGGCGAGCTTGGGGCGCTGACGATTGCGGTCGTGACCAAGCCATTCAAGTTCGAAGGGAAAAAGCGAGCGGTGCAGGCCGAGCGAGGATTAGAGGCGCTGCGCGAATGTGTCGACACCGTTATTACGATTCCCAACGAACGGCTGCTGTCGCTCATCGACCGGGCGACGTCGCTCACCGACGCGTTTGCCACGGCGGATGACGTACTGCGCCAGGCGATTCAGGGAATTTCCGATCTGATTCTGGTGCCCGGCCTGATCAACCTGGATTTTGCAGACGTCAAGACAATCATGTCGGGGATGGGCGTGGCGATGATGGGCACCGGAATCAGGTCGGGTGAGAACCGCACCATCGAGGCTGCAAAGGCGGCGATCTCGAGCCCGCTGCTCGAGGGCGCGTCAGTTCACGGCGCTCGCGGCGTGATCATCAACATCACCGGCGGCACTGACCTGACGCTGCTCGAAGTGAGCGAGGCCTCTTCCCTGATACAAGAGGCTGCGCACGAGGAAGCCAACATCATCTTCGGCGCCGTTGTTGATTCCCAGCTGAAAGGCCAGGTCAAGGTGACGGTCATCGCAACCGGCTTCGATCGTCCAACCGCGAGTGCTTCGATGGCATCCGCAACGAGCCAGACGCCGGTAGATCTTCAGCACTACGCTGCGCGCCTGCAGGATCGTGGCGACGGAGTGCTTGCGGAATCTGGCAGACTTGCCATCTCACGTCGTCCCGCGCTCGATCTGCCGATGAAGGAACCGGCGGCCACCAACAGCGCCGCGGCGTCGCGGCCGGAGAGTGCCGAGGTGGCCGACTTGGCGCTGGAATTTGAGTCGCCGTTTGACGTTCCAGCGTTTTTAAGGAGGGAAAACTGATTAGTCAGCTGGCGGCTGGCAGCCCGCAGCCCGCGGTGACGGAACTTTAAATCTGAGCCGTTAACGCTCTGAGCAGGCCATTGAGCAATCGACCGACTTCGATTGCGAGATCCATCACGTTCTGGCTCGCTTCCTTGGATGCGTACCCAAGTCTTATTGCGATCAGGACTTCTGTTTCGATTTCTCGCACGGAGCCGTGAGCGATCCGAGTGAAGTGCCTGAACTCTCGGGACGTTTTCCTACCCTGTCCCTCCGCGATGTTCACCGGAACTGAAATCGCCGCACGCCTTAACTGACTGCCAAGTCCGTACGCTTCGCTTTGCGGCAAATGTTGGATGAAGTCGTACACGGCGCCGACGAGATCCATTGCCTTTTGCCAGGCGATCAGATCCCGGTAGTTGCGTATGGCCATAGTCAGTCTTTTCTCTAGGCAGGGTCTTGACTGCCAGCCGCCGGCTGCGGGCGGCCGGCTGGTGGTAAACTAAATAGATCCACGGCACACGCGAACGGCGACGTCTGAGCCGCAGTTCGAGCACAGGCCGCTCGGCGGGGGCGCGCGTTGTCACGAGGGACAGGGTCATGCAGCACTGGGAAGAGCGCGAGCGCGCGCAGGTCACGCTATCGAAGGAAGTTGGCTTCGTACGCAAGCCGCACGGCGGGCGGTTGCGGGTGGCGCTTGCCTTTCCGAACACCTACTACGTCGGGATGTCCAACCTGGGCTTCCAGACGGTCTACCAGCTCTTCAACGAACACGACAGTGTCGTCTGCGAGCGCGTCTTCCTTCCGCCGAAGCAACAACTGCAGGCGCAACTTGCCTCCGGTGCGCCGCTCAGGACGCTGGAATCGCAGACGCCGGTCGCGGACTTCGATGTCCTTGCATTTTCGGTCTCTTTCGAATGGGATTACACGAATCTCGTATCGATGCTGCGTTTGGCGAGGCTGCCGATCTACCCGTCTGAGCGCACCGACAGAGATCCGCTCGTCGTATTGGGCGGCGCCGTTACGTTCGTGAATCCGGAACCGCTCGCGCCCTTCGTCGACGTCGTGGCTGCCGGCGAAGGAGAGGTGCTCGTCCCTTCGCTCGTAGCGGTTCTCGGCTCGGCCGCCGATCGGGACGATGCGCTGAAGGCCCTTGCCGGAATGACGGGCTTCTATATCCCGTCTTTTTACGACGTCCTTTACGAAAAGGACGGAACCATCGCGGAGTTCGCGCCGAAAGCGGGGACAGGGGCCCCCAAGTCCGTCCGGAAGGCGGCTCTGAGGACGACTGAGGCGATCGAGCCGCCGGCGACGTCCATCTTCACACCAGACACCGAATTTGGATCGCGGCTGCTCATCGAAGTCGTCCGCGGTTGCGCCAATCTCTGTCGCTTCTGTTGGGCTGGGTACAACTACCTTCCGGTCCGTGCCTTCCCAACCGACAGCATTCTCGCGCGAGCGAGGGGCGCCCGGCCGTATGCCAATCGAGTCGGGCTGGTTTCCATTGCATTGTGTGATCATCCGGATATCGAGGAGATCCTGCGACAACTGGTGGCGATGGGCTACTCGGTCAGCCCGGCCTCGCTCCGTGTGGACGATCTGACCGAGCCGATCGTGCGGCTCCTGCGTGCCAGCGGCGAGCGGACATTGACCATCGCGCCTGAAACAGGTTCGGATCGACTGCGCCGAGTGGTCAACAAGACGGTCACGAACGCCGAGATCCTGGAGAAGACCGAGCTCATCTTCGCCAATGAGATTGAGAATTTGAAGCTCTACTACATGATTGGCCTGCCGACGGAAACCGATGACGATCTCATCGCGATTCGGGATCTCACGGCGTCGATGCGCGAAATCATGATGAAGCACGCGCGGTCGCGTGGGCGGGTGGGTCGCATCGTGGGCAGCGTCAATCCCCTCATTCCCAAGCCTGGGACCGCCTACCAGTGGCTTCCGATGGAGTCGCCGTCGATTACCGAACAGAAGATGCATCGCTTGCGTGCGCTGCTCGCGGGTTTGGATAACGTGTACTTCACGATTAAATCCGAACGGCACTCGTACTATCAGGCTCTGCTGTCTCTTGGCGATCGCAGAGTCGCCCCGGCAATCGTCGCCGCCGAAGCCAACGGCGGAAACTGGCGGCGCGCGACTGCCGAGACCAACGTCGATGCGGACTTCTACATTTTCCGCGACCGCCGCGCAGACGGCACGCTGCCCTGGGACATCATCGACGGCGGCATGAAGAAGACGTTCTTCGCAAACGAGTTCTCCAAAGCCCTCCGCGAAGAGTGGACGCTCCCGCTCAAGCGGCAAGCCGACAACGCGCGCCTGCTGAGCGTTCAATAGCGCTCGTTTGGCCCCAGGCCGCGGTCGCTTCCGTATGACGCGGGGTCTTACTGAGCGACCGCCGTTTGCTCCTCGTATTCCGTGTACGCCTGCAAGATGAGCTGACGCACGCGCTCCTGGGCCGTTGCGTCGACGATCGGCCGAAGCAGCGCGAAACTGCGCCGCTCGCCGTTGACCGAATATTGACGGGCTGGGAACGTGACGTTGCGTCCACCACCGCTGCGTCTCTCCCAGATTCCGAAGCCGATCAATTTCAGTCCCTCGAGCGCGCCCGTTCCAAAGTGCAGTTCAGCATCGGCCAGTTTTCCTGGCGGGTTCCCCTTGTCGTTCGGCGTGATCTTCACAACCATAAGCAAGCTCCTCGCTCCAGTCTGAGTGGCGGCCCATCGTCTCCTGAAGGCAAGGCGGGTGCCAGATAGAGGCTGGCATCAGCCGCTCCGCCAAGTTGAACAAGAGCGGGTGCTTACTGGCGCTGGGGTCTGGTGGGCTGGCGTGTGCGTCGTGCTCGCCGCTTGGGAATGACAACGCGAGATGCGATCATTTCCTGTCGGATTCGGCCCCGACGAGCAGAACCTGGGCGAGCGCCAGCGTCTGACTGTGCGTGATCGTGAGCAGAGAGCCGGTCGCGCGTAAGGCTTCGAAGCGCCGCGCGGCGCCGCCGTGAAACCGCAGCTCCGGCGGGCCGCCCACGCGCACGACCTCGATATCGCGCCAGAGGACGCCGCGCGAGTGGCCCGTGCCAAGCGCCTTCATCGCAGCTTCCTTGGCGGCGAACCGCCCAGCGAAGTGGGGAGCGGGATTCCGCCGCTGGGTGGCATAGGCGATTTCGCCGGTCGTGAAAATTCGCAGCAGAAACCGATCACCGAACCGTCGAATCGCCTGCTCGATCCGGTCGATTTCGGTGGCATCCAGTCCGATACCGATAATGTTCATATGACGCTTCCGAAGCCTAATGGCGACTTCGAATGGACGCAAGAGGCCTGGGGACCGGCGCTCCGCTGTGGCGCGTTTTCGGGACGTCATTTCTTTACGACGCGGAAGCTCGAATTGAGAGGTGCGCCTCATGAGACCGCCCGCGCATGGGGCCAGATTGCCGAGACATTGGGAGTAGCGCCGGAGCGTGTGCAGCAGCTCAGACAGGTGCACGGCGCAAGTGCCGTTGAGGTATCGCCCCAGACGCTCCAGGGCCTCTCCCAAGAATGGCCCGAAGCGGACGTGGCAATCAGTAACGACCCGACGATCGGCGTTGCCGTTCGTGTCGCCGATTGCGTGCCGCTCCTTTTGTCAGATCCGCGCACGGGAGCAGTCGCCGCGGTGCATGCCGGCTGGCGAGGCATGGCGGCTGGCGCCCCGATGGCGGCGGTCAGCGCACTCGGCCGAACTTACGGGGTCCTCCCAGCCGATCTCGTCGCCGCGGCTGGAGCCAGCATCGGACCGTGCTGTTACACTGTCGGTCCGGAACTGCCC
>Ga0184639_10000289_pt1 | contig 18565 bp, 11 predicted proteins | sample PLM31_170_b2_FD_133155 | JGI IMG/M metagenome (GOLD analysis project Ga0184639, IMG submission 133155) | Groundwater sediment microbial communities from an aquifer in East River, Colorado, USA - PLM3-1_170_b2 | ecosystem: Environmental > Terrestrial > Soil > Riparian zone | place: USA: East...
CTTTTTCGCGCAATCAAGGTCCAAGGCCTTAGCGCCCTCACCGGGCCGGGGGTCGCGGCTTTTACGGCGGTGGCATTGGCTGGTCTGCTGCTCCTGGTTTTACCGCATATGGACCACCACTGGTTGAATTGGCTCGAGGACGTGGCGCCAACGGTTCAATTCACTTTCCTCACTCAAGATGAGCGGGAAAGTTACCAGGACAGCTATGAATCGGTCCAACGCGGACGGGCCGAGATCCAGCAACTCCGGACAAAGCAGCAGGAGGTCCGCTGGGGAACACAGGAGATGTCTGAGGAGATGCAGGAGCGGCTTCGACAGTACCTTGCCAGCCGGAGCGAAATTACCGCTGGTGATCAGATGGCGCTCAAGCACCTTAGAAGCAAGGCCAGGGAGCGCCAGCGCTTTTGGTTAGGGCTACCGCTGCTCGGCCTCGGTGCCGTGGGCGCTCTCACTGTGTTGCGCGCGAAACGTAGCCACTACCGCGACAACCATTGAACAGAGAGCGAGCTCCTAACTGATTGACATAAACGTTTATGTTGGATAATTGGTACAACTTTCGATGAAGATTGTAGCGGCGCTCCTACTGCTCCTGTTGAGTCCGGGCCCGGCGCAAGGCAAAGAATCCGAGCCAAACCTGCGCGTAGCCACGCGCCTGGTCAAACCCTTTGTCTTCGAAGAAAAAGGGCGGCTCACCGGCTTCAGCGTCGAACTCTGGCAGGAGATCACCAAGCAGATGAACGCGAAGACGGAGTTTATCGTCAAACCGACCGTGAAAGAGCTGCTCGCCAGCGTGAATTCTCACGAGGCGGTGCTGGGCATCGCCGCGATCTCGATTACCGCCGAGCGGGAGATCCAGTGGGATTTCTCCCAGCCCATGTTCGACGCTGGGCTCCAGATTCTCACCTCGGCCCAGCCATTCGAGAGCAGTCTCTTGGGTAACATCGTCGCGGGGATCTTTAGCCGCGACTTTCTGGTGATAATCGGAATCGTCATCCTGCTACTCGCGGTCCCCGCCCATATCGTGTTTTTCCTCGAACGGCGGCCAAACGGCGGGCTGGTCACCCACCGCACTTACTTCCCGGGAATCTTCGAAGCCGCCTGGTGGGCCGCAGCCACGCTGGCGACCCAGGCGGACCAGATGCCCAAGAGCGCCGCGGCGCGAGTCGCTGCGATTATCTGGATGTTTTCCAGCGTCGTCTTCATCGCCTACTTCACCGCCGGCATCACCTCATCACTGACGCTCCAGCAGTTGCGCGGCGATATCAAAGGGCCAGAAGACCTGCCTGGTAAACGCGTCGCCAGCGTCAAGGGCAGCACGTCGGTGGAATATCTGCGCCAGCACAACGTCGAGCCGGCGGAATTCGCCAATGTCGAGGAGGCCTATCAAGCGCTTCAACAGGACCAGGCCGACGCCGTGGTTTACGACGCCCCGGTGCTACTCTATTACGCGTCGCATGAAGGCAAGGGCAAGGTTCAGGTCGTCGGCCCGATCTTTCGCAAGGAAAATTACGGCATCGTTTTTCCCGACAAGAGCCCCCTGCGCAAACGGGTCAACGAAGCATTGCTGAAGCTCAGGGAAAACGGCACCTACGATCAGCTTTACAAGAAATGGTTCGGCGGCAACGGGTCGTAAGCCGAAGCTTAGAAGAGTAGTCTCTAGTTCCTTGTTTCTAGTTTCTGGTTAACTAGGAACTCGGAACTTGAAACTAGAAACTCATCGCCGGAGTATTGACAATCCCGCGCCGCTTGGCGAGATATAAAACAGCAAAGGGAGGAGGAACGGTTTATGGCGTTCAATGGCTACACGATCATCGACGGCGACGGGCATGTGATCGAAGATACCAAAGCGATCATCGAGCACATGCCTCAGGCCTACCGCGACAAATACGAAACCCATCCTTTTTTTAATCCGTTTCCGCCGCTGGACCATCTCCACTCCTCAAACATGCATGATTTTCCTCCGGGCGCTTTCAACAGAGTCGGCCCCGACGGCTGGGTGGATTTTCTCGAAGATGTCGGCATTGAAACTTCCGTGCTTTACACGACGCTGGGCCTGGCTTTTGGCAAGATCGTCAGCCGCGACTGGGCCATCGACGTGGCGCGTGGTTACAACGATTGGCTCTATCACACCTATATGAAGCGGAGCCCGCGCTTCAAAGGCATGGCGTTGGTTCCACTCCAGGAGCCGCAAGCTGCGGTCGAAGAGCTAAGGAGAGCGGTTAAAGAACTCGGCATGTGCGGCGCCATATTGCCCTCGACGGGCATCCAAGCCAACCTGGGCGACCAGCGCTACTGGCCGATCTACGAAGAAGCGAACAAGCTGCGCTGCGCCATCGGTGTCCACGGCGGCGCCCATGAAAATCTCGGCCTCGACGACCTGAGCCCCTACGCGCCGGTGCACGCGCTCGGCCACCCCTTCGGCCAGATGATTTCCTTTGCCGGCATGGTCTTCAACGGCGTCTTTGACAAATTTCCCAACGTCAAGTTCGGCTTCTTGGAAGGCGGTGTCGCTTGGTTTCTAGTCTGCTTGGAGCGCTTCGACCGTTCCTGGGAAACCCATATTCAGCACGACCCGCAAAAGCGCTTCCTCGAACTTCGGCCCAAGGAAAAAATCAGCGAATATATCGCGCGCCACGTCGACGACGGGCGCATTTTCGTCGGCTGCGAAGGTGAAGAGCCGGATATCGCCCACGCGGTCAGGAGAATCGGCAACAAACCCTGGGTTTACTCCAGCGATTTCCCACATGAGGTCAACAACGAATTCTGCAAGCACGAAATCAACGAGATGCTGAAAAACAAGGAACTAACGGCCGCCGACAAGGCGGCCGTGCTGCACGGCAACGCCCGCAGATTCTATAACCTCGGAGGTCCGGGATTATGAACGCGCCGACGAGCATCGGTTTTATCATTCCGTCGAGCAACAGCCTGACGGAGCCGCAATTCAACCACTACGCTCCGCCGGGAGTAGGCGTGCACGTGACGCGGCTGCGCATGACCGGCAAATTTCATAAGCCGTGGAACGATCTCAAGCCCCAGTTGGCCGAAGCCGCCGCCGCGCTTGCGGACGTCAAGCCGGCGATTATCGTTTTCCACTGCACGGCGAACTCCATGGAGAACGGCCTCGCGCACGAAGCGGCCATCGTCGAAACCATTCAGCAGGCAAGCGGCTGTCCAACCATCACGACGGCCGAGGCGATCCGCGAAGCTTTCACGCGCTGCGCCATCAAGAAGCTCGTGCTCATCAGCCCCTATGTCCAAGCGACCAACCTGCATGAGGTCAGCTATCTGAGCGAGGCGGGATTTACCGTGCTCCACGAGTTGGGCCTCGCTCTGGAAAGTCATGGTTATGGAAATGTAACTCCGGAGGAATGGATCAGAGTCGTCAACGACAACACCCGCCCCGAGGCCGACGGCTATTTTCTGAGCTGCACCAACACGCGCATGATCGAAGCGATCGAAGAATTAGAGCGGCGCCTTAGCAAACCCGTGGTCAGCAGCAATCAAGCGACGCTGTGGGCCTGCCTGAAGCGGTTGGGAATTGCACATCAAGATAAGCGACTCGGCAAGCTGTTCAGTCAGAATTGATGGACGGCGCTCTGGTGAAACTCTGCCAGTTTTTCCCGTAGCCCGGTATTTCTCTTTTCGACGCGCAGATTGCGGATCGCCATGGCGACCGCCCTGCGGCTTCCCACCAACACGACCAGCTTTTTTCCCCGCGTCACCGCCGTGTAGAGAATGCTCCGGTGGAGCATCATGTAGTGAGAGGTGTGCAACGGGATCACGACCACCGGATATTCACTGCCCTGGCTTTTGTGCACCGAAGTCGCGTAGGCCAAATTGATCTCGTCGAGTTCGTCGGCTTCGTACTCCACCAACTTATCGAAAAAGTCGACCTTGACGCTGCCCTCGTCGCGGTCGACGCCGGCGATGCGGCCGAGATCGCCGTTGAAAACGCCTTTGTCGTAATTGTTGCGCAGTTGCATGACTTTGTCGCCCAGGCGCAGCGCGGTTCCGCCGCGTTCCAGCGCCGGGCCGGCCGGATTGACGAGGGCTTGCAGCTCGCGGTTCAAGTTGACCGTGCCGAGCAAGCCCCGGTGCATCGGGGTGAGAACTTGAATCGTCTGCGCGACCTCGTCGAGCGCCAATCGCCGCGCCCGCGGTATGTCCTCCCGCACCAGGCGCTTGACCGTTTGCAGGATCTCTTCCTCGCTCTCATGGGCGAGAAAGACGAAATCCCTGTTTTCAGCAGAATCCCCCAGCAGCAATGACTGGCCGAGCAGAATTCGGTGCGCGTTGGCGACGATCAGGCTTTCGCGCTCCTGGCGAAAGATGCGCCGCAGCACCACCGTGGGGATGACCCTGGAATCAATCAAGTCGCGCAGGACGCTGCCCGGCCCGACCGAGGGAAGCTGATCGACGTCGCCGACGAGAATCAAGTGGCTGTGCGGATCGACGGCGCGCAGCAAATGGTCCATCAGCGAGATATCGACCATGGATACCTCGTCGATGATGACGAAATCGACTTTCAGCGGGCGCTCTTCGCTTCTTTGAAAGCCGCCTTCCCGAGGGTTGTATTCGAGCAGCCGGTGAATCGTCATCGCCTCTTCGCCGGCGCTTTCGGCCATCCGCTTGGCGGCGCGCCCGGTGGGCGCCGCCAATAAGAAACTCACCTTGGCGCGCTTGAGAATCGCCAGCAACGCCGTCAAAAGAGTCGTTTTCCCAGTGCCGGGTCCGCCGGTGATCACCAAAACCTTTTCGCGCAGGGCTTGTTGCGTGGCACGCACCTGGTCTTCGTCAAGGGTCACGGTCGAGGGCCCGAATAACTCGGGACCGACGAGATCGATGGCGCCCCGAGAAACGCCGCCTGACCGGCCCCAGGGCCCGATGATTTTCTCGCCCTGCAAGAGCGACGGAGTAGAGAGCAGGCGATGAAACGCCGCCGTCACTCGATGTTCCGCGTCGTAGAGTTCATGGAGATAGACCCGCGTCGCGTCGTCTTGGAATCCGTCTTGAAGGATTAATTCACCTTGCGCCGCCAGTTTATCGATCGCCGCCTCCACCGGATCTTCGTCGACGCTCAGAAGCCCCGCGGCATTGCGTTTGAGCACGGTCAAAGGGACGTAGCAGTGCCCCTGGTCGGCACATTCCCTGAGCACATGAATCACGCCGGCTTGCAGCCGCAAAGGAAAATCACCGTGGATACCGATGTGGCTGGCGATGCGATCCGCGAGCACAAAACCGATGCCCGGCACTTCTCGCGCCAGAAGGTAGGGGTTTTCTTTGACGCAGGCGATGGTGTCGGCGCCCAGGACGCGAAAGATCTTGAGCGCCAGCGATGCGCCGATGCCGTGGCCTTGAAGAAAGACCATGACGTCCTGCATGCCGCGCTGCTCTTGCCATGCTTGCATGACGCGCCGGGCGCGCACCTCGCCGATGCCGTCGACTTCTAAAATGCGCAGGGGCTGCTCGGTCAACACCTTCAACGTATCGAGACCGAACGCGGCGACCAGCCGCTTCGCGTAAGTCGGGCCGACGCCTTTGATCAATCCCGAGCCGAGATATTTTTCGATCCCTTCAATGGTCGCCGGCTCGATCTTTCCCCAATGATCGACCTGAAACTGCAACCCGTAGCGGGGGTGGCGCTTCCAGATGCCCGTGACCTTGATCTCTTCGCCCTCGGAGACGGGAAAGATCGTACCCACCACCGTCGTGCTCGGGCCGCCGTCGCAGTCCAAGCGGGCGACGGTATAATGGGTTTCCGGATGTTGATAGGTGATCCGGCCGATGGTGCCCTGAAGCGTTGTGGTCTGTTGATCCGGCATCGGGAACTCCAAGCGGTTATCCTACGCGAAAGCGCGGACAGCGTAAACGGCGCGGCCTTGCGTTTTCAAGGCGGAGCGCTAGAATTTCGCTCAAATCGCAAATGTCCGCTCCCGTTGCCAATTTTTGGCTGTTCCGCGTTCAAGCCCATTGCTGATTCTGCGACCGACCGCCGCCGCCTTCTTCGGCGCGATCGCCGAGGAGACATAGGAGACGTTGCTGATGATTTTGGACAATATTTGGTTCGAAGCAGTCTTGATCTTCATCTTAATCTTAGCCAACGGCTTCTTCGCAGCCTCGGAAATCGCCATGATCGCCACCCGCAAGAGCCGCATCGACGCGCTACTGGAAAAGGGCGTCAAATCGGCCGCCGCCGTGGCGCGTTTGAAGAACGACCCCGACCGTTTTTTGGCCACCGTGCAGATCGGCGTCACCGTCGTGAGCTCCTTGGCCTCAGCCATCGGCGGCGCGGCGGCCATCGGTTTCCTAAAGCCACAGATCGAATCTCTGCCCTTGCCCTGGGTCGCCCGCTGGGGCGAAGCCATCGCCATCTTGGTCGTCGTCGTGCCGATCTCGTATTTCTCCCTGGTGCTCGGAGAGCTGGTGCCGAAATCTCTCGCGCTGCGCTTTTCAGAACAGATCGCCTGTACCGTCGCGCCGCCCATCGAATTCCTCGCCCGGATCAGTGCCTTTTTCGTAAAGACACTCACGGTGTCGAGCAACGCCGTGCTGTGGATCTTCGGCGGCAAGGAAGCGGGAGGGGCCAGTTTTATTTCCATCGACGAAGTCAAGTCGCTGATCCGGGAAGGGGCCGCCAGAGGCATCTTTAACGAGACCGAACAAGAGTTGATTCATAGTGTCTTCGAATTCGCGGACACCCCGGTCAAAGCCGTCATGATACCGCGCACCGAAATTCACGCGCTTGAAGTTCATGCTTCATTGGCCGAGGTAGCCAAGAGTTTTATCGACAGCGGCTTTTCGCGGATCCCCGTGTACGAAGGCGAATTGGACCGGGTCATTGGGATTCTCTACAACAAGGATATTTTCAAAGCGCTGCAAGAAAAAACCGATTTGCCCATTCGCGACAACCTGCATCCCGCGTTTTTTGTGCCGAGTTCGCTGCCGATCAGCGAGCTATTGAAACAACTGCAGCGCCGCCATCTCGCCATCGCCTTGGTGGTCAACGAGTTCGGCGAGATCGAAGGCTTGGCGACGCTGGAAGACCTACTGGAGGAGATCGTCGGCGAGATCCGCGACGAGTACGACCGCGAAGAACGGGGCCCCGTGGAACGGTTGCCCGACGGCTCGATGATCATCCGCGGCTCGGCGTTGCTCAAAGATCTGAAGTCCGACTTCGGCCTGCCGTTTGAAGAATCGCCCGACTACCACACGCTCGCGGGCTTTGTCCTGGCGCAGCTTAGACGCATCCCGCGCGGCGGCGAAAATGTCGAACACAACGGTTACCGGCTCACGATCGTCGACATGGAGGGAATGCGGATCGTGAAGATCAAGCTCGAGGAAACCAAAGCTGGTTAGCGGAAATATATCTGGAGTGAAGGAGTAAAGGAGTGTTGGAGTATTGCGCCCCATCACTCCGCCACTCCATCACTCCAATTCCCCCGGATAGCAGCGCAGTTCGATCTCGTTGCCGTCCGGATCGAGAAAATAGACCGAGGTCGCTCGCCCGCGCGCGCCCCAGCGCGACACCGGCCCTTCACGAACCGTGATTCCTCTTTCCTTCAGATAATCGACGATGCCGGAAAAATCGTCTGTCCCGATGACCATGCAGAAATGATTGAGATTGCCCACGGCCTTCTCGCCAGTGAGATTGCCAACGGCGGGACCTTTGATCGGGAAGAGATCGATGATGGTGTCGCCGGTGATGCGCACCGATGGGAAGCCGACCTTCCCCGCTTTGAATTCATCGAGACGTTCCGGCGTCAAACCCAGAGTTTCGGTGTAAAACTTCAGCGACCGGTCGATATCGCGAACGTTGAGCACGATGTGGTCCAGCTCGATGATTTTGATTTTTTCCATCGCTGAGCTCCTTTGTCCGGCTTGGGTAAATTTTCCGACCTTCAGTACCCCTCTGACCAAGGCTCTTATCATTCTCGCGCCGCGACGCCAAGTCATGCACTGAGCCCGTTCGACTAAGCTTAGGGTAAACTCCGTCGAAGGGACACCAAGCCCGTAGGATGGGTTGAGGCACTCGGCTGTGGCTCAGGATAAACTCCGCGATACCCATCATCTTGGCAGCGCGGACAGGTATCGATTTTCCCGGTGTTCGCACGGTGCGAATCCAAAGGAGGGCGGACATTCCTGTCCGCCTGGCGGGTTAGAAAACCCGTCCTCCGTTAGCGCCGTAGGGTGCGCTTGCGCACCGATCCGTCCTTCCTTCGTGACCGTAGCCTGTGGTGAGCGTAGTCGAACCATGTCCCTTCGATTATACTCAGGACAGGCCTTCATGGTGGATAAAAATCGATGGGTATCGAGGACTCAACCCATCCTACGAAACTTCGTGCCCTTCGTGGTGAAATCAATTGTATGTTCTTCACCGTGAACAAGGGCGTATGCCATACGCCCCTACAATTCGGATCTCTTCTTTGCGCCCTTTGCGTCCCGATCGTCCTGAGCCCGTCGAAGGATGTGGGTTAAACCTCTTTTTTGGTTGCGACGATGACGGCTACGCATCGATGCTAGCCAACTCTTTGAGCAACGCCCGCACTTCCTGCGGCGCGCCCACTGCGATGCGCAAACAATCTTGCAATCCGGGCGTGTCGAAGTAGCGCACGAGAATGTTTCTGGCCTTGAGCTGCTCGTAAACAGCGTTCAGATTTTGCTCCTGTTTGCGCGCCAGGACAAAATTGGCGTGCGATGGGTAGACATGGTAGCCCAATCGCTTGAGACCGGCGGTCAATTTGCCGCGGCTGCGCTGAATGCGCCTGACGTTACGCGTCATCCAAGGAATGTCTTGCAGAGCCGCCGTCGCGGCAACCATGCTCAAACGGTTCACGTTGTACGAGTCCTTCACCTTCATCATGCCTGAAATGAGTTCTTCCGGCGCAAAACCGAGTCCGATGCGCATGCCCGCGAGCGAAAATGATTTGGAGAAACTGCGCAGCACCACAAGATTGGGCAGGCGGCAGATGAGCGGCAGCGACGACGCGCCCTCGCTCCCGGCAAAATCGACGTAGGCTTCGTCGACGACGAGAATTCCGGAAACCTTCCGGGCAAGCTGCTCGATCTCTGGCAGACCCACGAGCGTTCCCGACGGCGAGTTGGGATTGCATAGAAAAGTGAGCGCCGCGTTCTGCGCGGCTAAACTTTCCGGCAGGGAATAGTCGCTCGGATAATCGACCGCTGCGCGCACTCCATCCTGGATCTCGATCAACGTATCGTAGAGCGAATAAGTAGGGACCGGAAAAGCCACCCGGTCCCCGGGGCCGACAAAACTGCGCAGCAGCATCGAGATAATCTCGTCGGAGCCGTTGCCGGCGATGATGTTTTCCGACCGGACACCGTAAACCTTGGCGGCCGCGGAGCGAAGCGTTTCGCTCAGCGGTTGCGGATACAAACGCAACGATCCGTTGGTCGCCTTGCGCAGCGCCGCCAACACGCGCGGCGACGGCGGATAAGGGTTTTCATTGGTGTTGAGCTTGATGATGCTATCACCGCGCGGCTGTTCTCCGGGAACGTACCCCGTCATCGCGGCAACGTTACGTCTCAAATAACGCGACATAGAGAGGAATCTTAACCAGAGGCAGGGCCCTTTTCAAACCGCCTGGGCATAGATGGAATAGCATGATTAGCCAAGCTGACCGGAAAGTCCCTTGCGGGATGACCCCAGCGCTTAAGCCCCATCGAAGACATTAGTGTCCAAAATTTTGCGACTTTGTCCATAAATTGTCGGTTTTAAGGGTTACGGTCCCGCAATCCTCCCCAACCGGACTGTAAGTGATTGATTTTATGATGTTCCTTTTTTTTACGGTGGCATGTATTTGGCAAATAGTTTGTCTGATCCAAGCTGCCGTCATGGAGTAATGTGATCTCGGGATTTCCTCTAGAACCGGTCAAGTACCAGCGCAGCGCGCCGTCGGTCCAGCTGCTGAACGAGATCGATATCCTGCTCACCCAGGTGCGCCTGGCGGAACTTTACCTGAAGCAAGCGCAAGCCGCCGCGGCAGATCAGGTCGCGCGCATCCACGAGCGCTACGAATCGCAGTTGGAAAATCTGCGCGCCGCGATCAGTCAAGAGGAACGCTCCCTTGACGAAAGCTCGGCACGCGTCGGCGCGACTGAATACCTTCACCTCCAAATCCAAGACCTGCAAGTCCGCTTGGCAGAGCAGCGACGCCTGCTCGAACAGAAGGATGGCGACCTCCGGCGGTTGACGGCGGAGTTGGAAACGTCGCGGGCGCACATCACTCAATTGCAGTTAGCGAATGACGAAGCGCCCACCGCCGCGCGCGACGCGGAGCGCATTCGCCAGGATTTACAAACCGAGCTCGGTAAACTGCGCGACGAAATAGCGCAAAAGACTCTTGCGCTTGAGCAGCACCAATCCACATCGCGAGAGCAGGAACAAATCCTCCAAGATCAACTGCGGCGGCTTCAGGATGAGCTAGCGCTAGAGCAAGTCCGGGCCTCCGCCAAAGAGAGCGACTTGGAGCACGCGCGCGCCGAATTTCAGGCGCGCCTTCAGGAATCAGCAGCGCTGCTCGAAGAAACCAAGCGGCAGTTGGAAGGGCGCCGCGCCGGGTTTGCCAAAGTCGAACGCGACTTGCAGGAGCGTCTCAACGAAACGGACGAGCAACTGCGGCGAAAGCAAGCGTTCCTCGATGAAAGCGAGTCGGAACTTCAAAAGGCCCGCGCGAATCTCGCGGCGCTGCAAAGCCGCATCGCCGGTCTGGAAACGGATATCGCGCAAGCGGCAGCGTTCAAGCACGAAACCCAGCGGGTGCATGCGGCCCTGGAGAACGAAATCGCCGCGCTGCGAACCGAGCTCGATAACAGAGATCGACTTTTGGCGGAACGGCAAGCCGAGCTTGCCGCATTCCGGCAAAATATCGCCCAACTGGAAACCTCTCAGCGAATGGCGGAACAAGCCGCCAACTCCCGATGGGAAACCGCCGGCTCCAACTATGAAGCTGAACTCGCTCAGTTGCGCGCGACGCTCGCCGACCGGGAACATGCCTTCGCTGAACGCGAGAGGGAACTCAAAATCTCTCTCGAGCGCCATACGGCGGAGTTCGTGGGGCTGCGCGCCCATTTGGCCGATGGACAGAATTCACTCGAGCAGCGCACGGGCGAGCTTCAGGAAGCACGATCTGAAATTGCCGCGCTGCGCGAACGAGCGGCACAGCTCGATCTGTTGCAAAAACAAACCGAGCGCTTGCTGGCGGTGCAGGCGGAGCAGATCCGTCAACGCGTGCACGCGGAATTGGCGGACCTCGACGCCCGCCTGGCGAGCAAGGACCGCGAACTGCAAGCCGTCCGGGAGAGCGCCGCTGAGTTGCAGGCGAGCTTCAACGCAACGATTGGCGGCCTGCGGCTAGAACTGGCGGAAAAACTGGAACTCGTACAAGGCCGCGACAATGACGTCAGCGGCCTCAAGGAGAAAACTCGCGGATTGCTGGAACAGATCGCCCAATTGGAATCTTCCACCCAGCACCTGCAGGCCGGCGCAGTGGATGGGAATCGCGAAGCCTATCAGGCGGAATTGGCTGCTCTGCAAAATCAACTGCGACTCGGCAATGAGGCTCTGGCCGAACAAGAAGCGCGGGCGACGGAGCTTGAACGACGTCTTGGCACGCACATCTCCAATTTGGAAACCGAGCTCGCCGCAAGACAGCGATTACTGGAAAGCCGCGAAGACGCCCTAGCGCGCGCGCGGGAGGAATTTGACGACCGACGACGGCAAAAGGACAACGCCCTCCAGGCGCTACAGACGCGCGCCACCGAACTTCAGAACAGTCTCAACTCGCAGATAAGCGGGCTGCAAACTCAACTGCTGGAAAAACAGCGGCAGTTCGAAAACACAACCGGCGAGAGCGCCGATCTCAAGGCCAGCGTGAGCGGCTTGTCCGAGCAGGTCGCTCAGTTGGCATCCGCTGCCCGTGACGCGGAATCACTGGGCGCCGCGGACGCGGAACGAGCCCGTTTGGAGTATCGAGCGGAGCTGCTCGACCTTCACGAAGAGCTGCGCGGAAAACAGCAGGCTCTGGCCGAACAAGAAGCGCGGGCGACGGAACTTGAGCGGTGCCTCGGCACGCACATCTCTGACTTGGAAACCGAGCTCGCCGCAAGACAACGATTGCTGGAAGAACGCGGGGAAGCGCTGAACACGGCAAATTCCTCTGCCGCGGCGTTACAGGAACGTCTCACCCGCCTCGAAGCCTCGAGCCGCGATGCGCAAGGCGCCAGAGCCAAAGATGGGGACCTCATGAGGGCGACTCTGGAGGCTGAGCTAGCCGACCTGCGAAGCGAACTCCAAAAGAAGGAATGGGCGATCGCCCAACGCCAGGCTTTAATTGACAACCTGGGGCAAGGACACAAAGACCGGATTCGAACATTAGAAACTGAACTCGCCGAGCTGCGGCACGCCGCCAAAAACCACGCCATGGAACTTGACCAGGCGAGCTCGGAGCGGCAACAATTGCTCTGCCGCATCGGCCAATTGGAGACTGCGGCCGCGGACACTGCAGCGACAGCCATCAGCGGGGTTGAACAAATCACCCAACGGTACGAGATTCAGATGGCCGCGTTGCAGATTGAAATCGAGCGGAAAAGGGCGGCGTTGGAAGAACACGGCGCGGCGCGCAACGACATGGAACGGACGCACTACACCGAACTCTCCCGACTACAGGCGGAGTCGCAAGAAAAACACATGCTGCTTGAGAGCCGCAACAAAGAGTTCGTGGGCGTGAAAAACGCCATGGAGTCTCTGCGCGAACGCTTGACTCAACTGGAAACGGCGGCGGCGCAAGCTGAGCAAACGGGGGCGGAAGACCGGGAACGTTTGCGCGGGGAATATGAGGCGCAACTGGCGGCGCTGCGGGAGGAACTCAGCCAGAGAGAACGTTCTGACAAGGATCAAAGCATGGTGGAAACGGCGCAAACCAAACCAGGCCAAACCTTTCCTTCTCGCAGTGACCGCCGGTGGCGTTCGGCTGGCGGGTGGAAGCGGCGGTGGAAAACCTAGCCGGCTCGAGTCGTGGAGCCCCATGCGCCGGCCCATGGCACCTTTCAGGACGAGTGTGGGGCGGAATCCTGAGCATGAGCCCCCCGGCCAAGGCCCGGGGCTCGAGTCGAAGGGCCGGCTCGCTTCTCAATCTTTCGCGGGGTAAGTTATGGGTACGCGAAAAATTGCGGAAAATGTCGCCGGAGGTCGAGCCCCACGGGTAAGCCTGTGGCACCTTCCGGTACGCCCGTGGAGCGAAATCCTGAGCAAGAGCCCCCGGCCAAGGCTGGGGCTCGCGTCGAAGGGTTGACTCGTCACCCTGTTTATTCTTACTGAAAGTCATGTGATAGAAGGAACGTTATGATGCAAACAGACCGGGTGCCCACAGGCATCGCAGGCTTCGATAGCCTGATCGAGGGTGGCCTTCCCAAAGGCCGGTCGATTCTCATCACCGGCGAACCGGGAACGGGCAAGACGATTTTTGCGCTTCAGTTCCTCTTTGAAGGACTGTTGCGCGGCGAGCGAGGCATATATGTCGCCGCCGACGAAGAGCCGATGGACGTCCTCGAACAAGCCACCTCACTGGGTTGGAACCTAGATGAGTACGTCGAGAAGAAAGAGTTGGCGATCCTGAACGCCGGCGCCTACCTGAGCTCCGTGTCCGGCGCTTCCAAGGACCGCCAGATCGACATCCACAAGGCGATTGGCGACTTGGCGAAGTTCGCCAATCAGCTGGAAGCCAAACGCCTGGTCCTGGATCCCGCCGGACCCTTCGTGCTGCTGCGCGATACTACGACCCGCATTCAAGACCAGACCCGCCTGTTGATCAAACTACTGCGCACCTCCTTGCCGACCACCAACGTGCTGACCTCGTACGCGGTTCCGCGAACCGGCGAGCGGACCATGCGGGGCATTGAAGAATATATGGTCGCCGGAGTCATCGTTCTGGAGATGATTTGGCGGGAGGAGCAGCTGGCACGAACGCTGATCGTCGGAAAAATGCGCTGCACGGACGCAAAACCGGTCCAGCATGAGTTCGATATCGTGAAAGGTAAAGGGATCGTTCTGCTAGAAAATGATTAGCGCAGGGCGATTTCTGTTAATAGCCGATGATGGACATCAAGCGCGGCACGGCCGTGCAGCCGGCCGAGCTGCCGTTCAAGATCGTGACCGACAAAGGCTTGGTCCTCGACGCTCAGGATCATCAACCCATGGTCGTCCAAGATTCGGGTGCGCCGCCCCTCGAGTTCTTTGAATTGCCGAAACAAGATAAAAAGTAGTCTCTCTCGATCCTCGCTGTGCACCACTCCGTTTCCGTCATCACACTCCGATTGCGCAGTTGACTCCCCCCCCCAGGCCGAGGGAACCATGATTCCCCAGCCACTGTTGCATCAGTTGCGGCAACTTCGGCCGCGCTTGACAGCAACGGGATCGATGCTTAACTTTCCCGCAAGCTTAGGGGAAAAATATGCGCATCGATAAGCTTACTACAAAGTCCCAAGAAGCGTTGCAGCAAGCCCAAGGCCTGGCGGAAAAACGCAACCACCAGGCCATTGACGTGGAGCATCTGCTCTTCGCGCTGCTCGGCCAAAAAGCAGGCGTGGTCCTGTCGCTGCTGCAAAAACTGGGCGTTCCCGCCGGCACGCTGGCGGAGCGCTTGCAAAAAGCGTTGGACCGTTTGCCCCAGGTAACCGGCGCTGCCGGCCAGACCTTTATCACGCCGCGCTTGAAGAAAATCATCGAAGGCGCGGAAGCGGAAGCCGATGCGCTCAAGGACGACTACGTGTCCACGGAACATCTCCTGCTGTCCATGGTTCAGGAGAGCGGCGAGAGCGGAAAAATCCTGCGCGAGCTCGGCGCCTCGCGCGACAAGATCCTCAACGCCCTGGTCCCCATCCGCGGAGCGCAACGGATCACGGATCCAAATCCGGAAGAAAAGTATCAAGCGTTAGAGAAATACAGCCGCGACTTGACCGATCTCGCGCGCAAAGGGAAACTGGATCCCGTCATCGGCCGCGACGACGAGATCCGCCGCGTGATCCAGGTGCTGTCGCGCCGCACGAAAAATAATCCAGTCCTCATCGGCGAGCCCGGCGTCGGCAAAACCGCCATCGTGGAAGGGCTCGCGTTGCGCATCGTCAACGGCGACGTGCCGGAGGGCCTCAAAGAAAAACGCCTCGTGGCGCTCGACTTGGGTGCGCTGATTGCCGGAGCGAAATTCCGCGGCGAGTTCGAGGACCGCCTCAAGGCCGTGCTCAAGGAAGTCACCGAAGCCGCCGGTCAGATCATTCTTTTCATCGACGAGCTCCACACCCTGGTGGGCGCCGGAGCCGCCGAAGGGGCGATGGACGCCTCGAACATGCTCAAGCCCGCGCTGGCCCGCGGCGAGCTGCGCTGCGTCGGCGCGACGACGCTGGATGAGTACCGCAAGCGCGTCGAGAAAGATCCGGCGCTGGAACGCCGGTTTCAGCCGATCTACGTCGGCGAACCTTCGGTGGAAGACACCATCGCGATCCTGCGCGGCTTGAAAGAAAAATACGAAGTCCACCACGGCGTGCGTATCACCGACGGCGCGATCATCGGCGCGGCCACCCTGTCGCAGCGCTACATCAGCGACCGCTTCCTGCCGGACAAGGCCATCGACTTGATCGACGAGGCGGGCTCGCGCCTGCGCATCGAGATCGACAGCATGCCCATCGAGATCGACGAAGTGGAGCGCAAGGTCCTCCAACTGGAGATCGAAAAACAGGCGCTCAAGCGCGAGGAAGACAGAGCGTCCAAGGAACGGCTCGCGCAGCTCGAACGCGAGATTCAAAACTTGAAGGAGACCTCCAGCGGCCTCAAAGCCCATTGGCAAAATGAAAAGGAATCGATCCAGCGCATCCGCTCGCTCAAGGAAAAGATCGAAACGACTAAGGTTGAAGAGCAGCAGGCGCAGCGCCGCGGCGACCTGAACAAGGCCGCCGAGCTGCGCTACGGCACGCTGACCCAGCTCCAGAAAGAGTTGGAACAGGCCAACCAGAAGCTCGTCGAACTGCAAAAGAACCAGAAGATGCTCAAGGAAGAGGTCGACGCCGAGGATGTCGCCGAAGTCGTGGCGAAGTGGACCGGCATCCCGGTGTCCAAGATGCTCGAAGGCGACATTCAGAAACTGTTGAAGATGGAGGATCGTCTCAAAGCACGGGTTGTCGGACAGGATAGTGCGATTCACGCCGTAGCAAACGCCGTGCGTCGCGCCCGCGCCGGCTTGCAAGACCAGAACCGCCCCATCGGGTCGTTTATCTTCCTCGGTCCCACCGGCGTCGGCAAGACCGAGCTATGCCGCGCGCTCGCGGAATTCTTGTTCGACGACGAGCAGGCGATGGTGCGTTTGGATATGTCGGAGTTTATGGAAAGGCACTCGGTCTCGCGTCTCATCGGCGCCCCTCCGGGCTATGTCGGTTATGAGGAGGGCGGTTATCTGACGGAAGCCGTGCGCCGGCGCCCCTATTCGGTGGTGCTGTTCGATGAAATCGAAAAGGCCCATCCCGATGTTTTCAACGCGCTCCTCCAGATTCTCGAAGACGGCCGGATGACCGACGGCCAGGGCCGCACCGTGGATTTCAAAAACACGGTGATCATCATGACCTCGAACCTGGCGAGCCAAACCATTCAGGATCTCGCCGGCCGCAACCGCAAGGAAATGGAGCAGCGGGTCACCGCCGCACTGCGCGAAGCCTTCAAACCGGAGTTTCTGAACCGCGTCGACGAGACCATCACTTTCAACAGCCTCGGCCGGGAACAGATCAAGTCCATCGTGGAAATCCAGCTCAAGCGGCTGCGTCAGAATCTAGCCGCCCGCAAGATGGCGCTGGAAATCACCGAGCGCGCCAAGGCACTGATCGCCGACAAGGGCTACGATCCGGCCTACGGCGCGCGCCCGCTCAAGCGCACGATCCAACGTTTGATTCAGGACCCGTTGGCGGTTAAGATTCTCGAAGGGGAATTCAAGGAAGGCGATCGAGTCAAAATTGACTCTGACGGCGAGACCTTACTTTTCCATCGCGGGGAAGCAACGTCCGAAAACGAGTCCGCGGCTCAAGTGACACTCCATTGACCGCCGCATCGAATAAGAGTCAAACGAAGCCAGTTCCCATTGGACTGGCGCGGGTGCGAAAAGAGCTTCCTCCCCCCGGCAAGATCTTTAAAAGCAAAAAGACCGAAAGCCGCAAGCGGGCCAAAGAAAAGTTGCGGCACGAACTGGAGTCATCCCTGCCGCGAAAATCTTCTTGACCACGCTCAGCGATCCTCCTTGATGCGGGCAGGCAAAACACCGGCTCCTGCCCTCGTTCTTTTTCTCGGCGCTACGCGCCGGAAAGAACGAATCGGGAGCTTCTCCACACAGCGGTCATGCTCCTCTTCTTTGGTTGCGCCCACAGCCCCACCGCTATACGATAATTTCGTGAACAGCACTTTCCGCAGCTGACCCATGAGCTGGTACCTTCACATCGACATGGACGCGTTTTTCGCCTCGGTGGAGCAGGTGCTCGACCCGAGCCTAAAAGGCAAGCCGGTCATCGTCGGCGGGCGCAACGGCCGTGGCGTGGTCACTTCGGCGTCCTACGCCGCGCGCAAGTTCGGCGTCCACTCCGCGATGCCGGGCTTCCAGGCCAAAAAACTTTGCCCCCATGGAATCTTTCTGCCCAACCGGCGTCGTGTGTACGCGGAATTCTCCGCCAAAGTGTTTGCGATTCTGGAACAATACTCGCCGGAAGTGCATGCCCTTTCCATCGACGAAGGTCTTGTCGATCTCAGCGGCACCGAACGCCTTTTCGGCCCGCCGCTAAAGACCGCCGAAACAATCATTCGGCGCATCGAAAGCGAGCTGGGCCTGCCCTCCTCCGGCGGCGTGTCCACCAGTCGCGTCACGGCCAAGATCGCCGCCACGCTGGGGAAGCCGCGCGGGCTCGTGTATGTGCCGTCCGGATCGGAGGCGGACTTTCTCGCGCCTCTGGCGGTCGCAATGATTCCGGGTGTCGGACCCAAAACCCACAAGACCCTGTTGCAACGCGGTATCAAAACCATCGGCGATCTGTTGCAGACACCGGAGCTGGCCGAGCGTTATTTGGACTTGGCCGAACGCGATGAGCCCAGGCGCCGCCACGATCATTCCATCGGCAACGAAACGACGCTCGAAAAGCCGCTCAAAGAAACCGCAGAGATGGAAGAGGTGCTCTGGGAGCTGGTCGAAGAAGTCGGCGGTCGGCTGCGCAAGGAGAATCTCTACGCCCGCTGCCTCACGGTGAAGCTCCGCTACACCGACTTTCACACCATCACGCGCTCGCGCACGCTTTCCTCACCGACTTGCTTCGACAAGGAAATTTTCGACGTCGTTAGCGACCTCTTGCGGCAAAACGTCGCCCAGGGCCGCGCCGTGCGCCTTTTGGGCGTGAGCGCCAGCGCGCTTCAGAGCACAGGCTGGCAGGAGCCGCTGCTGAACCGCGAGAAACGAAAATCGTTCGAGCGGCTGTATAAGGGCATCGACGATCTGCGCCGCAAATTCGGCGAGGATTCCGTCGGCGCCGC
>Ga0184639_10000290_pt1 | contig 18538 bp, 15 predicted proteins | sample PLM31_170_b2_FD_133155 | JGI IMG/M metagenome (GOLD analysis project Ga0184639, IMG submission 133155) | Groundwater sediment microbial communities from an aquifer in East River, Colorado, USA - PLM3-1_170_b2 | ecosystem: Environmental > Terrestrial > Soil > Riparian zone | place: USA: East...
GCCTCGGGCAGTCCCACCGCGGGCCAAGCCCCGCTCACGGTCAACTTCGACGGCAGCGGATCCACCGATCCCGACGGCGACCCCCTGACGTATCAGTGGGCGTTTGGCGACGGCGGCTCCGCTAACGTTCGAACGACGTCTCACACCTACCTCAACCCCGGAGCCTATACGGCGACGTTCACCGTGAGCGACGGCCGGGGCGGCTCCCACCAAGTGATGGTGACGGTGACGGTCACCAGCCCGTCCGCAGGCTCGAAGCTGGGCGTCCACGTGGTCATCGGCCCCCGCAACGGCTACGGCGACTTCCTGCGGAAGATCCGCGACGCGAACAAAGTCCTGGCGGCCGTCCACTGTGTGGACGACTTCGGGGCCTGCCGCGAAGCCAAAGACTACAACCCCCGCACCATCACCATCGGCAGGCTCAGGGGCAAAGAACCCATCATCGATCTCAACAAAGACGCGGCCCTGAACGCCGTCGAGTTCTACAGCGCGGTTCGCGCCATCTGGCTGGCCAACCCCTGGATCGACTACTGGGAGGCGCAAAACGAGATCGACTCGGGATACGAGTGGCAGAGGCGCTTCTACTTCAAGCTGATGGAGCTGGCCGAGCCCGACGGCTTCAGGCTCGCGCTTTTCTCCAGTTCCACCGGAACTCCGGCGCGGCCCGAAGACGACGGCGGCGTCGCCTACTCGAACATCAAGGACACGTCCTTGAGAGCCAAGCGGGGCGGGCACATCCTCTCGCTCCACGAGTACGGCGGCGTGGGGAACCCTTTCGCCACACTGGAGGCCTCGGTCCCGTATCTGCACGCCTTGCGATACCGGATCCTCTATGACTACCTGAGACAGTTCGACGCCGTCATACCGCTCGTCATCACTGAGACCGCGCAGAACGGCGGTTACGAGTACCCGGGGCTGGAGACGTTCATGCGGGACTTCCGGTGGTACGACGATGAGCTGATGAAGGATGACTACGTCCTCGGCGCGACGATCTTCACCCTCGGCAACTGGGCGGGCGCCAACTTCCAGGACGCCCTGCCTGCACTCGGCGACCACATCGCGCGCAAGTAGGTCGCTACTGAGAGAGATCGGTGCGCGACTTTTGCGCGACTTTCTCCTGCACTTCTCTGCGCTCCCCTGCAAAAGCCGGGCAACGGGCGCTCCGCAAGGTAGTGATAAGACGAGAGAATTAGATGTAGTTGCCGCCTACGAACCAGGGGGTCGTGGGTTCAAATCCTGCCGGGCGCGCCAGATTTCAATCGCTTAGGACCGGAAAACCAGGTTCTTGTGCGTCCTGCGGGACCTTTGCGGGACCAGTTATCCACAGAGGGATAGCCCGGCCCGATTGAGGCGAAGGCCTGCAACCGTTCGCCACGCGCAGGATCGTTGTCGTCTCCCGACGCTCGAGCACGCGGTGCCGTCGTAGACCGTACCATTGCGAATCGCCAGGTCGAGCATCGCTGCCGCTACCGTCGCGGCGGGATGACCGGCAGCAGCAGGTAGGCCTCGCGGCCGGGACCGGTATACAGCGTCGTCTGGCCGCCGAAGATGTCGGCCGGGCGGTCGTGCGGGTCGTCGTGGAGCCAGGGACCCGAGCCGCGCGAGCGGAACGCCGGGTTCGCGTCGCCGCCGGGCCGTTCGAAGTCCTTGCCCCCGACGTTCACCGCAATCCGGTAGCTCGCCGGCAGCACGATGCACATCGGCCAGATCTCGACGTCGACCTCGTACATCTGGCCGGGCCGGAGCGGCCACTTGTCGTCGTGGGTGTGGTACGGCCGGTAGGGCAGCGACTTCCGGGAATCGAGCTTGCGGTGCGACGCCCTCAGCCACCCTTGCGCAAGCGGCGTGTTCGGATCCACGGTGCCTTGGAAGCTCGCCTCGCGGCCGTCGGGCGCGAACGCCATGACCGTCACGAAGAGATCGGCGTCGATCGTCGACGAGGAGAGGTAGAGCTTGAGCGCCATCGGGCCCGTGAGCTCGGTTTCCTGCTCGAGCGGCGGCGACAGCCAGCGGATGCCGTCGCTCATGGCGGCGAACGTCGCACTACCCTCCGCGGCCGGCGCGCGCCAGCCGAGCGCACCGCTCTTCGCGTCGAGGAAGAGCTTGGTCCATTTCGTTCCGGCGAGCGGCCACTCGTTCTCCTTTCGAAGCTCGAACTCCTTGCTGAACGGGCGGCGCAGGTTCAGCCACACGCGCGGCTCCTTGTCCCAGCCGTTGTCGGCGCTTTTCAGGAAGTGGTCGAAGAAGCGCTTCTGCAGCTCCATGCCGTACTTCAGGTAGAACCACTCCTCGTGGCGCCCGGGATGTCCGTCGAGCCACTTCTGCTTGGCGGCGGCTTGGGTGAAAGCCTCGAAGTTACCGCGCGGGTGCAGGCCGAAGCCGGCCCAGCTCGCGGCGCTGAGGAGCGGCGTGATCACCTTCGACCAGTCGGGCGATCGGTCGCGATACCACGCATCGTCCATCTCGCGCGCGCGGGCGTTGGCGAGCGTGTCACAGTAGTTGGCGGCGAGCTCCTGCTCCGAGAGTTCCGCCGGCCCGGTCGAGGGCTCGTTCAGCCAGTGATCCCGCGGCGCCTTCGGGTTGCCGTGCTGCACGGCAAGCACCTGGCGCGGGAACCACGCCTCCATGAACTTGTTGGAGAGGATGCCGCCGTGCCGGTACCACTCGCGATACATGTCGGCGGCGCCTTCCCAGGCGACCATGGCGGTCAGGTGCGGCGGTTGCAGGGTGGCGACGTGCCACTGGTTGATCGCGTAGTACGAGATGCCGTTCAGCCCCACCTTGCCGTTCGACCACGGCCGCGTGCCCGCCCACTCGATCGCGTGGTAGAAGTCCCGCGTCTCGCGCGGCGAGAAGATGTCGAGGTAGCCCGGCGAGCGACCCGCCCCGCGCGAGTCGATGCGCACCACCGCGTAGCCCCACGGCACCCAGATCTCCGGATCGACCGTCTCCCAGGTGAGATAGCGGCGCTCGGAGCCCGGCAGCAGGTCGGGGTGCTCCGCGACCAGCCAGTCCCACATGAGCTTGTAGTGCTCCTGCCACCTGACGCCTTTCCCGTAAGGCCCGTGCGTCATGATCACCGGCACCGGCGCTGCCGTGTCGGGCCGGTAGACGTCGGCCCGCAGCACCAACCCGTCGTCCATCGGCACCGGCAGATCGCGTTCGATAAGCATGGCTCCTCCTCCGGTAGCCTGATGCGGCTATTCGAATAATCCTACTCCGTCCTCCTGCGAGCCGCCCAAAATCCCTCCTTGCTCTCGACTGCGGAGGTCCATGTTGTCAATGTCGGCAGGCGAAGCGGTAACATGCCGTCTCGTCGTGGAGGAGGAATCGTTGAACGCATCCCTTGACGCAGCGGGCGCGCCGGGCGCGACGCGCTTCTTGCACCTCTACGCGCCGGGCCGGATCGGCGCGGTCGCGCTCCGGAACCGGGCGATCGTGTCGCCGATGACGCGCGCCAGCGCGACCCCGGAGGGCCTCGCGACGCCCAAGATGGTGGACTACTACGCCGAGTACGCGCGCAACGGCTGGGGCCTGGTGTACACCGAGGCCGTGTACATCGACCAGGCCTACAGCCAGGGCTACCTCAACCAGCCGGGCATCGCCAGTGACGCCCAGCGCGACGCATGGCAGCCGGTGGCCGAAGCCTGCCACCGCCTCGGCACGCCGATCTTCATGCAGCTCTTCCACGCCGGCGCGGTGAACCAGGGCAACCGCTGGGTCGAGGGGTCGATCGCGCCCTCGGCGGTGCGGCCCAAGGGCGAGCAGATCGCCCGCTACGCCGGCAGCGGTCTATTCCAGGTGCCGCGCGAGATCACGCGCGACGAGATGAAGCAGGTCGTGGCGGGCTTCGTCGCCGCCGCCCGGCGCGCGGTCGCGGCCGGCTTCGACGGCATTGAGGTGCACGGCGCCAACGGCTACCTCCCGGACCAGTTCCTCACCACCTATACCAACCTGCGCACCGACGAGTACGGCGGACCCGTCGCGAACCGCGTTCGCTTCCACACCGAGATCATGCGCGCGGTGCGCGACGCGCTGCCGGCGCAGGTGCCGGTGGGCGTGCGCATCTCGCAGACCAAGGTGAACGACCTCGAATACTCGTGGCCGGGCGGCGTCGCGGACGCCGCGGTCATCTTTCCGGCGCTGCAGCGCGCGGGCGTCGACTTCATCCACGTGAGCGCGCATCTCGGCTGCCACCCAGTGTTCGATTCCGGCCTGAGCCTCGCCGGGCTGGCGAAGAAGTTCACCGGGCTGACGGTGATCGCGAACGGCAAGCTGCAGGATCCGGGTTTCGCCGAGGAGGTTCTGGCCAAGGGCGAGTGCGACTTCTGCGCTATCGCCAAGGGCGCCCTCGCCGACCCGGCGTGGCCGGCCAAGGTGCGCGCCGGCGAGACCCCGATCCCGTTCGACCCCGGCATGACCAACCCGCTCGCCACGCTGGACAACACCGCCGCGTGGCGCAAGCGTCAGGCGGCGTAGAACGCCGCGGCCGCCCTGCGGGAGCCCCTACGAACCAGGGGGTCGTGGGTTCAAATCCCGCCGGGCGCGCCAGTCGTATTCATCAGCCGTCACGCCGCGTTCTGAGCCGGTATCTTGCCGACCTTCAGGACCACGCGCAGCCCCGCTCGCGTCGCGATGTTCACGAGCGCGTCCAAACTGAACTGCTCGATCTTGCCCCTCAGCAGCGCGTTCAATCGGGGCTGGGTGAGGCCCAGGCGCCCTGCGACCTCCGTCTGAGTGAGCCCGCTGGCTTTCACGAATTGCCAGATTCGGACCATCAGTTCCGACCGCAGGGCGAGATTCCGCGCCTCGTCCTCGGGGAAGCCGAGATCGCGAAACACGTTGCCGCTGCCGCGGCGCCTCTTGAGTCTCTGAGTCACTGTCGTCTCCGTTCCTCGCGGAGTTCGCGGAACCTCGTGGCCGCGAGCTCCAGGTCCTGCTTCGCCGCGCGCTGTGTCTTCTTGGCGAAAGCGTGGAGCACGTAGACGGCCTCCTCGAACTTCGCCAAGTACACGACACGGTACTGGCCCTGAGCACGGACGCGGATCTCGCGTACGCCAAGGCCAACTGACGGCATCGGCTTCCAGTCGTAGGGATCGATTCCACGCTGGACCCTGTCGAGCTGATGGCCGGCCGAACGGCGGGCGTCGGCAGGGAACTCGCGGATCCGCTCAAGGCTGTCGCCGCACCAGACAACCGGCTTCATTCGTGGTCGATTATCTCAGTTTTGAGATAAGAAGAGAAATCGGCCTGTCCTCAGGCTGGTCTCAAACCGACTGTGACAGGGACAGGCTGGAAATCGATTCGGCAAGCGTCGCAAGCGGCTGATTTGACGAGCGGATAATTTCAGCCCGGCCGCCTACGAACCAGGGGGTCGTGGGTTCAAATCCTGCCGGGCGCGCCAGCAGGTTTCACGAACGTTTAGGGCCTCGTGACGAGGCCCTTTCTTCTTCAAGCAGAGCAATTTCGTAACGGCCGACGCGGCCAACTCAGGTGTGAGGGTGCGATCGTTGCCGTTCTCGCGTCCGAGGCGGCACTCGTCCCCAGCCCGTTGACGGTCAGGACCATTCGTCGGCTGGGGCGGCTCGATGCGGGCCACGGCGCGTCGGCCGGACTGATCCTGGTCGTCGGTTTTCTGCGCGTCTTTTGTGGCGCCAAAGCGCCCGAATTCTTCCTCGCGAACCCGGTCTTCTGGGGCAAGATCGCGGCGTTCGCGGCAGTGTGGAGTTGACGCGCTTTCGTGGACACTTTTCAATGTTGGGATTGAAGGAGGCTGAGCGAGAAAGCAGCGGTGTGGCTGACCTGCCCCCTCAGTGCTAATTTGCCCCCGCCTGAATGGTCGCCAGCGAGACCCAAAACGGTCGGTTAAGGTGCTTGGGAGTGTACGGTCGTAGATTCGCGCGGCCGGTGCGCGATGTGGCAAGAAGACCTTGCACCCGAGGCGCTTGCGGCACGGTCTACAGCCCTTCGACGAGCAAGAGCTTCGATTTCGTTGTCTTCTTCCTAAGCTCCCGTAACGGGCGATACTCTGGCGACTCGTGCCACGCCTTGGCTTGGACAACGCTATCGAACTTGAGGATAGTTAACCGCGCAGGCACCCAATCGCCTTCGAGCGCCTCGACGGCGCCACCTCGCGCGACGTATGTGCCCCCGTGCGCCGCGAGCAGGGCCGGGGCGGCCTTCTTGTATTCCTCAAACCCCACGGGATCAGTGACTTCGACGTCGGAAATGACATAAGCGGGCATGTCTGTGCTCCTTCACGAGTGGTGGGCAACCATGGCTTTGACGTGAGTGTCGGACATACCGCGACAAAACGCCATCGGCATCGACGGTCCAATTAGCGAGCCATCCGGCAGATGCCTTCGCGGATGGCCTTGATGAGCTGCGCATCGCTCCACTTGCCGATGCCGGTCTTGCCAATGATCCGGCTATCCGATGGGTGCGGGTGATACTGGCGCAGGCTTTCGCGGAGGTGCTGCAACGCTCGGAGGTGAACACGTCGGGGGGGCGTTTGGTCAAACCCCAGCGCCTGTAATCGTCACCCTTGATCTTCACTTGTCCAGGAAACCGCTGCCGCGACCGTGTTGATCCTGGGTCAGTCGGCCTTGATGTTCGCTGCTCTCGCCACCGCGGTCCAGCGCGCGATGTCGGCGGCAATGATTTTCGCGAACGCCTCGCCCGGCATGGCGGAGGGATCGACGCCGAGCCCATTGAGGCGCTCGCGCACGTCAGGCAGCGCAATGACACGCGCGATCTCCGCGTGAAGCCTGTGCACGATCGGCGCCGGGGTACGGACAGGCACAAAAAACCCGTTCCAAAACTCCACCACGAAGTCCGGCAACCCCGCTTCGGCCATCGTCGGAACGTCGGGCCACGCATGATGCCGGTTCGCCGACGTGATCGCGAGCGCACGCAGCTTTCCGGCGCGAACTTGGCCCGAAACGGGCGGCGTATCGCTCAACGCCATCGTGACCTCGTTCGAGAGCAACGCGCCGACGAAATCACCGCTGCTCTTGTAGGGGATGTACTGGAACCTGGTGCCGGCCTGCTGGTTGAAGAGCTCGGAGACCAGCTGGCCCAGCGAGCCCGACGAGCCGTAGTTGACCTTGTCGGGTCGCGCCTTGGCGTACGCGATCAACTCCTGCACCGAGTTCACGGGCAAGGACGAGTTGACCACCATTAGCAGGGTATACGTTCCGATCATCGTGACGGGAGTGAAATCGCGCAGGGGGTGATACGGCAGCTTCGAATGGATCGCCGCATTCGCGGCCATCGGGCCGCTCGTCGCGATCAAGATCGTATAGCCGTCGGGCGCGGCCTTCCGCACGAACTCGCTGGCGATGATGCCTTGGGCGCCGGGCTTGTTCTCGACGATCACCGGCTGGCCGAACGATTCGCCCATCTTCCCCGCGATGACGCGCGCGATGGTGTCGGTGCCGCCGGCTGGGCCGAATGGGACGACCATCCGTACCGGCCGCTCCGGAAAACCGCGCGCCGCATCGGCCTGGGCGAGCGCGTGTCCGGTGGTCCATCCGAACAGAACGGCCGCAATCGATGCCACGAATCGGTTCATCGCAGGTCTCCGGTTGGAGTCGAATGACGTCACCCAGGACGCCGGATGTCGATCAGGCGAGGCGCATCCGCCCGCCGGGCAGCGGTGCTTGCGAAGAACTGCTTCGGCGGTTCATCGTCAGCGGCGCGCAAGCACTTCCTGATTGACGACATTTTCCGCCTTCGGTTTGCCGTCGAGCACGCTCAACAGATTGGTCGCGACCGCCACGGACATGCGATCGAAGGATTCCTTGGTCACGCCTGCCATGTGAGGCGCCGCGACGACGTTGGGCAGCGCGAGCAGCGGATCGTCGCGCACAGGCGGCTCGCGATCGAATACGTCGAGTCCGGCCCCGCGGATGACGCCGGTGATCAACGCGGCGTAGAGCGCAGGCTCGTCGATGATGCCGCCGCGCGCCGTGTTGATGAGGTAGGCGGTGGGCTTCATGCGCGCGAGTCGTGCCGCGTTGAACAGTCCCAGCGTGTCGGTCGTCTTCGGGCAGTGGATGGTGACAAAATCGGCGTGGGGCAGGGCGGCATCGAGGTCGCGTTCCGGCACACACCCCGCCGAGGTGATCCCCGCTGGCTCGACGTAGGGATCGTAGACGCACACCATCATTCCCAGGGTCAGACAGGTCTTGGCGAGGCGGGCGCCGGTGCGGCCGAATCCCACGACCAGCAGGGTCTTACCGACGAGATCGACCGGCAGTTCCTCGGACAATCGATCGGTCCAGCGATGCTCCCGGACCATGGCGTTTAGCTGCGCGCCCCGCTTGGCGAATTGCAACATGAAGTAGAGCGTCAGCTCCGCGACCGAGGGCGAGTTGGCGTCCCCGGTCACCATCAGCGGGATGCCGTGTCGAGTCAACGCCGCGACGTCCACCATATCGTAGCCCACGCCGTGGCGTGCCACGACTCTTAGCCTCGGTCCCGCCTGGATCTCGGCTTCCCCGAAGGGCGTGGTGATGAGCGCGACGCCCTCGACGTCGGCGAGGAGCGCGTGGAGCTCGGCGGTCGGTATGTTGATGTCGAACGGCACCGCCTGGACGTCCCCGCGTTGCGCGAGAAAGTCCCATCCGGCGCGCGCCATGGCGGCGGGCAGCAGCAGCTTCCTCGTTTTCGCCATGGCCTTCATCATAAACTTACTCAAGACGACTGTACCGGGTCGACGGTTTACCATCCACCTGCGACGCCACAATCAGGATCCCCGCAAGATCGCCGATACTGTGCCAGGAGGACAGTCATGACAGTCGTGGTGAACCATGCGAAGCGCCAGTTGCGCGACGGCAAACTTGCAATCGGCCTCGGCCTGCGCCAGGCGCGCACCGTGGACATCGCACAGATCGCGAAGACCAGCGGATTCGACTGGCTGTTCATCGACTGTGAGCACAGTTCGATGAACCTGGACACCGCCGCGCAGATTGCGGCTGCGGCGCTGGCAGTGGGGGTCACGCCGCTCGTGCGCGTGCCGGGTCACGAGCACCACCACGCGACGCGCGCGCTGGACAACGGCGCCCAGGGCGTGGTGGTGCCGCACGTCGACACGGCCGAGGAGGCACGCCGGATCGCCGACTATTGCCGCTTCCCGCCGCTCGGCCATCGCTCGATGGGCGGTGGGCTGCAGCAGACCGGCTTCCTACCGATGCCGATCGGCGAAATGGCCCGGATCGTGAACGAGGAGACGCTCGTCGTCGTCATGCTCGAGTCGCCGCGGGGCATCGAGAACTGCGAGGCGATCGCCGCCGTGCCGGGAATCGACGCGCTACTCATTGGGACCAACGACTTGTGCTTTGAGATGGGGATCCCCGGGAAGTTCGACGACCCGCGGGTCGTGGACGCCTACGCGAAGGTCGGCGCAGCCTGCCGCAAGCATGGCAAAGCTGCGGGGATGGGCGGTGTCCAGGCGCCGGAGCTGCTCGAGCGCTACATCGGGATGGGCGTTCGCCTGGTGCTCGCGGGGTCCGATTTCGCGCTCCTGATGCAGGCGGCGAGCGCGCGGGCGAGTCTCGTGCGCGGTTTCTCCGGGCTGGTGCGGGAATGAAATGCTGCGACCGCCTCAGGGACCGAAGTCGACGGCAGTCGCGTTGCCGCCGCAAACGTGCACGCCGAGACGCTCGCGAGGTGAGTCGATGCGCGGGAACGACCGCTTTGGATCCGGATCCAGCCGTTGAGCGAGTTAGCGCTCGTGGAGTGCACGATTCACGAGTCGTGACCCCGTTGTGACCAAGACAGATTGGCTGTGCCCAAACTGTGACTGGGACAGATTGGTTTTGAGATTGGCAAGCGCTGCAAGCGGCTGATTAATAAGCTGCGGAATCTAGCGATGACCGCCTACGAACCAGGGGGTCGTGGGTTCAAATCCTGCCGGGCGCGCCAGTCGTTCCAAGGGGTTGCATCATGCGGCCCCTTTATCATTTCTGGCCATCGCAAAGCGGAAAAGATTCAGGATTCGCTCTCCGAATCGGGAAGAAATTGGACCCTAAGCGATGTCGCGGTTCCGGGTCTGCCGCCGCGCCAGCACCGCGATGGCGCCGGCGCCCAGGATCAGCAGCGGTATCCCGAGCGCATAGCGCTGGCGCTCGCGCGCCTTGGCGCGGAGGGCCTGGAGGACGAGTTGGTCTCCGGCCGAGATTTCGCTGCGGCCGGCTAGGTACTGGCGCAGCCGCTCCTGCTTGTCGGCGTCCATCTCCTTGGTGCCCCAGCGCACGTCCTGCTCAAGTGCGCGCAGGCGGGTGAGTTCTGCGCTTGCCTGCGCGACGGACTCGAGGCTGTCGATGCGCGTGGCGCGCTCGCCTGGCGTGAGGAAGGCTTCCTGCACGCTGGGCGCGATGTTCTCAAGTGCGTCGAGCCAGGGTTGGTCCATCTTTGGAAAAGCAACGAGCAACAGGCCCACAAGTGAGATCAGGCCGCACAGCACCATCGCGACGGGCGTGAGGGCCGAGGCGCCCTTTGAGCGCACGGCGCGAAGGAGTCGCCTGAAGGCAAAGGCGAGCGCGACAAGCGCTGTCGCTGCGCCGAAGGCGGCGACGATGGCCGGACCGGTCGGCAGGTCCCAGGTCCACGAGGCATACAGTCCGGCGGCGCTCAATGCTGCGCCAAGGGCCCAGGCGATGAGAAGGCGCGCGCGCACTGTGAGGGCGAAGAGGCCGGCGATCGCCGCGGGGACGATGAGGTAGGAGAAGACGAGCAGAACGCCAGCGATGCGCACCGAGGAAGTGACGACCAGCGCGAAGGATCCGTAGAACACCACGTCCCACAGGAAAATCTGCCGGCTGTGGGCGGCTGCAAGCAACGGGTTGAACGAGACTTCGAGCAGCGGACGGCGCAAGACCCAGTGCACGGCGCCGATCAGGCCGTAGAGCGCGGCGAGCGCGCCGACCTCCTGCGGGGTCACGGTCAGGATGGAGCCGATCAGCAGCTGCTTGATGTGCTCGGCGCCTTGCGGCGCGCGGTCCAGGACGAGCACCCCCAGCGAAGCCGACACCGCGTACACGATGCCGATGACCGCCTCCGGCTGCATCGAACGCTCGTAAGGGCGCGCCAGCGCGAACAGGACGGCGCCGCCGATAGCGAAGGCGAGGGCGTACCAGTAGCCGGTTTCGCTCTGCACGGTATGACCGGCGAGGATCGCCACTGTGAGGCCCAGTGCGGCGACTTGGGCCAATGAGAGATCGACGAAGACCACGCCCCGCGCAAGGACGTGCAGGCCGAAGTAGGCGTGGATCGCCGTGAGCACGAGGCCGGCCACGAAAGGCCAGAAGAGCAGATCGACCATGCGGCGCTATGGGAGGAGTGCGCTGGCCAAGCGCTTTACGTTGACGTCGAAAAGCGAAACGTAATCGTTGGCCGCGGGCTCGCCGCCAACCGAGGGCAACAGCGTCACCGCCTTGGCTCCGCTGCGCTCGCTGATCTGCCGCACGAGCGATGGACTCGAATGTGGATCGGCGATCACGACCCTGACGCCGGCCTCGCGCATGCGCTTGAAGAGCGCCGCGAGCTCCGCAGGCGAGGGCGGCACGCCGGGGTGGGGCTCGGCGGCGGCGACGATGGAGAGGCCGAAGCGATCGGCGAAGTAGACCCAGCTGTCGTGGATCACGACGACCTTGCTGCCCCGGTACGGGGCGAGGGCTGCCGTCCAGCGTTCGATACCCGAGTCGAGTTTCTTTAGAAAATCATTCCGGCTTGCCTCGAAGCGTAGGCGGTCCGCCGGGCTCAGCTTGGCGAGCGCCTCGAGGATCGAGGCCGTGATGGGCCGCGCGTTGTGCGGATCGAGCCAGTAATGCGTATTGCCGAGCGCGTGCACGTGCGCGCGGCGCTCGGCGCGCAGCCGCGGGGTTTCGGTCTGCAGCAGGCGTACGCCGTGGGAAGCATCGACGATCGGCGCACTGGCCTTGAGACGTGAAAACCAGGGTTCGTGATCGAGGCCTACTCTGACGACGAGCGCCGCGCGCCGCAGGCGCGCCACTTGCGCCGGCTTGACCTCGATGGAATGCGGATCCTGGTCGGGTGCGGCGAGGCTCTCGACCTCGACGCGTTCCCCGCCGACCGCCTCCACCAGCACCTTGAGGTCGGTCGAGGTGGTGACGACCTGGAGCTTCTCCTGGGTGGCGGCCTGCCCTGGCGCGGCAACCAGCGCCAGGGCGAGGGCGAGGGCGGAGACCGCCCGCACCGAGTTACTGCTTTTTGGTAAAGATCGACTTCGGGATCATGCAGTGCACGCCCTTGCGGATGTCGACCACCTGCGAGACGCGGCAATCGCCCACCATCGAGACGAGCGAATAGGCCTCGTAACGGGTCAGGGGCACCATCTTCTGGTTGGCGAGGAAGTTCACCGCCTCGCGCGTGGCGTTGACCATCGCCTTGTTGAGGTCCTCGTCGAAGCCCGTCGCGATCCAGTGGGTCCTGGTCTCGATGCGCGGCCACTCGAGCTTCATGTCCTTGCGCACGATGGGCTGTAGCACGATCTCCTTGTAGGAGCACTCGAGCCCGGTGAGATTGACCTCGCCGTTGCCCTGGCGGCAATGCGAATCGCCGGTCCAGATCAGCCCGCCCTTCAGGAACACGGGAATGAAAATCGTCGAGCCAGCTTGCAGCTCGTTGATGTCCATGTTCGAGCCGTTCTTCCAGGGCCGCAGCGTCGACACCGGCGCCATCGGATCCTTGGCGCCACCCTTGCGCGGCGCGGGATCATCCGGGTCGATGCCGACGGCGAGCGTGCCGGGGAAGGGCTGCAGGTCGATCGCGATGCCCGGCTTGAATTCGGCCCGCCGCTTTTCCAGGTCCATGGTGAAGAACTTGATGAAGCCGTCGGGCATTTCGGAGGCGAGCGCCCCGATGGTCGGGAAGTCCTTGCCGGGCAGGTTGAAGTTGATGGCGAACGGCTTCGGGACGATCTTGAGGATCCGAATTTCGAGCACATCGCCGGGCTCGGCGCCGTTCACGAAGATGGGCCCGGTCACGGAGTGCGGGCCGCCGCCCGGATTGGCCTTGCGCAGCTCCACGATCTGATCCATGGTGATGCCCTGCTGCACCTTGTTGTGCGCATGCATCATCGTCTCGATCGAGACCGTGTCGCCGGAGTTGATGGTGAGCTTCGGAGGCTCCTTCGGATCGAGCCAGCCCCATTGCACCGTGTCGAGCGTTGCCGGGAGCTGGTGATGCTTTCCGCGGGGCTGCTGCTGGGCAATCGCGGCACCACCGGCAAGCGCGGCGAGCACCGCAGCGAGAACAAACCTGCTCTTCATGTGCGTTGCGAACATGTGCGCCCCCCTCCTACGGTAGGGTGTAGTTATGGTGGGCGCGCCTCCTGAAGCTCGTCAAGGCCAGTATCGTCCGGTCGCGTGAGCGACCAAAACGCCATTGCCTTCACGCGGTCGCTGTTGCGGTTCGACACCGTCGATTCGACGGTGGCAACGCGAACCGGGCTGCCGCGGATAGTTGTGTCTGGCCCAGATTGGGTGTGCCTTGAGTGTGACTGGGATAGATTGGTTTCGAGATGGGCAAGCGCTGCAAGTGACTGATTAACAAGTCGCTAATTTCGGCGCGAACGGCTACGAACCAGGGGGTCGTGGGTCAATCCTGCCGCAATGCGAAGCACGATCACCTCGAAGCGGTAAGTATCCCACTCGTGTTCCCCCGTTCCCGGGATCGGCTTCGCCGGCCGATCGCCTGGAATTGGCCGATTCCCGCAATCCCGCGTGTGCCGTGCATGCTCGGCGACCGCGCCGGACTTGGCGTTTTTTGATTCAATCGCTCTGTTCACGACAACCCAGGCCGATCCCCCTTGAGTACCGATACCCCCGAGTCCAGCCGCAAGGCGCAGATTGACGCTCTGCTTCTCAAACTCCCGGGCGTCAGTGCAAGAAAAATCAACGGTCTTGACGGCTACTTCGTCAGCGACAAGATGTTCGCCTGCATCAGCAGCGGCGGCGTCGGACTGCGCCTGCCAGCCGCCACCGCGACCGAACTGCAGTTCTCAAGGGACGACGTCGTCCCGTTTCAGCCCGGCGGCATGGCAAGTTCGAGGGAATGGATACAGATCGACCACGCCGAGGCGGCCGAGTACGAGCAGGATCTCGAGCTGTTTCGGGCTTCGCTCGAGTTCGTGAAAGCCGCCCGGACCCGCTAGGTCGGCAGCGCCGCGGAGGCGCCTGGAGTAAGCTGCGGAATCTAGCCTTGACCGCCTACGAACCAGGGGGTCGTGGGTTCAAATCCTGCCGGGCGCGCCAGAATTCAATCGCTTAGGACCTCGAAACCAGGTCCTTGTGCATCTCAGCCGTGCTCCTTGATGTCTCCTTCGGCCTTCAGCCACCGCACGGCGGTGCGGAAGGCCTCCAGCGTCAGCGCCACCTCGCGCGGCCCATGTGTGGCGGAGACGAGGCCCCCGGGTCCGCCCAGGATGTCGACGCCGTTCGCGAGCATTGCCAGGCGGAGGCGATTGATGAGGCCGGGATCGCGTGCGCCCTTGATGCCCTTGAAGCCGAGCCGCAGCGGATCGAAGCTCGCCGGATCGATCGCGATGCGGCCCGGGTTCGGGAAGATGACGAACACCGACGCTTCGCCGTAGATTCCCCAGGGCACCTGCTCCTCGACGAGGATCTGGCGCAGCCCCTTGCGGAGCGCCTCGGCGGTCGCTTCGGCCTGGGCGCAAGCCTCGGTCGTCTCGACCAGCTGCAAGGTGGCGACCGCGGCGGCAGCACACAACGGGTTGGCGTTGAAGGTGCCTTGGTGACCGATCTTCTCGCGCGCGGCGGCCTTCGCCGCCGCCGGGTCGAGCTGGTCCATGATCTCCCGGCGTCCCGCTACTGCGCCACCGGGAAGCCCACCGGCGAGAATCTTGGCGAGGATGCAGAGGTCCGGCGTGATCCCGTAGCGGGACTGGGCGCCGCCCCGCGACCAGCGGAAGCCGGTGATCACCTCGTCCATGATCAGCAGGACGCCGCGGCGTCTCGTTGCTTCACGCAGCGCGGCGATGAAGCCGGGCGGCAAGGGCACCTGTCCCCACGACGCGCCCGACGGCTCCAACATGACCGCGGCGACGTCGTCGCGGCTCTCGAGGGCCGCGACGGCCGGGCCGACATCGTCAGCCGGCAGGAGCACCGATTGCTCCAGGACGGACGGCGGAATCCCGGCCGGCACCGAGCCGTCGAAATGCGACATCGCGCCGGGTGCGACCTGATCGTGCCAGCCGTGGAAGTGCCCGACGAACCGCACCACCTTCGGCTTGCCGGTGTAGGCGCGCGCGAGCCGCAGCGCAAGGTGCGTGGCTTCCGTGCCCGAGGCTGTGAAGCGGACGCGCTCAGCGCAGGGGATAAGCCGATGCACGAGCTCGGCCCAGCGCACCTCCAGCTCGTGCGAGGCGCCCCAGTGCGTGCCGAGCGCGACCTGTCGCTGGACGGCCTCGACCACGGCGGGGTGCGAATGGCCGAGCAGCAGCGCGCCGTGGCCGCCGAAGTAGTCCACGTACTCGTTGCCGTCCACGTCCCATTTGCGCGGACCGGCCGCGCGGGCGGCGTAGATGGGATAGGGCAGCGTGGTTCGCGAGTCGTGGGTCAGGCCGGCCGGAATCACCTGGCACGCTTCCGCGTAGAGCTGCGCCGAACGCTTGGTGCGTTCGCAGTACCGGGCCTCGATGGTCGACGGCGCGCGGGTCGTGACGGACATGGTTTCGGCTCCCTCTCCTCAGCGCTCGCCCAGGACCTCGGCATTGACCACGACATCGCGGTCGAGCCGCCCGTCGAGCCCGGCCAGCGCGTTCACCGCCGTTGCGACCGCCATGCGGTCGAAAGCGCTGTGAATGTAGGCGGCGGTATGCGGCGTGAGCACGACGTTGTCGAGCGCGAGCAGCGGGTTGTCGGGACGCGGGGGCTCGGTCTCGAGCACGTCCAGGCCCGCCCCCGCGATGCGGCGCGCGCGTAGCGCCGCGATGAGCGCCTGCTCGTCGATGACCGGGCCGCGCGCGATGTTCACGATGAACGCGGTGGGCTTCATCGCCGCGAGCGCGGGCGCACCGATCAGGCCGCGCGTCTCGGGCCGCAGCGCGCAGGCGAGCACGACGAAATCGGCCTGCCGCAGGCCGCTTTCCAGCGTCTCTGCACGCGTGTAGCCGTCGCGGGCAACGATCGCAGCCGGGACATTGGGATCGACGACCACGATGCGCATGGCGAACGCGGCTGCGCGGCGGGCGATCTCGCGCCCGATTCGGCCGTAGCCCACGATGAGGCAGGTGAGGTCGCGGAGCTCGATGCTGCCGAAGGCGCGTGGCCATGCGCCGCTTCGCACGGCGCGGTCGAACGCCGGCCCACGCTTCGCGAGCGCGAGCATCAGGTAGAGCGCGTGCTCGGCGACGGTATCGGCATTCGCGCCGCCGGCCGTGGCGAGCGGGATGCGGCGGCGCGTGAGCGCGGGCACGTCGAAGTTGTCGTACCCGGCCCCCATGCGGCAGGCAACGCGCAACCGCGGCGCGCACTCGATCAAGTCCGCGGTGAGCGCCGGCTGTTCCATCACCATCACGACCCCGTCGGCGGCAGGGAGCGCCTCGCGAAGCGCGGCCGCCGTCGGCTCGGCCAGGACTCGTACGGCGACATCGCCGCGCGCGGCGAGCGTGCGCATCCCCGGCTCGGGCAGGGTCTCGGTGAGGACCAGGGTCGCGGACATGGGCACCTCGCGCATTCGGGCCCATTTTGCAGCATCGCCGGGCCCGTCACCCGGAGGGGGTGGCAGCCGTTCCATCGGGCGCCGCAGGCGGCCGGGCGGCCCTTGCACCCCACGCGCGATTGGTGCGACCATCGTCGCGGCGGCATCCTGTCGCGGGTGAATGGGCGTACTCGCGGCGTGCAGCAAATCGACTCGGGACCAAAGGAGAAGACCATGTTGCGCCATTCGCTCACTGGAATCGTGCTCGGGGTGTCGGTTGCGTTCGGCGCTGCGGCGCAGGGCCTGCCGAAGAACCAGTTCAAGGTCATCGGCCTCAACAGCCCGACGGTCGCCTCGATCGTGGACGAGGTGCCCTTCTGGCGCGAGACGCTGCCGAAGGCCTCCAACGGCGCCATTACCGCCGATATCACGCCGCTCGACCAGATGGGCATCGACGACAAGACGATGCTTCGCCTCCTGCGGCTCGGCGTCATGGACTTCGGCAGCATGGACATCTCCAAGATGGCGGGGGACGACCCGCGCTTCGAGGGCTGCGATCTCGCCGGCATCACGCTGGATGCCGACAAGGCCCGTGCGGGGTGCAACGCCTACCGTGAGGTGATCGACCGCCAGATGCAGAAGAACTGGAACGCCAAGCTCCTCGCGTTCGGCGGCAATCCGCCGCAGGTATTCTGGTGCCGTGGCATGCTCGGCGGCCTCGCCGATCTCAAGGGCAAGAAGGTGCGGGTGTTCAACAATACGATGCGCGACTTCCTGGGCGGCGTGGGCGCGACCGCGGTGAGCATGGCCTTCGCCGAGGTCGTGCCGGCGCTCAACAGCGGCGTGGTGGACTGCGGCGTCACCGGCAGCCTGTCGGGCAACACGGCCGGCTGGCCCGAGGTGACCAAGTCGCTCTATCCGATGTCGCTCGGCTGGAGCATCAACGTCATGGCGGTCAACCTGACCACCTGGAAGAGGCTCGACCCCAAGACTCAGGGCTTCCTGCTCACGCAGGTGAAGGCCTACGAGGACAAGATGTGGCAGACGCTGAAGAAGGCCACGGCGGAGGCGGACAACTGCAATACCAGCAAGCAGCCCTGCACGATGGGCAAGCTCGCCAACATGACCATCGTGCCGGTGAAGCCGGCCGAGGCCCAGCAGCACAAGGCGCTCGTGGAAGGTGCGGTCCTCGCCGGCTGGGCGAAGCGCTGCGGGCGTGAATGCGCAGCGGAGTGGAACAACACGGTCGGCAAGGTGCTCAGGCTCACCGCACCGACCAACTGAGCGCCGTTAGCCCGCCATCCGGACCGGCGCGAGGGCCGGGCTGAGCCCGCGCCGATTCGCGCGGGCCTGCGGTTCACGTCGTTCCGCGGCGCCAGGGGGAGGGCCGGATGGACGCGGTGATGCACGGCGTGCGGCGCCTGACGCGCTTGGGGCTGTGGTTTGGCGGCGCGCTCGTGCTCGCGGCGGCGATCCTAATCGGCATCGACGTGTGCCTCCGCAAGTTCTTCGCACAGTCCATCGGCGGCGCGGACGAGCTCGCGGGCTACGCGCTCGCGATCGGCACCGCCTGGTCGTTGGGTGCCGCGCTGATCGACCGCGCGCACATTCGCATCGACTCCCTCTATGTTCTCCTGCCCGTGCGGCTACGCCTCGCCCTCGATTTCGCCGGGCTGATCCTGTTCGTTGGGTTCTTCGGCCTCATCGCCTGGCATGGCTGGAACATGGTCGAGCAGTCCTGGAGCGCCGGCTCGCGCAGCCAGTCCGCGCTGCAGACCCCCACCGTGATCCCGCAGGCGATCTGGTTCGTCGGGCTCGTGGTCTTCGTCGCGGTCGGCATCGTGCTCTTCGC
>Ga0184639_10000291_pt1 | contig 18501 bp, 15 predicted proteins | sample PLM31_170_b2_FD_133155 | JGI IMG/M metagenome (GOLD analysis project Ga0184639, IMG submission 133155) | Groundwater sediment microbial communities from an aquifer in East River, Colorado, USA - PLM3-1_170_b2 | ecosystem: Environmental > Terrestrial > Soil > Riparian zone | place: USA: East...
GACGATCGGACGTCATGGCGTCGAAGGCGTCGCAGGCGTGAATGATCCGGGCGCCGAGCGGGACGTCGGCCTCCTCGAGGCCCGGCGGGTAGCCCTTCCCGTCCGGCCTCCAATGGTGGGTGCGCACCATCGCGGCGGCCTCTCGCAGGGCTCGAATCTGCCCCACGATCCTGGCGCCCGCCTCCGGATGCCGCATCATCACGCGCCGCTCCTCCTCATCGAGTGCCTGCGGCTTCCGGATCACGTCGGGCCGCTGCGCGATCTTGCCGATGTCGTGCACGAGGGCGGCGTATCGGATCGTCTCCACGTCCGGCTCGCGCACGCCCAGATGGCGGGCCACCCGCATCGCGTAGTCCGCGACCCGCACCGAATGCTCGTGGGTGTAGGGATCGACCGCGTCCAGGGCGACGCTCAGCGCGCGCACGAAGCTCACCAGGTCTTCGCGCAGATTCGCGTAGAGCCGCAGGGCGTAGCGCGCGAACAGGAGCGGCAGGACGAGCAACACCACGCCCGGCAGGCCCGCCGCCACGCGCACCTGCGCGAAGAGGAGCCCGAACCCGATCGAGAGGCCGTGTTGCGGCAAACCGTCGCGGAAATGCTGCCTCCAGATCGCGGTGGCCGGCTCTCTCACGCGCGCGCCGAGCACGAGGCTCACCCAGCCGGTATTGAGCGCGTAGTAGAGAGATCCCGCCAGGACGGCGGGCAGGAAGTCGTGGGGGAAGCGCGGCGCGCCGAGCGCTCCGCCGGCCGCGAGGTAGGCCGATCCGGCGACGATGGTGGTCGAAGCGTAGAGACCCGCGTTCAGCGCGGCGGCCCCGGGCCGCTGGCGGAGAATCAGCACCTGTGCCGGGACCGTCGTGAGGAGATCGAGCGCACCGGCGATCCAAGGACCGAACAGTAGAAACGCGCCGACGTCGAGGATCGACGCGACGGTCATCGTTCCCCCGCGCGGAAGCGGAACCGGGAGCGCCTCGGCCGCCAGCAGGAGCACGAACCAGACCCCGATCCCCCAGGGATCCCAGCGCGCCTGTTTCAGCTCCTCCCCGCCGTAGAGGGCGAGGAGCATCGGCAGCGCGGCGAGGAAGGCCGGCGCGAGGAGCCATGCGAGACGCGACGCCCAGCGGCGACCCCCGCGCGAGGCCGGAGTCATTCGTATCGAGGTCAGAAAGCTCAAGGGAAGCCCTCGGGAGCGAAGCATGCGTTTCCGGAGGAGATGCTCTCCCGGCAACGATTGTGCCAGCGCGAGTCGAGGAGGGCCAGCCGCAACTCGGCCGCGGAGCGCCGCCGAGGCCGCCCTCCGCGCGCGTCGGGGTGGGAGCGCCGCGTCGGCGCTCCGACGCCGTCGGAAGTCGAAATCAACGGATGATTCGGGCGCTGTCGGGCAGATTGAAACGGGTCATCGCCGCGATTTCCTCCGCACGGCTCAGGATCGCCTCCCGAGTGGCCCGCTGAAGGCCCGTAACGCCGAACCCCTCCACGGCGAATGACGCGAGGACGCAGCCGTACACGGTAGCGCGCCGGAGATTCAGGTGGGAGACCCTTCCCATCCGCGCGAGCGCGCCGACGAACCCCCCCGCGAAGGTATCGCCCGCCCCGGTGGGGTCGATGACCGACTCGATCGGATACGCGGGACAACTGAACGCGGGACCGGTGCCATGAAGAAACGCGCCGTGCTCGCCTTGCTTCACGACGACGGTCTCGGGTCCGAGCAAGCCGATGGCGCGCGCCGCCTTGTGCGTCAGGGCCTCGCCGGTCAGTTCCCGCGCCTCTTCCTCGTTGATGATGACGATGCGGACCAATTTCAGAATTTCCAGCAGCTCGGCGCGCTTGTTCTGGATCCAGTAGTTCATCGTGTCGGCGAGGACGAGGCGCGGCCGCCGGAGCTGCCCCAATACCTCCCGTTGGAGAACGGGATCGATGTTCGCGAGAAATACGTTCTTGTGGGCTCGGATGTGAGGCGAGAGCACCGGCTTGAACCGCTCGAAGACGTTGAGCTCGGTCCGGATCGTCCGGCGGGTGTTCATGTCCTTGCTGTAAACGCCTTCCCATCGGAACGTCCTGCCCGCCCCGATCTCGAGCCCGGTGAGATCCAGCTCGGGGTGCTCCAGCGCGGCGCGGGCGTGCGCGGGGAAATCGTCCCCGACCACCGCCACGAGGGAAACCGGGAGGAAATGCCGCGCCGCCAGCGCGAAGTAGGCGGCCGATCCGCCGAGCACGTCCTCCACACGTCCGGCGGGAGTCTCGATCGTGTCGAGACCCAGCGAACCTACGACCGCGATCGCCATGCTTACATCGCCTCCGGCGCGCTGACGCCCAAAAGGTGAAGCCCCCGCCGGAAGACGACGCCGGTGGCGCGCGTGAGAAGCAGCCGCGCCGCGGTCAATTTCGTGTCGGCGGTCACCACGCGATGATGATGATAGAAGGAATGAAAACGGGCCGCCAACTCCTTGAGAAAGGCGGGGATGCGGTGTGGCTCCCGGCTCCGAGCGGTGGCGGCCACCAGGGACGGGAAGGCGGCCAGCCCCTTCAGCAGGGTCAGCACCTCGGGCTCGCGAAGGAGCGCCAGGTCCGCTGAGGCGGGATCGGGCTCGGGGACCCCCTGGGCCCGCGCGTAATCGAGCACGTGCGCGATCCGGGCGTGGGCGTACTGCACGTAGTAGACGGGATTCTCCTCCGAGCGGCGCACCGCCAGCTCCAGATCGAAGTCCATGGGGCTCTCGGCGCGCCGCATCAGGAAGAAGAACCGCGCCGCGTCGACCCCCACCTCCTCGACCAGCTCGTCGAGCGTGATGAATTCTCCGGCCCGCTTCGACATCTTGACGACCTCCCCGCCCCGCAGCAGGCGGACCCACTGGATCATGATCGCCTCGAAGCGATCCCGCGGCCATCCCATCGCCTCGATGACGCCCTGCATCCGCTGGATGTGGCCGTGGTGATCCGGTCCGAGCAGGTCGATGAGGCGGTCGAATCCGCGGGCGAACTTATCGTGATGATAGGCCGCATCCGCGAGAAAGTAGGTCGGCTCGCCGTTGGACCGCACGACCACGCGGTCCTCCTGGTCGCCGAACCGGGTGGAGCGGAACCAGAGCGCCCCGTCTCGCTCCTCGAGCGTTTCCCGCTCGGCGAGCCGCACGCGGGCCGCATCGACCGCGCCGCCGCGATGGAGCTCGCTCTCACGGAACCACCGGTCGATGCGCGCGCCGAAGCGTCCGAGCTCGGCCTTCTGGAGATCAAGCATCCGCCCGATGGCCCACGAAGCGAACCGGCTCCGCCCCTCCCGCTCGGGAAGCGCCAGCCACTCGCGGCCCAGCGCGGGATCGAGCGCCGCGGCCAGATCGGATACGTAGGCCCCGGCATAGCCCTCTTCCGGAATCGGCGGCGTCGGGGCGCCCATCCGCTCGGCGAACCGCGTCCGGACCGAGGCGCCGAACAGCTCGGCCTGAAGGCCCCAGTCATTGGCGTAGAATTCCCCCGCCGCCTGGAATCCCGCGGCGTTCAGGATGCGGATGAGGGCGTCGCCGATGCTCGCGGCGCGCGCGTTCACCACGTTCAAGGGTCCGGTGGGATTGGCGCTGACGTATTCGACCAGGATCCGCTCGCCGGCGCCCGCGGCGGTCGCGCCGTACCGCTCGGGATCCTCGAGGATACGTCTCACCGTCGCTTGGAGCCAGGCCGGCGCGAGACGAAAATTGACGAAGCCGGCCCCCGCGGGCTCCGCCGCGGCGATCACATCGGGGTCCGTTTCCAGCGCGGCGATCACCGCGGCCGCCACGTCGCGTGGCGGGCGGCGCGCGGCCTTGGCGAGCGTGAGCGCCACGGCGCTCGCCCAGTCGCCGTGCGCCGCGTCGCGCGGCACCTCGACCTCGATGCGCGCGCCTTCCGGAAGGACGAATCCCGCCCGTTCGATCGCCGCGCCGAGGCGGTCGATCAGGTAGGCCTCAATCGGCCACGGATTCGCGAGCGGCATCACCCCAGAGTTTGTCGAGGAGATAGTATTCCCGAGCGCGGGCATGAAAGACGTGGACCACGAAATCCACGTAGTCGAGGAGGATCCACCGGCGCGCCTCATATCCCTCTGAATGCCAGGGCCGGGATCCCCGGGCCCGCATCCCCTCGTCGACCGCGTCGGCGATCGCCCGCACCTGAATCTCGGAGTGACCCGTGGCGAGGACGAAGTAGTCGCAAACCTGGTCCAGCTCACGAAGATCGAGGATCAAGACGTCCTCGGCCCGTTTCGTGAGCGTCAGGCGCGCGGCTTCTCGGGCGAGATCCTGGGAGGTGAGGGAGGCCTCGAGCGGGGCGTTCACCGGCAGCGCGTCACGGCGTACCGGACGGCATCCGCGAGCGCGGCACGGGCCGCCGTGTCGGGCACGATCGCGAGCTCCGCCTCGGCGTGGTCCGCCAGCTCCGTGGAGCGCGCCTCGCTGTAGTGGACCCCGCCGTGCTCGGTCACGAAGCGCACCACATCGGGCCAGTGGCCGTTTCGAAACTCGCGATTCCGGATCATTTCCGCCATGTCCCGGCGCGCGGTTTCAGGGGCATTCCGGAGGGCGTCGATGAGCGGGAGCGTGACCTTTCCGCCGTCCAGGTCGCTCCCCATCGCCTTTCCCATCACGTTCTCGGCGCCCAGGTAGTCGAAGAGATCGTCCGTGATCTGAAACGCCAGGCCGACCGACCGGCCGAACCGGCCCAGTGCGCGCCGCTCCTCGACGCTCGCGCCCGCCGTCTGTGCTCCCAGCTCGCAGCCCGCGGACATCAGGCACGCGGTCTTCTCCTCGATCACCCGCATGTACGCGGCCTCGGAGAGGTCGAGCCGGTTCTTCTGCTCGATCTGCCGCAGCTCCCCTTGACTCATCCGATGGGTGGCCTCCGCCAGGAGGTCCATCGCGTCGTACATTCGATTCCGAACGAGGATCGAGAACGCCTTCGAATAGAGATAGTCGCCCATTAAGATCGCGACGTCGTTGTTCCAGGCGCTGTTGACGGTGGGAAGCCCGCGCCGAACCAGACTCTTGTCGACGCTGTCGTCGTGGATCAGGGTGGCGGTGTGGATCAACTCGACCACGACCGCGCCCAGGATGGTCTCTTCCGAGACGGTACCGCATGCCTGCGCGGTGAGCAGGACCAGCGTGGGGCGGAACCGCTTGCCGAAGGCGCGGTGAAGGTGGGCGCCCACCGCCCCGACCAGATGCACATCGCACAGAAAGGCCTCGTCCAGGCGGTCCTGGAACCGCTCGAACGCTTCGGAGATGGGAGCCCGAATCGTCTGGAGCGTCGGCTCTTCGATCTGAATCCGAGCTTGGCCCTTTCCGGCTTCTGTCAATGTGCTCCTATCGCTTGATGGATCGTCAATTACGGGCCAGAAGTTTATGCCCCGGAAGCGGGCCTGTCAACGGGAAAGCCCTCTCGCACGCGCCCGAGGAGCCGGTTCCGGTCGTTCAGCCGGGGATCCTCGATGACTTCATCGAGGAGGCGATTCAAGATCTTCCCCACGCGCGGGCCGGCCGGGAGACCCAGCTCCCGCATGACATCCTCGCCGGTGATCTTGAGATCCCGTAGGCTGAGCGCCTCCTGGGCTTGATGGACCGCTTCGATCCGTTCCCGAAATTCGCCCAGGTAGTGCGGGAATCCGGTCTTGGTCCCATTCCCGATGTTGTCGGCGATCCGGAGATCGAAGAGATCGGCAATGTTCTCGGCGCCCACCCCGCGCACGAAACGGCGCACCGCGGCATCGGTCCACTCCGACCGGTAATCGAACATGTGATGGCGGACCAAGTGCACGACCCGGGCGATCGTGTCCTTGCTGAATCGGAGTCGCGTCATCGCCTCTTCGGCGAGCTTCGCGCTCTCGATCTGATGATTGTAGAACGTGGCCTCGCCGCCCTCCTTCTCGGCTCGCGTGGCCGGCTTGCCGAGATCATGGAAGAGGGCCGCGAGCCTTACGACCGGTTTCTCCGGCGTCGCCGCGTCGATCGTGTGAAGCGTGTGGTTATAGACATCGTAGGCGTGGTAGCGGTTCTGAGGTGCGCCCACGCAGGCGTGGAGCTCGGGCAGGAGCACGGGGAGGAGCCCCGAGCCACGGAGCGCCTCGAAGCCCAGGGACGGGAGGCGTCCCCCGAGCATCTTCATGAGCTCGTCCCTGACCCGTTCCACCGCCACCCGCTCCACGCCGTCCCGAGCCTGACCCAACGCCTTCGCGGTGCGGTCCTCGATTTGGAATTCCAGAGTGGCGGCGAATCGTGCCGCGCGGATCGGACGGAGCCCATCTTCGCGGAACCGCTCCAGCGGTTCCCCCACGGCGCGCAAGATCCCCGCGGCCAGATCGGCGCGCCCCCCAAAGGGATCCACCTGGTCTCCCGAGATCGGGTTCCAGGCGATCGCGTTCACGGTGAAGTCCCGCCGCGCGAGATCGGATTCCAGATCGGGTACGAATTCCACGCGATCGGGGTGGCGGCCGTCGCTGTACCCGCGCTCGACGCGAAACGTCGTGACCTCGCAGGGCCCGGCCGGCGTGGGAATGGTCACGGTGCCATGCTTCATCCCGGTGGGGATCGCGCCGGGATAGAGGTGAAGCACCTGCTCCGGGCGCGCGCTCGTGCCCACGTCCCAGTCGGAGACCGGGACTCCCCGGAGGAGGTCCCGTACGCAACCGCCCACGAGGCACGCGCGATGTCCCTCAGCTTGAAGCCGGCGGACGAGCGCCGCGATCGGCGGGGGAACCCGACCGAGGACGAGGGGCTGGAGGTCCATCATGGCTGATGGTACCAGACGCGGGGCGTCCGTCGCGGGCATCCATCCGCCGCGACGCCTCGCGATCGAGGGAACCGTTGCGCGGGGGGACCGCAACGCGTAGCGTTCCGGCATGCGTTCCCCAACGAGTCGCACGAGAGCCATCCCGGCATGCCTCGTTCCTCTGGCCACGGCGTTCATGCTGGCCGGACTCGCTCACGCCGGACGGGCCTCCGCCGACCCGTTCCTCCTCCCCTCGGAGAAACAGGGAAGCTGGACCGCGTCCGACAAGGAGCTTCACTTCGCCTCCGCTCTCGCGATTTCGGCGTCGTTCCGGGCGGCGGACCGCTCGCAGGCGGCGAGCTTCGGCATCGCCGTCGGCGTGGGAACACTCAAAGAACTATTCGACGGAGCCGTCCGCGGCCGCGGCGCGAGCTGGAAGGATCTGGTCGTCGACATCGCGGGCGCCGCCGCGGGCTTCCTGATCGTGGACGCCCTGGACCGCTGACGAGTCCGCGCTAGGCCCGATCGCGCGCGGGCAGCGCCACCGTGAATCGCGCGCCGCCCTTCGGGGTGTTCTCGGCGGCGATCCGACCGCCGTGGTTCTTGACGATCCGATAGCAGGTCGAGAGCCCGAAGCCGTGCCCTTCCGCCTTGGTCGTGAACGACGGCTCGAACAATCGCTTCATCACCGCCTCCGGAATTCCGGGACCCGTGTCGTCGACGGTCACCTCCACTTCCGCTCCGCCCGGCCGGAGCCTCGACCGGACGGCGATCCGGCCCTCCTGCTCCCTGTCCATCCGAATCGCGTCGGCGGCGTTGCTGAAGAGATTGAGCAGGACCTGCTGCATCTGGGCGGGATCGAGGTTCAGCTCGGGGACGTCGGCCCCGAGATCGAGATCGAAGGAAATCCGCTCGTACTTGTTCTGCGGAACGATGAATTCGACGGTGCGCCGCACCACGTCGTTCAGCCGCGTCGGCTGCTTCCGGACCTCCTTGTGCGAGAAATTCAAGAGCCCCTTGACCAGGACCCCCATCTGGCTCGCCTGTTCGAAGATGATCTTCGCGCTCTCCGCGTTTCGCTCTGGGCTGCCGTTCGCGGATCCCATTAAGAGTAGCTGCGCGCGTCCCGAGATCGCGGCCAGGTAGTTGTTCAATTCGTGGGCGATCTCCGCGGCCATTTCGCCCTTCGCCGCGAGGCGCTCCGACGCGATGAGCCCGTCCTTCGCCTTCTCGAGCGCGATGTACTTCGCGCTGGCTTCCTTGACGAGCAGGAGCGGCACGAAGAAGAAGATGAGCCCGAAGTAGCCGAGCGTCAGATAGGAGACCACGACGAGAGGCGAGAGAAAGAAGAGGGCGGCCGAGCCGAGGAGCGAGTTCGAGTACAGGTACTCCTCTCGCCAGGTCGTGAGGAGGCCGCGCCCCGAGTCGAGGGCGACGGCGCCCGCCACGAGCAGGGTGTTCACGGCGAAGTAGATCGCGGTCGCGGCCACCCAGGGGGCGATGAGCGAAATCCCCTGAAGCCCTCCCGCTCCCCCGACCGCCAAGGGCGCGCCGCCCAGCGCCGCGTACGCCACGCCCGAGGCCGCGAGCGCGAGCACGTTCTGCCCCGCGTTGAAGATCGCCTTGTACCAGACGCGCCGCGAGAAGAAGAGGTTCGCGAGGGTGAAGGCGATCGCGACGATCCAGGCGGACGGCTGGAACCCGAGAAGGATCAGGAGGCTGATGTCGACCGTGGAGGCCATGCTCTCCATGGCCTTTCCGGTGAGGGTGGGAAGCCAAAGGCTCTCGGCGACGAGGCTCACCACGATCCAGGCGAGGATGTGGGCCACGCCGAGGCCCACGAACCCCTGGTAGGAGAGCGCGAGGACGGCTCCGCCCGCCGCCGTGACGACCGCGACGTAAGCGACCAGGCCGGGGGTCATCTCGGCTCCCCTCCGCGAGCACGCCCGAGGACGTAGAGGTCCGTCCTTCGATCCGCGAAGATGTCGTTTCGTGCGGTGACGCGCTTGTCGCGGGCGAGCGTGGGATCGATTTCCGCGACGCGCACGCACTCCTCCGTCGCGTCCGCGGTCGCCAGACGCTCGCCCCGCGGGGATACGATCTGGCTTCGTCCCGTGAATCGGAGGAGGGTCCCCTCCACGCGCTCCTCGCCGGTGCGACTCGCCGTGATCGAGTAGACGCGATTCTCGAGGGAGCGGGTGATCATCGCGTCCTGGCAGTAGGGGTGAACCAAGTTGGCGGGGTGGGCCAGGACGTCCGCGCCCTCCAGCGCGAGGAGGCGGGAGGTCTCGGGAAATCTCCAGTCGAAGCAGATCATGAGCCCGATCCGCGCGCCCGCCGCATCGGCGAGGCAGGCGCTCTCCCCCGCCCGGTCGAACACCAAGGTCTCGGTGTCGAACAGGTGCGCCTTCCGATAGCAGACCACGCGTCCGTCCGGCGTGAAGAGGGCCGCCGAGTTGTAGAGTCGGTCCCCCGAGCGCTCGGCCATGCCCACGACGATGGAGGAGCCGGTATCCCGGGCGGCGTCCCGCAGGCGGGCGGCGCTCGGCCCGTCCGGCAGCGGCTCGGCCAGCGCCAGCAGCTCTTCGCGGCGGAGAAAGAGATATCCGGTCAGCGCGAGCTCGGGGCACACGAGGAGATCGAGGCGGGTGGAACGGAGCGCGCTCTCGATTCGGATGAGATTCCGGTCGGGCCGGCCGCGCTCCGGAGCGAACTGATAGAAGCCTGCGATCACGGCGACATTCGCGCGGGCCGGCGCCGGCGCGCCAGCATGCGACCTTCCTTGGTCACGACGCGAGACGCTACCAGCGGGTCAAACCAGCGTCAACGGGATTCCCCCGAGCCGCGCTCCAGGAACTCGCGGGGATCGAGCGGCTCTTCGGTCGTGCCCTTCGGGGCGCTCAGTTTGAGATCGCTCGGCTTCGCGGCGCCGCGAACGGTCAGGTCGGGGAGCTCGATCAGGACCGAGTCCGCATCCGAGACGATCGAGAGCCAGCGCGGCAGGCCCGACGTGGGGTCGTCCGCGATCCACATCGAGACCTCGGGGAGCGAGTCGCCGAGGGCGGTGCGCTTCAATCGATACCCGGAGCGAAAGACCCCTTGGACTCGCCTCCGCTCGGAAATTGCTCGGAAACTCGTCCGCAGTACCTTCTCGGGCTCGGCGACCAGCCGGCGAAGGGTGGCCGGGGCCCGCGCGAACGCGGCGCGGTAGATCACCTTGTCCGACGGACTGTAGAGAAGAAACGCGTCCAGCTCGCGGTCGAGCACGACGTCCTGGCCCCCGCGCCCGTCCGATCGGTAGCGAAGCCCGCGCCCTGGGAGATACCATAGCCGTCCCCGCTCCCGGTCGGGCGGACCGCCGAAGGGATCGCTCCGCTCGATGACCATCCTCGAGGTCACCTCAGGGGCCTCCACGACGCGCCGGATCATCTCCGTCACCGCCGCGTCGGGGTCGCCGGACCCAGGCGCGGGGGTCACCGGCAGAACGGCCGCGCCCGCCAGCGCGCACACGGTCGTCGCCAGAACCGCCAGGCTCCGGAGCCGGGCGGGCCTCACGGCGCCCCCTCCTCGGCCGGATCCCCGATCAGGCTGCGGAGAAACTCCCGGCCGCGGGGATCATCCAGCGCGAGCATCGTCCAATCCTCCTCCGCCGGCGGCGAGTGCCGCAGGCGTTGCGATTTCGTCGGGGCAAGCTCTTCGACGTCGAGCCGGATCTTCGAGGCGCCGTGCGTCCACTCGATCCAGCGAGGAATCCGTCCCGCTTCGAATCGGCGGACCGGGCCGTAGCGCACGGTCACCACGCTGCGTCCGCCGGTCGGCTCCTGGATCCGCAGCGCCAGCGGCTCCGACCGGCCGTTCAGCTCCAGGATGAACGGACGCGGGCCGTCGCCTCCCTCGACCTGACCGTCCAGTCGCCAGCCCTTCTCGGCAGATTCCACGTCCGCCCTCGAGATCGCGTCGCGAATCCACGGCGCGCCGAACGTCCACGGCCGCGCGAGGAACCGGAGACCGGGCGCCCCGAGGCCCTCTCCCGGCGGGACTGCCCCCGAGAGTCCGAGATCGTAGGGCCGGATCGCAACATACACCGAATCGCCGAGCATCGTCGCGTCGAGCGCCCGCACCGGACCCACGTAGCCGACCACCACGATGCTGTCGGCGAGGCCGGCCCACCGCGTGTTCATCCCCCCGCGCCCCTGCTTCCCGCGCTTCACCGAAAGCATCCCGGCCCCGCGGGTCGCGGTCACGTCCCTGCCGAACGAATCGAGGAACCGCGCGCGCGCTTCGGATCCTGTCGCCTGAACCGGCGCGCGCGCGCAGCCCGCGAGCAGGAGCACCACGCAAACCGCTTGCGCGATCGCCGCGCGGCGGGCAGAGTGCGCGCGATGAAAGCGACGGATTCGAATCCGCCGGGGCCTGGCTTCTGGCGCCCGCCGCCCGGCGCGCTCCCGGACGGCGCTTGGTTCGGGCTCACCACCCGACAGGGTGGATCGAGCGCGGGCCCGTACGCCAGCCTCAATCTGGGCCTCGGAGTCGGCGATGTAGACGGCGCCGTTCTCGAGAATCGCCGGCTCGTTCGGGCGGCGCTCCGTATGGACGATGGCGCCCCGCGGCTCCTGCATCAGGTCCACGGCAGGGCCATCGTGACTCTGGAAGCTGCTCCCTGCGAGGCCGACGGATTCCTGATCGAGCCGGGGGACCCCTGGGTCGCGGTTTCGGCCGCGGACTGCGCGCCGGTGACGGTGATCTCCGAAGACGCCGCGCGAGGGGCGATCCTCCACTCGGGATGGCGTGGGGCTCGGGAACGGATCGCGGGACACGCGGTCGAGCGGCTCGCCGCGGCGGGCGCTTCGCCCGATCGACTCCGGGTCGTGATCGGGCCATGCCTTCACGCCTGCTGCTTTCCCATCGGACCCGAAGTGGCCCGCGAGTTCCCGGAGGATTTCCTGAAACCGCACTCGAGCGGCAGGCAGGCGCTCGATCTTCCGGGGGCGATCGCGGCCGCCCTGGAACGCGCGGGCGTGGCCCCGGAGCGGATCCACGTCGCGCCCGATTGCACTTCCTGCCGCTCCGACCTCTACTTCTCCCACCGCCGCGACCGAGGGCTCACGGGGAGACACTGGGGCCTCCTGCGCTTGATTCCGCGCGCGGGCTGACCGGCGCCGCGGGCGTTCCCCCGCGGCGCGCTCGCCGGCGCGCCAGCGTCTCTCCGAGTCGCAGGAACGCCTTTCGCCCCAACCATCCCAGGCAGAGACCGAGGATCGCCCCGGCCATCACGTCCGAAGGGTAATGATCGCCGACGTAGATTCGCGAGAGGCAGACGAGGGAGGCGAGCACGGCGTAGGGAGCCCCGGCGCGGGGGAAGACCGTGCCCATCATCGGGATCGCCGCCGTGAAATTGACGGCGTGCGTCGACGGGAACGAGTAGGAGCGGCGCACGCCGAAGAGCGGGTGGGAGTCGGCGAGCGCCACCGACGGGCGCGGCCGCTTCACGATCGGCTTGATCACCTTGCTGCTCAGCTGGTCGGTGGCCGCGAGCGTGGCCACCAGGACGACGAGCGCCAGCGCGCCGCGGGCGCCGCGGGCGAGAAAGCAAGCCGCCGTCAGGAGAAGAATGGGAATCTTCCACCGGCCGGGATCGGTCAGCGCCATCATGATCGGATCAAGCGCGGCGTGGTGGAACCCCAGGTGAATGGCGCGGAAGAGCGCCGCGTCCCACGCCGTGAACACCGTGCGGCCCGGCTAGAACTCGGGGCCGAAGGCGATGAAGTTTATCGGCGGACCGACCCAGCCGTCGATGGAGTGCTGCCGTCCGTGGTCGAAGCGCAGGATGAAGTAGCCGAGATTGATCCTCGCGCCGAACCCGAGCGCGAACCTCAGATCCTCGCTATGGAGTCCCCCCGCCGAGCCGAAGAAGACCGGATCGGAGTCCGCGGTCCAAGCCGACGCCGCGTCCAGGAACACGGCCCCGTTGATCCCTCCAAGGGAGAGCGACATGAACCCGGTTCGTAGCTGCTCGATGAGCGGGAACCGGAACTCGAGGGTTCCGATGAACGCCCTCGTCCCCGCCAGGTCGCCGTAATCCACGCCCCGGTACGTGAACGGCCCGCCGAATCGGAAGATCTGGGGATCGGCTCCGAAGCTGGCGCCGCCGAGCAGCCGCTGGGCGAAGACGTAGCGGTTGTGGATGTTGGTGTAGCGCCTCCAGTCGAAGACGAACGTCGTGTAGTCCACGCCCCCGATCGCGTGCTCTAGCGTGTAGCGCGACCGCCCGCCGTTGATCGGCCCGGTGTTCCCGTAGAGCGCGTTGTCGGCGATCAGACCGACGTTGGGGGCCGCGTAGAAGTAGTCGACCTCCTCGCTGATCCGCTGAATCCCCGCCTCGGTGTATCGGTATAGCTGCTGATGCACGGTCGCCGCCTCGATCCCGTACTCGATCCTCCGGAATCGATTGAAGGGGCGGGAGAAGAAGAACGCCGTGCCCCGGTACGTCTGGTTCTGCACGTCGTCGGAGTTCGGGGACGAGAAGAGCAGGAGATCCTTCTGGTACTGGTAGAGCGCGAAGCCCCAGTTGGTCCGATGCGTCCGGTTGGCGTACGAAAGGTAGATGTCGGAATTGGACAGGCTGCCGTACAGGTTCAGGACCGCCAGGATGGTGTGGTTGCCGAGCAGGTCGCTGAAGGAGAGCACGCTCGAGCCGGCGAAGCCGACATTCGACGCGACCACGGCGCCGCCGGTAAAGAAATCGCGGGAAAACGTCACCTTGTACGGCAGCCGCTGGAACGTGGTGCTGTCCGCGAGCGGGGCCGCGTAGGCCTCTTGGACATACTGCGCCAGCGTCGAGTCGGAGCCGGCGAAGGTGTCGCTGCTGTCGTGCGGGGCGCCGTCCGCCGGGGCGACCGGCGGCTCCGTGCCGGGCGGGGCGTTCGACTCGCCGGCGCCGCCCACCGCGGGCGACGCGGCCAGGGTACCCGTCGCGACCGGTGGATCCGTGGCCGATCGGACGCTCGAAGCCGAGCCGGAGACGGATCCCGCCGTGTCGACGGCGGCGGCCGCCGGGACCGTGCTGGGCGCCGGGGTCGCGGGAGGCGCCGCGACGGCGCCCTGATCGGTCGCGCCCGCCGTGGCCTCGACCCTCATGCCCAACGGGGCGAGCGAGGTCGTGGCGAGATGCGGCTCGGTGTCGACCGCGGCCGGCGACTCGAGGAATTTCTTCGGGTCGTGAACGGAGTAGATGTCCCACGATCCGCGGGCGAACGCTGTGAACAGGATCCGGTTCCCATCGCGGGACATCGACAGGCAGGGGCTCTCGGCGGTCAACCCCGAGACTCCCGTCAGGAGATCGGTCAGCCTGACGCTCTCCCCCGTGGCCAGATCCATCCGGTAGATATTCGAGATCCCCGTCCGGTCCGAAACGAAGAGCAGCGATCCTCCGTCCGGCGCCCACGCCGGCGAGATGTTCTTCCCGTTCTGGGCGGGGGGGATGGAGATCCGGCCCGTCGCGACGTCGAGAATCGCCAGCCTGAGCTGGCCAAAGATCAGGCGCGAGACGTCGGTCCCTTCGCCCTCGTCGGTCGCGTAGGCGATCTTCGTTCCGTCGGGCGACCAGACCGGGTCTCGGACGGCATACTTGCTGTCCAAGCTGGCCCGGAGGTTCTTTCCATCGGCGTCCACCAGGTAGAGGAGCGATCGGCCTTCCTTGAGCCCCACGAACGCGAAGGTCGTTCCGTCCGGGGACCATGTCGGCGAGTAGATCGCGTCCAGACCGAAGCGGTACTTGTGAACGACCTTCCCGGTTGAGACCTCGAGGACGTAGAGCGCGTCCTCCCCACCGACCTTGGCCGGCAGGGCGATCTGCTTCTCGTCGGGCGACCAGGAGATCGACGTATTGAAAAAGCGCAGGGTTTCGAAGCTCGGCGTCCGCTCACCCTCGACCAGCTTCTTGAAGACCTTTCCGTCGAGGGCCGAGGCGGCGTAGACGTCGTTGTACATGCTCTTGTCGGAGATGTACACGAACTGGAGCCCCGACGGGGAAACGGATCCGGCGAGGTTGAAGTTCGAGTTGTCGCGCTCGGCGTCGGTGAGGCGTGAGGCGATCCTGGTCGGAGTGTCGTGATCGACGATCTGCGGGAGGTACTCCTTCCGCACCGACTCCGTCCACTTCTTGGAGAGAACGTCGACGGAGAGGCCCGCGGTCGACTCCAGGGCCTTCTCGACGCTTCCGAGCCGGCGCGTCTTCTTCAACCATTCCCCGATCTTCGAGACGCCGTAGTTGTCCGCAAAGAACGAGAAGATCGACTGGCCGAATCGGTAGACCCGAATGTCGCCGACGTAGCCGAGGGTCCGGATCGGGATCAAGTACCCCTCGAGGGAGGCGTCGCGCAGCCACATGGCCGTATTCGGGTCCACGGTCCCGATCGACAGGTACTCGGCCATCCCTTCCATGAACCACAGCGGAATCTGTGCGGCGAAGGGATTCCCGACGATGCTTTGGCCCGTGCCGAAGAGCACGTCGACTTGAAAGGCGTGGACCAGCTCGTGCGTGAGCACGTGATCGAAGTCCGCGTACGAGCCGGTGAACGGCAGGAAGACGCGGCGTTTCAGGAACTCGGTCACGCCGCCCGTGCCGATCCCGAGAAGCTCGGGCGTGATGTTCGTCTGCTCGAAATCGGTGTGCGACGCGTAGAGCACCAGCGGGACACGCACCTTGAGCTGGTGGTTCAGGACGAGGCTCAGCCGCAGATAGCCCCGCTCCGCCATCAGCGCGGCATCGTTCACCACTTCCTCTTCGCCCTTGTAGTAGTAGACGTCGAAGTGCTGGGTGCGGAGGACCTGCCACTTGAAGTCCTTGTAGTGCACCTTGTTCTGGCCGAAGAACTGGCCCGAGGCGCTGCCGCTCAGGAGGGAAATCGCGAGGAGGACGATTCCGATCGCCAGGAACGAGCGCGGCGGGATCCACGGCCTCCCGCGTCGCACATCCTGTCGCAGAACTCCCGCTCTCACGGTGCGGCCCCTTTCTCCATTCCGGCCATCGCGGCGCTCTCTGCGGCGCGGAGCGCCGCCTCCACCTGTTCCCTGGGGATCGTTCCCTGCGCCGACTCCGGGCGGCCGCCGCCCCGGCCCCCGTGCCGGCCGCAAATTTCTCCCAGGAGCGCGCCCATGGACATTGTACCCGCCGGAGCGGAAAAGTGCGCCCTCGGCGTTTCCTCTCCCGACACGATGAGGGCGATCGCCCCGCATCCGGCGAGGAACGCGGCGAGTTGCCCGGCCTCTTCGGGATCCCGCCCGGGGAAGTGGCGGGCCACCACCGGGCCGCGTGCGCCCCGCGGTGCGCCGGCCGCCAACGTCTTGGCCTCCCGCTCGAGCGCGTCCCGGACCAGCGGCTTGAGGCTGCGTTCCATTCGCTCGCGATCCTGTTTCAGCCGGCGGACGGCATGGAGCAGGTCCTCCTCCCCCGAGGTGAACTCCAGGCAGGCGCTCCGGAGCAGGTCTCCGGCCTTGCGGAGCCGCCGGAGCACCCGGCCCCCCGCGACGAACGCCACGCGAACGCCACCCTTGTACCGCTCCGTCGAGAGGATCGCGACGGTTCCCACCTGGCCCGTTCGCCGCACGTGCGTCCCTCCACAGGCGGACCAATCGAATCCTTCGACCTCGACCACGCGCACCTCCCCCTCGACGTCGGGCGCCTTCCGGAGCGGAAAGCGCCGAGCCTCCTCGATGGAGACGACGTGCGTCACGACCTCGCGATCCTCCCAGACGATCCCATTCGCCCGCAGCTCGACACGCTCGAGGAGTGCTGTGTCGGGCCCGGGATGGTCGATGTCAATGGTGACGCGCTCCTGGCCCAGGTGAAAGGATTTCGTATCGGCGCCCGCCTGCTCGACGAACGCGCGGGAGAGGATGTGCTGCCCCGTGTGCTGCTGCATGAGATCGAAACGCCGCGGCCAGTCGATCTCGCAGGCGACGCAAAGGCCGGCCTCCGGAGCGGATGGGATGCGGTGCCACACGTCGCCGTCCCACTCGGCGACGTCCAGAATCCCCTGGCCGGCGATCCATCCTCGATCGGGCGGCTGCCCTCCGCCGCCGGGGTAGAACGCGGTTCGATCGAGCGAGACCCAGAGGGCGTCGTCCCGCTCGCGCGTCGCGGTGACGCTGGCGGAGAACTCACGGAGGTGGGAGTCGTCGTCGTAGAGGCGTTGCAAGCTCGAGCATCCTCGCCGGGCGCCGGGGGGGGATCCACCTGAGAATACAGGAGAGGCTCCCCACCCGCAACGAGGAGCCTCCCGGGGATGACGCCGCGCCTCGGACTATCGCGCGAGCGCCACGTTACGTTGCTCGATCGAATCGGCGATCCGCTCCGTGATGCCCCGGAGCTCGGCCAGGTTCATCTCGAACCGCTCATCGTGCGTGTAGGCCTTTTCCAGCTCATGAACCACGCGGTGGAGCTGATCCAGATCCTCCACGATCTGACGGTCGATCCCGCCCACCGCGTCCACGATCTCCTCGCTCAACCCGTTCCCCTTCGGTACGGTGGGAAGCGACACGGCCTCGGCGAGATACTCCAGCTTGCGCGCTCCCGCGTCGACCTCTTCGAGCAGATCCGAGAGATCCTCGCGAAACTGGCGGCTTTCAATTTGCTCCAGGCGATGCGCCTCGCTGTTCAGGTACTCGGCGATGCTCGTTCGGAATCGACGGTCGTCGTCCCGACGCTGCGAGGGCTCCTGGTACCCCCGATAACCGGGGACCCGGCGCGCGACTTCTTCGGCGATGTCCAGGGTGGCGAGTTTCGGCTGGCGGCTGCGTGGCATTCTCCGTCCTCCTGACCGTTGCATCGTGCAACTGACAGTGCCGCTCCCTGGCCGCCGTTCGCGCGGACGGCCACATTCGAGCCGTTGATGTGGAGGTTAAGCTTACGGCCCTATCACGCTGGGAATACGGCGAATCCAACCACTTCGCGGGGGCACGCCTCGGCGTGCCGGCCCGCGCGGTCGGGATGGAGGAGCAACGGTTATGCCACGGGGATCAGGGGGCCACGTAGGGGTCGTAGACGACCTGGCGGTAGGGTGTGTCGAGCGCGGGGCTCATCCGCACGGTGCCGCCATTCGGCGAGACTTCGAGCAGCCGGTTCGACTTGAGATCGGAAACCCAACAGCTCGTGCCACTCGGATCGACCGCGAGCCCAAAGGGCTCGAGCCCCGACCGCGTCATGACGATCGCGCCGGCCTCGGTCGTTCGCCGCAGGCGTCCGTTCCCGGCGTCCGGAGTTCCGCGCTCGCTGATCCAGAGCGATCGCGTCTGTTCCGAGAAGGCGAGATCGACGACGTTCTGAAGCCCCGAAAGAAGGAGGGTCGCGCTCGAGTCGGTCGTGTCGATCCGGTAGAGGTCGTCGATGCCGTTCCGTCCGCACGCGACAAATGCGGCGCGAGTCGCTTCATCGAGCGCGATCGCGGCGATGGGCGATCCCAGCGTCCATTGACCCGCACGATCCCCATCCCTATCCAAGGTGAAGCGCAGGACCACGCCCTCGGCATTTCCCATCCAAAGCGAGGGGTCGGCCGTGCCGGCCTCGAGAGCGTGAACATGGCCCACGGCAGAAAGGGAATCCCGGGTCGCGGAGCTGTTCGGATCGGGCCCGTAGGCCTTCGCCTGCTGGAGATCCGGGAGCCCCACCCAACCGACACCCCGGAGATTCGACACGGAGACGCTGGCCGGCCCGGAGACGGCGATCGGCACGCCCATCGTGCCTCCGTCGAAGCCGCGCCGCTGCACCTC
>Ga0184639_10000292_pt1 | contig 18443 bp, 7 predicted proteins | sample PLM31_170_b2_FD_133155 | JGI IMG/M metagenome (GOLD analysis project Ga0184639, IMG submission 133155) | Groundwater sediment microbial communities from an aquifer in East River, Colorado, USA - PLM3-1_170_b2 | ecosystem: Environmental > Terrestrial > Soil > Riparian zone | place: USA: East...
CCGGTCCTACGTCGGTTCGGCCGGCGCCGTGAGTTCAATCCAGATTCCATCGGGGTCCTGGACGAACGCGAGCATCGTGCCTCCCTCCAGGAACGCGGGATGACCGGCTCGGGCGCCCCGCGCGAGCAATTCCCGATAGGCGCGTTCCACGTCCTCGACTTCGAATGCAATGTGGTCCAGTTCGTCGCCGGTCCGATACGGACCCGCAAAGAACTTCGACCCTTCCGGATACCAGTTCAGTTCGAGGATCTGCGGGGAACCTGGACTCGCAAGCTCCGCCCACTCGCCCCCGGTTTCTGGAACTCGAGTCCTCCGAACCAGACGCATCCCGAGCAGGTCCCGATAGAACGCGATCGAGCGGTCCATGTCTCGGACTTGGATTCCGATGTAAGTGAGTTGGAAACGCATGGCGAATCGCCGAATGCCCGCGGCGCGTATAAGCGATTTCCCGCCGGGAGATGGCGCACAATGCTTCTAGCCCCGGAACGATATTCCTGTTTTGGAGAGGGACGTGATGATTCAGATCGATATCGATGTGCCGGACCATCCGGGCGAACTCGCGAAATTGGCTTCAGTTCTGGGGACGGCCGGGATCAACATCGACGCGATCAGCGCGGAATCCGCGGGCGGTCGGTCTTACGTGAGCCTCATCGCGAACCAGCCCGTGCAGGCGCGCGAGGCATTGGTGAAACATGGCTACACCTGCTCGACGCGAACCGTGCTCGTCGTCCGCCTCGATGACCGACCGGGGGCCCTCGCGGCGCTCGCGAAGAGGCTTGGGGACGCTGGCGTCGACGTGGTGAGTGCGATCCATCTCGGGACGGTCGGCGGACATGCGCAGCTCGCCCTCGGTGTGGACAACCTCGAAAAGGCGCGGTCCTTGGTCTGATCGAGTCTCGGACGCGTCGATATCAGTGTCGGATGTGATAACGAACTCCCGCGGACAGAAACCCTCAAATGCCGGTCCAGGTCTATCTTCCACAATTCGCGCAATCGGAGGGGAAGGCGCAGGATGAAAGAGGGTCTCGTGGAGGAGGCCATCCCCCGGGATGGCACGGGTGTCGTCACGAACTTCGCGATCCAGGGCCCGAAGACGGTCCCGCGAATCGATTACGAACGAATCTTCGTGCTCGACCAAGAGGGAAAGGCGCTGGGAGAATACGTGCTGAGGGATGACTGCCCACTCGAATTTGCGGATCTCGAGCGTGCGATCCCCTTGAACGGGATGCGGCATCTCATCACCTTTTACCAGGGAGAATACGCGTTCACGCCGTTCCGGGTCGAGACCCTCTGGTTCGTCGTTCTAAGTCGCGGGGTCCCGCGAATCGAAGACCGAGGTTCGATCGGAACCCTCCTCGCCGCGATGCGAGTCCACCTTCCCGCGAGTCTGTCCCCGGCCTACGCGGCCCGCGAAGAAGACCTCCAGGAACGCCAGGTGGAGCTCGAGAATCGAGAGGCGATCGTGACGCGTCGGGAGCAGCGTATCACACAGCTCGAAGCGGAACTCAAGATTGCGGCGAAAAAACTGAAAGCCTTCAACATCGAGATTCGCGGCCGTGAAGCCCGACTCAACACCCTGCGAGACTACGCGATCCAAATGCAGGGCGCGTTCCGCCAGGCGAGATCGAAGTCCGAGTCGCCGCAGGAGTCTGAGGACAATCCGCCCGGCCCGGGAGTTTCGGTCCTTCCGCCTCCATGAGCCCTGCCCTTCTCACGACCGATAACCAAGGCCCGGCTCTTAAATAGAGTGCGGCTGCCTCGATTCCCACGTCGACGTAACGTGAGGGAACACCCTCGCGCATCGAGGCGGGCAGCGTATGCAAGGGGTGATCGAGGCCCTGGTGTCGGGCATCCTGATGCGAGGTCTTAGCCCGACCCTCGCAACCGTCCTGATGGCGGCCCCTTCGAGAAAAGCGATGCGGGCACTGTTGAAGAAAATCTACGTGCTCGACGAACGCGGCGAAATGACGGGCGAGTATATCTTGGACGAGGACTGCCCGATCGATTACAGCGACTTCCTAAAGGTGTTGCCCGCCGAGGGAATCGGCGATCGAGATTGCCTGTTCGTTGGCGAATACGTGTTCACGGCATTCCAGAGCGGCAAATCCGTCTTCGTCCTCCTGTCACGAGGGCATCTTGCACGAGAGGACGTCGACTGGACGGCCCTCCTGTTGACCGCAGCCGATTCCCATCCCGACCCAGCCGCGAGCCGACCCGCGGCGCCGCGGACCACAGAGGCGAAACCGGATCTGGACCGCGCGCTTGCGGATCGAGAAGCGCGGCTCGCGGCGAAGGAGAAGACCCTCGCGGAGCAAGAGGCGAAACTCCAAGCCGAGTCCGCGAACCTTCAAAGACGCCAAGAGGAAGTGAACCGCCAGAAGGCGGGACTCGTGGCGCTCGCGGACTACGCCGCGCGGATGCAAGATTCGGTGACGAGTGGTGTGTCCCGCGCGATGAAGACGCTCGAGATTACGGAGCGGCTCGCCGCGAGCCGGACGCTTGAATCGAAGAAGGCGGACTCGAGGGCGGCGATGGACGCCCGGCAATCGTTTGAGCAAGAACGGAATGCCCTTGTGGCGGAGAAGAACGCGCTCGAAGCCCGATACCGCGAAACGACATCCCAGATCGCGAAGCTCGAAAGCGAGGCGAAGGATGCGATCGCCGCCCTGGAAAGGGAGCGCTCGGAGGCCGCGACAAGGACGGCGGGGGAGGAGAAGACCCGCCACGAGATCGAGGCTCGCGTCGCAGACCTCAGTCAGCGATTCGCCGCGATGGCGAAGGAGCGCCTCGTCGCGTCCCACCGTCCCACGGGAGAGTCCGATGAGGTCCGAAAGGCAATGGAGGGAGAGAAGGCGGAGCTAGCTCGCGAACGGAAATTCCTCCAGCGCCGCGCCATCGAGCTCCTGGACCGCGAGGAGAGGATCCGCGATCGAGAGACAAAGGCGGACGAACGGGAGCACGAACAGGCCCGGAGGGCGGATGATCTCACGACGAGGGACCAGGACGTCGCGCGGCAACGAGCGGTCTTCGCCCAATCCAAGACTCCCGCGCCGGAGGTTCGCGCAGAAGCGGACGAAGCGAAGAAGGACATCGAGCGTCGCATAAGAATCATCCAACAGAAGGCGCTGGAGCTTCTTGACCGGGAAGAGAAGCTCCGACGACGCGCCGCGGAACTTGAGGCGATGGAGGCCCGACTCTCCGGGCGCGTGACCGCAGAATGAACAGCGCCATTCTCAAGAAGGAAATCAGGCAAGATAACTACCAAACGGCACTTAAATAGGTCCCACCCGAAGGCTGCTCGACAACCACGCAGACCGCGTCCCAGTCGTGACGACGTTGAACGTTCCCTGTACGAACCTGCCGGCTTCCTCTCTCTGGTTCAGCGGGAATGTCTCGATAGGATTTCCGCCGAGCGCGACCACGACGTCGATCGGCGCCGAGGGTCTTGGCACTTGCCGGAGCTCATTTCTCGTAGAAACCGTTGAGCCTTGCCCTCGAGGACGCGCGGCGCGTTGCACCTTCCCGTTCACCGAGTGCCCTCCAGGCCCGAGAATCTCGTGGAGTTTTCGCGACCGGAGGCTCTCATGAAAGCCGGAGGCGCGCTCCTCCTGGTTTTCCTCATGCTCGCGACCGCCATACTGGTCGTTCAGAGTCAGCCGCTGCTCGATCCGCTGGCTCCATTTCGCGCGCCGGACGGACGTCTCAGCATCCCCGGACAGGCCTTGACGCCGGAACTTCAGCGCCTCCTCTTTCATCGGAGTGAATTGCAGCCCCACCTCCACATCACCTTCCCGATCACCGAGCGCTCCTCGTATCCGACGGCGCATGTCGTTCCGGCCTCTTTTGAGGTCCCCAACCTCAACGTCTTCGTCCACCCGATTTCCAGATCGGACTCGGGAGGACGTTCAATCGGTGGCCTCATCCGAGAGTGGTTCCCTCCCGTGAACTGGCACGCCGTTGCGGACGGCATCACCGCGTCGGTTCGCGCGAGCCTTGGGTGGTTCTTCGATCTCTTCACGGTGAATGCGAGGGCCGATACCCTGTCCGTGGATTCGACGACCGTGACGGTGGCGGGTAATCAAGCCACCTGCACGACCTCGCAGGCGGCGAGCGCCGGGGACAACGCAGTTCTGGTGATGCTCAGCGAACGCGGGACCGACGCTTATGGCAGCGTCACATACGGTCCCGTCAATTTGAGCCTCATACCGAACACCGGGGTCAACAATGGAAATGCTCGGACCGAGATGTGGTTCTACCAAGGCTCGATTCCTAGCGGAACCCAAACGATGACCGCCACACTCTCTGGCGGCAATTCAGAGCGGCAAGTCTGTGCAACAATCTTGCTCAGGGGCGTCGCGGGGACCAATCCCACAACGGGTGGAACGACGGCATCCGGTACGACGGCGAATCCGAGTATTGCGATGTCACCGGCTGCGGGCGAACTCGCTTTCGCGGTGTTGGCGAGTTGGGCCGCTTCGGGGACCATTTCGCCGACCGCGGTCACCGGGACGGGAGCGACGGCCACCGATCTCTATGGCGTCGCAACCGCGCGGTGCACCGGCGGCGGAGGAAGCACTATTTGCGGAGCAGGAGCGGACCTGCCAAGTCCCGGGACGGCGATTACGTGGACGAACGCCGCCACGACGTGGACGGTCAGTGCCGTTCGAGTAGTGCCGGGACCCAACTGCAGCGTTGCGGCAGGGAATTGCTATCGAATCGGTGCGGGCGGGGCATGGAACACGGGCGCGAACTGGTCGAACACTTCCGGCGGGGCGGCGTGTGGCTGCACTCCGGTCGCTACGAACAACGCGATGTTCAATGCAAGCCCCACGGGCACAACGACGCTCGCGGCAGCAACCACGATCGCAAGCATCGACATGACGGGTTTCACCGGGACGCTGGACACCACCGCGTCGAACTGGGCCCTCACGGTGAACGGCGCACTCGCCATCCAAGGCACTTTCTTGGCCCGGAATTCGACCGTCACGGTCGCCGGAGACGTGGACATCCTGACCGCGGGGACGATCGTCAATCTGAGTGCATCGACGTGGACGGTCAACGGAACGTGGACGAATCTGTCCACCTCCGCCTCTTGGGTCGCGGGGACGGGCACGGTGACGATTCGAAACGCCGCGAGCGGGACTTTGACGTTCGCCGCACTAACCGGCGGGACGAACGAGTTCAACAACCTCACGCTCGACGCCAGTGTGACGACCAGCATCACCTACACGATGGCGACGAATGCCCTGAGGATGGGAGCGACCCTCACGATCCGCAACTCCACCGGCGGCGCGGCGGGATCGACTATCTTGACCACGTCGGGTTCCAACTTGGGCATCACCGCGGGCGCGCTCACCCTTGCGACCTTCGGACGTCTGACGGCCAATGGGTCCGCCGTCACGATCAACGGCAACGTGAACATCAGCGCGGCGAACGCCTACATCGTCCTGGGTTCGTCCACTTGGACCGTCACAGGCACGTGGACGAACACCTCGACGTCCGCTTCTTGGAGTGCCGGGACGGGGACGGTCACCTTTACCAGCCCAACGGGCGGGACGATGACATTCGCCGGAACCAATCTTCCCGGCAATGAGTTCAACAACATCACGTTCACATCTTCCGCCGCGTCCGCCCAGACGTTCACGATGGCGACGAGGGCCATGATCTGGGGAGGGACCCTGACCGTATCGGATGGGTCTTCGACGACGGCCCTCGCCACCGCCAATCTGGGCTTGACCGGCGGCGCACTGAACGTCGGCAACGGCGGCATTCTCACCGCGAACGCGTCCCCGGTCACGGTCTCGAGCGTGACGATGACGGGGGGAACGAGCGGAACGATCACGCTCACGACCAGCTCGTTCACCAGCACCGGCAACTGGAACACAAGCGGAGCTGGATCGGTGTTCACTAAGGGAACGAGCACGGTGACGATGAGCGGTGTGGCCAGCGTCGCGATTCTGAACGCGAGCAACAACTTCAACAACCTGATCATCTCGGCGGCGGGAACGGTCACGCAGACCGGCCTCGTGGATGTGTCCGGGACGCTGACGGTGAACGCGGGCGCCATCCTCGCGAGCAGCACGTTTACGCTGACCGTCGTCACCCTCGCGGCGAACATGGCCGGTGGCATTACCGCGGGAGCGGTAGGGACAAAGACGATCACCGGCAATGTCAGCATCGCGGCCGCCGGATTCTTCAACTTCGGCGGGGCGACATGGAACTTCAACGGCTCTTGGACGAACTCGTCGACGAGTGGCTCGTGGGCGGCTGGCACCGGGACCGTGACCTTCACCGACGCGGCAAGTCAGACGATGACCTTCAAGGCGTCCGGGACCGAGTTCCCGAATTTGACGCTGGATACGAGCGTGGCTGCTGGGATGACCTACACGATGGCCACGAATCCGCTGAACGCCGCCGGCACGCTGACGATCCGGAACACCGCGGGGGGAGCGACCGGATACGTCGTCTTGAACTCCTCCGCCTCCAACCTCGCCCTCAACTTTGGGGCGCTGACCCTCGCCTCGTTCGGACAACTGAACTCCCGGGCCTCAACCGTCACGGTTGCCGGGAATGCGAGCGTTAGCGCTGCTAACGCGTACGTTACGAATACGGGCGGCTCTTGGACGGTCAGCGGATCATGGACCAACTCGACCACCTCAGGCTCGTGGAGCTTCGCAGCACTCATCCTGTTCTCGTCGGGTTCCAGCCAGACGATGACCTTCAAGGCGAGTCCGACCGAGTTCAGCGGCACGGTCACCTTCGACACGACGATCGCGGCGGGGATCACGTACACGATGGCCACGAATCCCTTGACCCTTTCTGGCCTCCTCACGATTCAGAACACGGTCGCGAGCCCGACGGGGAACACGATCCTCACCACATCCGGATCCAACCTAGGCATCACGGCAGGTTCGGTCACGATCGGTACGAACGGCACGCTCACCGCGAACGGTTCGACGATCAGCGTTGGAGGGAACTGGACCGTCACGGCGGCGAATGCCACATTCACGGCGGGGACGAGCACCGTGACGTTCACGGCCGCGGCGACGATCAACATGGCCCAGGCCTTCAACAACCTGACCGTCAGCGCGGGTACGTCGACCTTGGCCGCGAATGCAACGGTCAACGCGGCGTTGACCGTTTCCGCCGGTACGCTGGCAAAGTCGACCTTCACCCTGTCGGCGGCGACGCTCACGCTCTCCGGCGGCGGCTCACTCACGTCGACCTCGGGCAACGCCACGGTCTCGGGGAACGTGAACGTCTCGTCCGCCGCCTCGTACCTCTCCTTCGGCTCCGAGTCGTGGACCGTCACAGGTTCCTGGACCAACTCCTCCACCTCCGCCTCCTGGGGGGCTGGGACCGGGACGGTCGTCTTCAATGCCGGGGCTGCTCGCACGATGACGTTCGGCAACCTGCCGGTCGCCGAGTTCAACAACGTGCAGTTCAGCCCGACGGCTGTGGCGACGTTCACGATGGCCACGAACGGACTCCGGTGGGCGGGCACTCTCACCCTCAACAACAACGCGACCCTTTCGACCGCGAACCTGGCCCTGACCGGCACGGGAGGGAATCTCACCGTGAACGACGGGGGCACCTTGACGGCGGGCGCGTCCGCCGTGAGCGTGACCAACGTGACGATGACGGGCGGGACCTCGGGGACGATCACGGCCTCTGGCTCGTGGACGGTCGCGGGGAACTGGGACACGTCGGGAGCGGGCTCCGTCTTCACCGGCACTTCGAGCACAGTGACGATGAACGGGGCCGCGAGGACCGTCCGGATCCTGAACGCCTCGAACGGCTTTGATGCGCTCACAATCAGCGGCACCGTTTCCGCCGCATCGGCGATCACCCTCGCAGGCCTCTTGACGGTGAGCGGCACGTTCGATACGACCGGGACTAACTATGGCATGACCGTCGGCGGCGGCCTGACGGTCAGCGGTGCCGCGGGGATCCTCCGAACGAATGCCTCGACGGTCTCTGTGGCCGGAAACGTGACTGTGAACAATGCATCCGGCTACATGACATCCACCGGCGCCGGTTCGTGGACCGCCTCAGGATCTTGGACGAACGCCTCCACGTCCGCATCCTGGAATTTCGCGGCGTCAATCACGTTCAACTCGCCGGTCTCTCAGACCATGACCTTCGCGGTCCTTCCCGGGGGCGCCGCCGAGTTCAACGACGTCGCGTTCAACAGCGGCGCGTCGACGGTGACGTTTACCATGGCGACGAACCCACTCATCTGGGCGGGGACCCTGACGGTCCAAGGTGGGAGCGGGTCGACGACTCTTGCGACGAGCAACCTCGGCCTCACGGGCGGCGCACTCGCGGTTGGCGACGCGGGTCTCCTGACCGCAAACGCTTCGACGGTGAGCGTGTCGAACGTCACGATGACGAGCGGCACATCGGGAACGCTCACGCTCACTACCGGGACATGGACCGTAAACGGCAATTGGGATTCCTCCGGCACGGGGTCCACCTTGACCGCGGGCAGTTCGACGGTGACCTTCACCGGGACTGCGATGACGATTGCCCTTGCGCCGGGTCAGATGTTCAACAATCTCACGATCGCCGGGACGATCTCCGCTTCCTCGACCCTGACCGTGGGAGGCTCTCTCACCGTGAACAATGGAGCGGTCCTGACGAAGACCGGCCAGAGCATCGCCTTCAACGCCCTAACGGAGAACGGAACCGGGAGTATTGCGGACGGCGCAATCAGCGTCGTGAATTTCTCCGTCACAAACAGCGATCCGACGAACCTCACGACAATCAGCGTGTTCACGGTTTGGAACGTCGGCGCGGAATACACATGGACGCACTCCTCCACCGTCGCGAGTTCGACAATTACCTTCACCATCGGAGGAAACACACTTGGTTATCGATTCAACGTGACAAAGGACTCCGTTGACTTCGCATACGGCCTAGTGAACGGGTCGGGTCAAGTCATCTTCGCCATGCTCGGCTCGGACCCGGTCGTCGATGTCTTTCTTTCCCCTCCCTGCGGGGGCAGCCGCCATTGGATCGGGGGGACGGACAACTGGTCGCAGACGGCCCATTGGGCCGATTTGTCGGGCGGGGTGAATGGGTGTTCCGTGCCGACCTCCTCGAATCCGGTGTTCTTTGACGCCAATTCTGGAGGCGGGACCGTCACGATGAATCTCAATGCGTCGATGTCCTCATTGAACACGACGGGATGGACCGGGACGATCACGATCGGCTCGTTCGACCTCGTGGTAAGCGGAGACATCACCCATGCCGCGGGAGTCATTTCGATCGGCGCCTCCTCCAACACCGGGCTCACCGCAACGGGCACTCTGACTCTCTCCGGATCCGCGGTCCTCGACGGGTCCGGTGCCCCGTCTCTGATCAACATTTCCGGCGACACATCGATCGCGAGTGCGTCCGCCTACTTCCGGATGGGCAGTGGTACGTGGACATTCGGCGGCTCGTGGTCCAACGGCAGCACGTCTGCCAACTGGACCGCGGGCACCGGCAGAGTCCTCTTCAATTCCTCATCTTCCCGAACGATGACCTTCGCGAATCTCGCCGGCGACGAGTTCTATGACGTGACGTTCGAGTCCGCCGCAAGCAGCGGGTCGGTCACGTTCACGATGGCAACGAATGGCCTGCGGTGGAGCGGCGCCCTGATGATTGAGGACATCGCAGGTTCGACGACCACGCTGGCCACGGCGAATCTCCCCCTGACGGGAGGGTCGCTCGCAGTCGGCGATTCGGGAATCCTCACCGCAGACGCGTCGACCGTCTCCCTGGTCAACGTCACGATGACCGGCGGCACCTCCGGAACGATTGCCCTAACGAGCGGGCTATGGACGGTAAATGGCAACTGGGACACCTCTGGCGTGGGTTCGACGTTCACGAAGGGCACGAGTACGGTGACCATGTCGGGGACGGCGAAGAACGTCGCGACTCTCGACCCAACCAATGGCTTCAACAATCTGACGATCGCCGGCACCGTGACGCAAAGCAATGGGATCGATGTGAGCGGTACTCTTTCGATCGTCGGCACGCTGACCACATCCGGGAACGGCATCACGGGCGGGGCGAACCTGACGGTCTCGGGAGGGGGAAGCCTGATTGGGACCACCTCGTCCATCGTCGTCGCTGGCGTGACGATGAACGACGCTTCAGCGAATTCCATTTCCTTGACGAGTGGGTCCATCTCGGCATCCGGTTCGTGGGACACATCCGGGGCGTCCTCAGTATTTAGCCCGGGGTCGTCCACCGTGACCCTCACGGTCGCCTCCGGAACCCTGACTCTCGGATCTTCCCAGGCCTTCGCGGCCCTGGTCGTTGCGGGCAGCGTCTCCCTTAGATCCGCGTTGACGGTCTCCTCATTGACGATCTCCACGGGTGGCCTCGCGAAAGGCACGTACGCCTTGACGGTGAACGGGAATCTGACCTTGGCCGGCGGCTATCTGACCTCGACTTCCGGGAACGTCTCCGTCACCGGGAACGTGAATGTCTCCTCGACAGCGTCCTACATCGCCTTCGGCTCGGAAGCCTGGACCGTCTCCGGTAGCTGGACGAACGCCTCGACTTCCGCCTCTTGGTCCGTGGGGTCGGGGACGGTCACCTTCACCGCGACCTCGTCGCAGATCATGACCTTCGCCGGGACGAACCTGAGCGGTAATGAATTCAGCACGGTCGTGTTCAACAGCGGGTCCTCGACGGTAGCATTCACGATGGCTTCTCGCGGGCTCGTGGCGAACGCAATCACGATTCAGAGCGGCTCGGGGACGACCACCCTTGCGACATCGGGCTCGGATCTCGCGATTACTGCGGACACGCTGACCGTCGGAAGCGGCGGCTCTCTCATCGGTAATGGCAGCGTCATCACCGTCCGATCGATGAACACCTTCGCAGGCGCATTCGCGGCGGGGACCTCGACCGTCGTCGTGAGCACGTCCGGTGGGTCCATCAATGTCACCCAGACTCTCTACAACCTCATCATCAACCCGGGGACCGCCACGTCCTTCACCTCGAACATCACTTGGTCCGGCGTCCTGACATTGACTGGCGCTACGGCCGTCTTCAATGGCAACCTGACTTCGAACGGCCCGGCGGTACTCACCTTCGGATCCTCCACGATTTCTGTCGCGGGCTCCTGGAACACCTCCTCCGCGACCGCCCTCACGTCGACCGGTTCTTCGGTCACCTTCACCGGGACGAGCCAATCGATTGCCCTCGGTGCCGGCCAGCGGTTCGCGACGTTGACGATCGCTGGGACCGTCAGCCTCGCATCCGACCTGACCGCTACGAGTCTCTCCGTGATCGGTTCCAACACGTTGACCATGACGGACCACAGCATCTCGTTCAACAATCTCACGGTGAATGGGACGATTGCAGACGGATCCGTGAACGTGTCGGACCTGGTCGTGACGAACAGCAACGCGACCGCCCTCGTCACGATCGCGGGGTTCAGCGCATGGTCCACCGGGTCCTCCTATGGCTGGACGCATAGCTCCAACGAGACGTCCCAGACGATCACTTGGACGATCGGCGGAAATACCGTGGGAACGCCGTTCAGCGTAACGAAGGACGGCAATCCATTCGCTAGCGGTACGGTCAACGGCTCGGGGCAAGTCGTCTTCACGATGCTCGGGTCGGATCCGGATATGCAGGTGACCGTCGGCGTGGTTCCCCCGCCGTCGGGCGGGTGGTGGCAGACGTCCTACTGGTTCGTGATTCTTCCCACTGGAATTCTGTTGGGTGTTGCAATGTTCGCGCAAAGACAGCGCTGGAGGCCCGCCAAGGCCTTCCTTGTGGACGAACGTGGGAAGATGCTCAGGGAATTCACCCTGGACCCGTCGTGCCAGGTCACGTACGAGCAGGCCGTGGACGCGGGCGTCCTAGACGCGGTCGAGAAGCCGATCAAGGTCGCGAAGTACCGCGGCCAGACGGTGCGCGGCGACGCCCTCGCGGTCGTGCTGCTCGCATACGGCCCCATTTCTCTGGGGCAGGTGGAGTTCGCACGCGAAATCCTCGTCCAGGTCCAAGACAAGTTCGAGGACGCCGTGAAGCAGCGTCTTGAGGAGGCCCGGGCTCGCGAACTGGAACTCGAAGGGCAAGCGAAAGGCATCGAGGAACGGCGGATTGGAATCGAGACGCGCACCGGCGAGCTAAATACGATTCAGGAAGAGACCGACTGGTCGCGGTCGAATATCGCGGCAGATGAAGCCGCGATCGCGGCAAAGGACGAGGACCTGAAGCGCCGCGAGTCACAACTCGCCGATGAGCGAAAAGCCGTCGATGATCTCGCGCAACAACTGGAGGCGATGCGGGCCGGCTTCGACTCGAGGAGCGCACAGATCGAGGAAGGTGAGGCTCGGCTCGCGGAGAGTGCAAGCGCAATTGAAGTCCGCGAAACCGAATTCGAAGTGCTCGAAGCGAAACTGACCGAACGCGCACAGCGGATTGCGAGCGAAGAAGCACGATTCGTCGCCGAAGGGGAGCGGCTTGCGCGAGAGGCGTCCACAATCCAAATCCAAGGTCGGGACCTGGAGTCCCGGGACGCGACAATCCGCAAGGACACCGAGGATCTGTCCCAGGGCCGGCAACGTTTCGAGACGGAACAGAAGGATCTCCTGGAGTTCAAGCGGTCTGTGGATGCTCGCGTCTCTAATGTCGAGAAGGCCGAAGCGGAGTCCGCCGCGAAAGCTGAGAATCTGAGGGTCCGGGAGGAACGCCTCACGCCGTTCGAGGCGGAACTCGCGGCGCGCGCGGCCACCATCGTGACGTCGGAGGAAAGGGCTCGAGACGAAAGGTCGCGGGCGGAAGCCGCGCTGCGGGAGCTGAACGAGCAGAGGACGGACCTCGAATCTCGGGAAACCGCTTTCAAGGAAGATCGAGTCGTCCTCGAAGAAACCCGGGCCGCTTTCGACTCCGACCGGCGACTGCTCCAGGATCGAATCGCCAGCTCCGAGGAAGAACTCCAGAGAGGCAGAGGAGAAGTGGACGCACAGGTGAAAGGACTCGAAGAGCGGCAACTGCGCCTGGCCCAAGAAAAGGAATCGTTCGAGATCTCGCGGAACGAGAAAAACGGAGCGATCCTCTCGAAAGAGATCGAGTTGGAGGCCCGCGAGCAATCCCTCCCGGACAAGGAGCACGCGGTTCGATCGCAGGCCGAGGAAAATGCCCGGCGACTCGCGGAGTTGGCCGGCCGGGAAGAAACGTTGGAAGTCGAGGGCGCTAAGCTGGACAAGGCTCGAGCGGAACTCGAGGCAAGGAGATCGGACCTCGCGAATCTCGCGAACGAGTTCGACGGAAAAGCCGTACGCCTCCGGGAAGAGGAGGCCCGCCGCGCGGACGAACTGCGGACCTGGCAGACGACATTCGAGTCGCAGCAGGCCCTCCTGAAGGAACAGCGGGACACGTTCGAGACGGAAGCGGCCTCCGCCCGCGAATCCTGGGCGGATCGCGTGATGCGCCTGGAGCGGCGCGAGATCGAGGTCGAAGACCAGGAGGCGAAGGTCCGAGACGATGTCGAGTTGGTCGCGCGGAATCGGGATGAACTCATCCGTCGGGAGCAGGCGGCTCAGGAGGCCCAACAATTCGGGTCTGAAATGAAGGCGGAAGCGGAACATGTGAGGAGCGAGCTGGAGCAACGGTCCTTGGAAGTCGATTCGAAGGAGCGAGGCCTGCGTGAGGAGGCGGCGAGCCAAGTGGTCGAGCTCACGAAGCGGACGGAATCTTTGAACACCCTGGAGGCCGAGATCGGCGCGAAACGCGCAGAGCTCGAAAGGGAACGGGCGGCCCAGGCGGAGACAATCCGCCAGACGGACATGGACCTCCGGAAGACCGCGCAGCTCTCGGATGCGAAGGCCCGAGAACTGGTCGACCGCGAGGGCCGGATAGCCCCGATGGAAGAATCCCTTCGGTCGGAGGCACACCGACTGGAACAGGAGCGTGCGGCGGTCCAAAACACCGGGAAGCAACTCGAGGCGCATCAGTTGGAACTCGACCAGCTGAGGGATCGATACGAGTCGGACTCTGCGCGGGTCCGAACGGAAGCCGAGACAATGCGGCAATCCCTTGCGATCAAAGAAGCCGAGATTCAGGCGGAACGAGAGCGGATTGAACGCGACGCTTCGGCCCTCCAGGGAACCCTGGGTGCCAAGGCGAAGGAGATGGCGATCCGCGAGAAATCTCTGGCCGCCCGAGAAGGAGACCTTCGGACGCAGGAGGAGGACTTCGAGGCTCGGACGCGGGAACTCGAGCCGAAGGAGCGTCAGGCAGAAGCGCGCGTGACAGACCTGTCCGCCCAGGCGATGGCCCTCGTCCGCCGCGAGGGGGACCTGAACGCCCGCGTGAGTCAGTTCGATGAGACGGTCCAGAAATTCGAATCCGAGGAAGGGGAGAAGCGCCGCCAGTGGGAGACCCTCCAGACCGCCTTCCGGACCCAGCAAACGCAACTCAACGCAACGGCCGAAACTCGTGCCGCGGAGATGGCGAAACGCGCGGAAGACGTCGAAGCCCACGCGCGAGCTTTGCGGGCCGGGACGGCTCAATTGGAACTCGAGCGCTCGAAACTCGAAGCCGTGGCGAAGGCTCAGAGCGCGAAGTCCGCGGAAACAGAGGCCGCGTGGCGACGGTCCGAGGCCCGCTTCGCGGAACTCAAGACGAAGGAGGACGAGATTCTCCGGGCTCGGCAGTCATTCGAAACGGAACGTTCCACGCTGTCGGCGAAGTGGGCGGCAGAACTGAAGCAGCTCGAGGCGACCCGAGACGCGGCCGCGGTGCAGGCCCAGCAGACGGAACGGCTCGTGTCCGAATCCCAGCGCCGCGCCCTCATTGCGGAGGAAGCGGAGAAAGCCTCGAAGCGGCAGGCCGCCGACCTCGCGGCCCAGATGATCGCGTTGGAGCGACGTCGATCCGAGGCAGACAAGGCGGAACGCGGCGCCCAGGCGCAATGGGCACAGATCCAAGAGGCGTCTCGGAAACTCGCCGCCAAGGAGACGGAGGTCGCCGCAGCGGCCCGAGACGTTGGAGTCCGCCTTGCGAAGGTCGTCACATCGGAGAAGGAAACCGCCACGGCGGCGGCGGAGCTGCGCACCCGAAGGGGAGCGATGGATCAGGAGTCGACACGGCTCGCAAGCGTCACGGACCAGCTGGCCACACGGCAGAGGGATCTCGAATCGCGAGCGTCGGCCCTGGAGGCGAAGCTCTCGCAGAGCGCGAGAAGGGAACAGACGCTGGCGACGGAACTGCAACGCGCGGATAACCTCATGGAAGACTTGACGAGGAAAGAGGGGGACATCCGCTCCCGCTACGAGGCCGGGCGGGCGCTCGAATCGGAGCTCAAGCGGCAGGAAGCGGTGTTGGCGGTCCGCGATACCCAGATCGGCGAGGGCCAGCGGAACCTCGACAAGACGCGCCAGGAAATCGGGATGCAACGGATTCGCTTGGAAGAAGATCTCCGAACTGCGAGCACATCGAGAGGCGAGGCGGAGACACTCCGTGTCCAGGCCGAAGCGATGCAGGCAGAGGTCTCAAAGAACCTTCGGTTCCTTCAGAAAAAGGCGCTCGCTGTCCTGGAACGAGAAGAGAAGTTCCGAGAACGGGAGGCGGCGATTGAACACAAGGAACGCACGCTCGACACGCGCGCGGAAATCCTCGAGGGGAAGGAACGAACGAACGAGGTCGACCGAAGCGAGTTCGAATCGAAGACCGCGAGACTCCAGGCCGAGATCGACCGCCTCCGAGGTCGTCTCACTGAAATCGAGAAGGGCGCCGGCCCTTCCACCGCCGCGATGGAAGAGTGGAAGAAAGACATGGAGAACCGCGTGAAGATCATCCAGAAAAAGGCGATGGACCTCCTCGATCGCGAGCAGAGGCTCCGAGAGAAGGAAGCGGAGCTGCGCGACCTTGGACAACAGCTCGGCGTGACTCGGTAAGATTTCGTGGGGACGAGCCCGTCGCCCGATCGAGCAGGAGATCTTCCTAGCGAGCCGCGGGGCGGATCGCGCGGTCGAAATCCTCGATCAAGTCCTCCATATCCTCAAGGCCAACGCTGACCCGGACGAGGCCTTCCGTGATCCCACCGATCCGGCGCTCGGCCGAAGTGAGGGGGCCGTGCGTCATCGACGCCGGATGCTGGACAAGGGTCTCCGTCCCTCCGAGGCTCACGGCAAGCGTGGCCACATCGACCGCCTCGACGAAACGCTTCCCGGCCCGAAAACCGCCCGATAGTTCGAAGCTCAGCATCGCGCCGAAACCGCTCATCTGTCTCCGAGCGAGGGCGTGCTGCGGGAACGACTTCAGCCCAGGGTAGTGGACCAAGCGAACTCCGCGGTGGCCTTCCAGGAACTCCGCGAGCCTCTGGGCCGTCGCGGTCTGCGCGCGCATCCGTAGAGGCAATGTCTTGATGCCTCGCCGAACGAGGAACGCCTCGAAGGGTCCCAACGCAGGCCCGAGCATCTTGTAGGCGAACCAGATTTGGTCGAACAACCGCTTGTTCGCGGTGACGACGGCGCCGGCGACCACATCGCTGTGGCCCCCGAGATATTTCGTCGCGCTGTGCAGGACGCCGTCCACCCCGAACTCGATCGGTCGCTGGTTGACCGGCGAGGCGAACGTGTTGTCCGCGAGGGTCGTCGCGTGGACGGACTTCGCGGCGGAGACCGCTTCTCGAATGTCCGTGATCATCATCGTCGGGTTCGCAGGGGTCTCGATATACACGAGCCGCGTCTTCGGGCGGACCGCCGCCTTCCAAGCGCCGTGCTTTCGAGGGTCTACGAACGTCGTCTCGACGCCGAACCGGGGGAGGAGGCGCGTGAAGATCTCCATCGTCGCCGTATAGAGGCTCGCGCCGGCGACGACGTGGTCCCCGGCGTCCACGCAAGCGAGAATCGAGGAGGCGATCGCCCCCATGCCAGACCCCGTGGCTAGCCCGCGGGCACCGCCTTCGAGGTCCGCCAGCGTCTCTTCGAGTTCCCGCACGGTTGGGTTGCCCCAACGCGTGTAGTATGCTTCAGGTGCGGTCGCGACGGCGAAATCCGCCCCTTGGCGCGCGGACGCGAGCTCCCACGTGGACGTCGCAAAGATCGGTGTGACGATCGGCCCAGGCCCCCTCCGGCGGGTTCCGTGAATGGCCCGAGTCCGCGGCCCTCGAGGCTTCCTCACGATCCGGGGACTGCCGAAAGGCCCGAAATAGATTTTCCCTTCGCAACGGGACGACGTGGGGGTTTTGCCCGCAAAGTGAGAACCGTGCGAAATAAAACCGGAAAGGTCAAAAAGGCGAGGGGTATACAAGCCAATGCCCAGCCCCCCGAAGGAGGCCGGGCACACCTTGGAGACGACGCGATGTCGCGAGAAGTGGACTTCGCCGCGAAGCCAATCGATCCGGACTTCATGAACAAGCCCGAGGAGTATCCCGAGACGGGCGTCCATTTCGAGCACAAGGTGTTTGCGGACGGGATCGCGCGGCCCGACGCGGACGGCAACCCCTATCCCACGAAGCTGGGAATCCACGGCACCCACGTCGCGGTCGACTTCGACGGATGCGTCGCGGACGGCGTCTGCATGGATGTTTGCCCGGTCGACGTGTTCGAGTGGCTCCTGGCTCCCGGAAAGAAGGGGACGGGGACCGACAAGGTCCTCGAGAAAGGGAGCAGCGAGTGGGAGCAGTACCGGACGGACAAATCCGACATGATCCGGGAGTCGGACTGCATCGACTGCATGGCGTGCGAGACGGCCTGCCCGACGAAAGTGATCAAGATCTCTCCCTAGGGCGGCACATCCGCCCCACTGAATCGGAGAGAAACTGTTTGTCCCGTACCGCAACGAGACCGCGTTAGACTTCACTCGGCGTCCACGCCTGCCGGGGCCTTTCGTCCGACCAGGGCCCGCCAGCCTCGCTGCAAGGGAACCGTGATGATCGCGATCTTGCCCGTTCGAATTCCGAGGTAGGCGAGGACCACGACGATCCAATAGCCCACGTATGCGACGACCTCCAGGACGGTGGGAGCATCGCTGTAGCCAACGATTCCGCGAAGGAGGTACCCCGCGGTATTCGTCTCATCCACGGGGAAGACCAAGCGGAGGTCGTACACCGCGGCGGATCCGAATTGCCAAACGAACGCCTCCTGGAGCTCGTGGACTGCAGTTGCGAAGAGGCCCGCGGCAATGACCACGAGGAAGACCCCCGTCACCTGGAAGAACCTCCGAAGGTTCAGACGCCAGGAGACGCGGACGATCCCCACGCCGATGATCCCGGCGATGACGAGTCCGAGGCCAACCCCGAGAATCGCCTCGAACGGAGACGTCAGGGCCCCCGCCCCGAACATGAAGAGTGCCGTCTCCACGCCCTCCCGGAATACGATGACGAAGGAAAGGAGCGCGAGCCCGAAGACCTCGCTTTGTCTCAGGACCGCATCGATTCGTTGCTGCACATGGGTCTTGATGTTCCGGGCGGCCTTCATCATCCA
>Ga0184639_10000293_pt1 | contig 18439 bp, 15 predicted proteins | sample PLM31_170_b2_FD_133155 | JGI IMG/M metagenome (GOLD analysis project Ga0184639, IMG submission 133155) | Groundwater sediment microbial communities from an aquifer in East River, Colorado, USA - PLM3-1_170_b2 | ecosystem: Environmental > Terrestrial > Soil > Riparian zone | place: USA: East...
GCGCGGCCCAGCCCCTTCATGATTCTCTCCTTCAAGGTCCGGCCCGACAAGCGGAAGGAAATTCCCGCCGTGACGCATGTCGACGACACGTGCCGGCCACAGACCGTGGAGCGGGATGTGAATTCGAAATTCTGGGCGATGATTCGCCATTTCGAAGACCGGACGTCTGTGCCCGTCGTGCTCAATACGAGCCTCAACGTGAGGGGCAAACCGATTGCCTGCTCGCCCACCGACGCCCTCGCCGCGTTCTACTCCGGTGGCCTCGACTACATGGCCTTCGGCCATCTTCTCTTGGCCAAGCGTCCCGGTTCATGAACCGCCGTCCGATCGAGCGACGCGTGGTTCTCGGTCTCCCCACTTACCAGCAGCTTCCTTGTATGGCCGCCCCTGAATAAGCTTCGTCCAAGGATCTACGCAAGGCTGTCGGCTGGTCGAAGGCCGGTGGGCCGAGGCTCTTCAATCCGAGAGCGACAGCAGCACCGGCCCGGACATAGGCCAAGAAGGTGGTTGGGGCTCATGTGCGAAGACGTAACCGCACTCTCCGCCGTCAAAAAGGTTCGTTAGGGTCGTCGACGACCGGGAAAGTTGATGAACGGCCACCCGTTCATCTGAGTCGGGACGGGATGGGAGTACGATGCATGTCGTCCACTTGGTTGACGTGTTGCCGCCAGGGATAGGCGGCATCGAATCTGCCCTTGCAACACTTCTGAACCTGATGCCAGACGTTCGATTCACGGTGGTGACGCCCCGTCATTCGGGAGGTCAAGGCTATCCATGGGGCAGCCATGTCAACGTGTACGAGTTGGACGCGGGTGACCTCGTGCAACGACTTGTCTCACCAGTGCTTCCCGCTCGGCTTCGCCCGGCATCCTCGCTCATGGCCCAGTTGGTCCACGAGGTCAGCCGACGCAGGCTCGCAGCGTCCATGGACGCGGACCTTGTACACATGCACTCCTTCCCGTTGTTTCGATTCTTCGCCAACCTCCGCGATAAGTATCCGAACGTCGTCACGAGTTACCTCGTGGAGCGACTTCGGGCATTCAACCGTCTCAAGCGCCCGCTAACCTTCACCGATCACTCTCTGTTCGGAGGCAGCCGGCGGCAGTTCGAATCAATCCAAAGTGGCCTTCTTGTCGAGCGCCTCGAGAACATCGTCTGTGTCGAGCGCAGCGGGAAGGTCAACGTGGACGCATACGCCAGAGAGAGGGGTCTCGGGATTCGGAGTTGGTGGATTCCCAATCCGATTGACACAGAACGATTCCGCCCGGGGCCACTACCCAGTTCTTCGCGTTTGATCATTGGCTATGCGGGGCGTTGGGAAAAAAGGGGGACCGAGGAAATCATAGGGCTCACGAGGGCACTCCCTGATTGGGCCGAATTGCGAATCGCTCTCGCAGTACGAAGCGACGAGGATCTCAGGTCGGCTCTCTCCCTAGAAAGGCCAGGCGTGAAGGTGTTCGTCAACCTTCCCAACTCTTCAATGCCCGAGTTCTACAACTCACTTCATCTTCTCCTCGACCCATGGAGTTTCGGGGCTCCGCGCACGGCACTCGAGGCGATGTCGTGCGGGAGGGTGGTTGTGAGATGGTTTTCGGACGAGACTGACGTGAATCCTCCGGAGATTCCCCCTGAAGTGTCTCCGACTGTGCGAGCCCGTGGCGCCCAGGAGCTGTTTGCTCATCTCTCCTCTTTCCAAGATGACCTCTTGCTTCGAGGGCTCGGGGATGCATCGAGGGCGTTGGCAGAGGCGACGTACTCCAGTCATCGGATTGTGGATGCATATCGGGCGGTTTACGGAGTTGTGACCGGGACTCCGCTCTAGACTGCCACGACCCTAGCGATCATAGTCCAGCCCAGGGAGGACCCACCGCGGCCCCGGGACAGCTCGGACTCGAGTTTCGTGAGGAGGGGCCTCCCGATGCTCTCCGGGATGTGCATGGCCAGGAGGTCCAACGGATACGGAAGAACGCAGTTGGCGAATCGCATCTCTCTTACTTCGAAGTGGGAGGAGAGGAGTCGAACGAAGACTTCCCGCGTGAATTCCTGGATGTGCTCTCTGAACTCGTATCTGAGGAGAGTGGCCTTCACTTCAAATAGGCGATTCATGTACGAAGTCGCTGATGGCGATGTGACAACTGCCTGTCCACCCGTTCGGAGGATCCTTGCCACTTCTCTAAGGAGACTCTCCGGCCTCGTTGTGTGTTCAAGGACCTCCGTTGCGAGGACTTTGTCAAAGATCCCGTCTCGGAAGGGGAGGTACTGGGCATGAGCCCAGACACGCCCTTGGACGTCGCTCGGTATGTTTTCGAGATATCTTCTAGCCAAGTCCATGGCGACGACCCTGGCGCCCGCTTGCAGGATATGGCGCGAATAGTACCCCGGCCCTGAGCCAAGGTCCAGAATGAGCTCGCCCGGCCTTGGGTCCAACACTTCGTAGACCGCATGGAAGCGGCTATGGTAGAAGAATCTCTTGTACCAGTTCGGATGTTCATAGGTTGCTTGAAGCTCCTCGAGCTGCAAGGCCTTTTTGTTGTAGTACTCGTAGAGTTCCCGTTCTGTCGGTAAGCCGGTTCCGCTCATATGATTGAAAGTAGATCAGAAATTTTCGCCACGTTCCCCGGGCCGGGCCTGATCGACACAAGCACTGTTCGAATCCCGGCGGCCCGTCCCATCCTCAAATCCCTGTCATTGTTCCCGACCAAGATCGCTTCCTTCGCGCGAACGCCGAGCCGTTGAAGGGCGAGCACTGCCGGCGCGGGGTTGGGTTTGTGCTCGGAGACGTCCTCGCGCCCGACGATGGTGTCGGGTGGAGGGAGGTTCCACCTTCTGAAGGCCTTGAGAACCGCTGTTCGTGAATTGTTGGTGACGATGGCAGTTCGATAACCCCGTTCCCGAACCGCGCTCAAAAAGTCAATCACTCCTTCCTGAAGTGCTGATCTCGAAACCGCTTCCAACTCTAACCCTGTGATCGTGTCGAGAGCGCGCTGCATGATATTTTGTACGTCTCCGTCAGACCGGCCTGCAGAAGAAAGCGCAGCCTCCGCCCGTCGCAGGGACTCTAGGAGTGGCTGAAAGGTCAGGTGCACGCCTTGAGCTGCAAACAGGACTGCTAGTCGGCGGCGTACTTCGTCGTAATCCGTGGGGAGGTCGACTAGAGTGCCATCGAAGTCCAAGAGGACTGCGGTCACGCTTCCCTGCTTCGCCACTGCTCTCCCCTGACCAGGATGGGGCCTGCATCCATCAATCGGACCCAGTAGCATCCCGCGGGCACAGCGTTGTACCTGAGGCGAGAGGAAAGGAGTTCGCCGAATGCGAGGCGCACAAGGTCCGCGGGCATGTTCGCACCGAGTCGCGCGAAAAAGTTGCTCGTGGTGAAGAATCTTCCGGCATTGATTTCCGTCACGCAAGGAACACCTCGAGAGTTTTCCTTGAGGTCTATGCAGAAAACGCCGCGCGCCTCGGGATCGATCGAGGTAACTGCGCGGCTTGCAATCCGGTTGACACGCTCATCATGGACGGTAACGGCAACCGAGGGGGACGAGGATTGCCCGCTCACCGAGAGATTCCCCATCAGGTATTCTAGACGCAAGCGACACGCCGACGTCACGATCTCGCCCTCGTTCCAGAGGCTCTGGAAAGCGTATTCACGCCCGGGTAGGTACTCGGCCATCATGAAGTCCTTGGACTCGAGCGCCCGCATTGTGCGCCAGTAATGTATCCATTCACGAGCCTGCCTCGCGGTCTGGACCGGCAAGGCCGCCCTCGATCCCGCTCCTCTCACCGCACGAAGCCACACAGGGTGGCGCCGATGCCTTAGGCGTCCCAGAATTTTTGGAATGTCAGCGAGCCTTTCCACAAGGAACGATTCCGGAGCAGGGACTCGCGCGTCTCGGAGCCGTTGATTCGTCGCCATCTTGTCCCGGCAGATACGGATTGTCTCCTTTCGCGGGAGAAACGTCATCGCCTCGAGGTCCTCACGGTGTTCCGAAATCACCTCGACCTCGATGTCGGGTTGCGGGTGCACGAAGTCGACTTTTTCCGCCTTAATGATTCGATTGATGACTTCGACGTAATCCGGTTCGGTTGCGCGCGGAACGAGGTATGCATGGTCGACGCGTGGGAGCTCAAGGTGCCAACGGTTGATATCGGCGCCGACGATGTACAAAGGCATTTTCGACTCCCGGAGAGACTCGATCAAGTTGATCCCCGCGGACCCGCCTGCCCCGGTGACGAGAATCCGTCTGCGCACCATAAGAATCACTGCGAATCATCGGCACCTTGGCTCAGCGCGACAGCGTAGACGTCGTGCTCCTGACGCTTTTTGTCGAGTAAGGTGCCGAAGCAGCCTAACTTCACGTCGTCGGGGAGAGTGCCGACCGCAAGGATGTTCATAGGGGCCCTGACGAGGGCCGGAATGCGAGTGCCCCACTTGAAGTCAGCGTCAGGTCGTCTCAGCTGCCTGACGGAGCATGTTCTCCACTTTCGCTTGCGGTCGCCTCCAAGAACCCTCCCAGTAGACAGATCCGGGTTTCCCTTTCGCGCTCGTGTTTCGTCGAGCGGCACCCGCCGCAACCGCCGCCCGGGCGTGCTGGGATGTCCTGACCCCCACGATACCAGGGTACCGATTCGATTGCCCGAAGTTCTGCCATGTCATGTGGGCGGCGGACGTCGAGGAGCATCCGAACTGCCGGCGTACGATGCCGGTCTTCGGCCCGAACCCGTCGGAGAGCCGACAATCTCGGCTGTGAGGCAAGATTTCGGTTGAGCGGTGTCGGCCCGCCTATCCGCGGCCGCCGCCGCCTATCGAGCTGTACAACTTTGCGTACTCGGCAGCCGTCCCCCGAATGTCGAAGGCAGAAGAGACCAGCTCGATCGCCGCCTTTCCCATTGACTCGCGCGCTTCTGGTGCGCGCAACGCCTCTCCGATGGCGTTCTCCAGGCCGGGGACATCACCGGGCTCGACCAACCAACCGGTAACTCGCGGCCGAACGACGGTCGGAATGTCCCCGACCCGCGTAGCGATGACGGGCAGCCCCGCGGCCATCGCCTCGAGCATGCTCAGCGGGAGTCCCTCCCGGAATGAAGGGAGGACGAAGACGTCCGCCGCGGAAAAATAACGCCACGGGTTGCGCTCCTCGCCGAGCATGGTGAGCATGTCGCGGCGCCCTCCAGTTTTCGCTTGCAGGGCTTCCCGCAGGCGCCCCTCAATCGGGCCGATTGCGAGCAGATGGACCCGAGCGTTCGTCGTTATCCGGACGCGTTCCAACGCCGTCAGTAAGATCAAGAAGCCCTTGTCCTCCGTAATCCGGCCGAGGAAGAGGAGGGTCAGGTCTGAATCAAGCCCCAGCTCCTTTCTCACGTCTGCCCGTGCGCCGAGCGCTGCGCGGACCTGCATGGCTGGGACTCCATTGGGTATGACCTGTCCGTGCCCGAGGGCCTCCTGCAAAGACTCAGCCACATAAACGACCTGATGCGGAACGAGGAGGCATAAACGCTCCAGAATCCGGAATGCAACGCCCCTAATCCCGGGCGGCCGGGGCGACCGGCCGTGGACGGTGATGATGACGCCCTTCCCGATTGAGCGGGCGACGAGGCCAGCGATGAGGGACTGCAAGTGGAACTGCTGGCAATGGACGAGGTCCGTGTGCGCGCTCCGGCGGACCACCAAATGTGCGCTCCGGAGCGCGAGAGCGAGGTTCGCTAGGCCCGCAGGCACGTCCGATGCGTCGACTTCTCCGCTCGTCACTTCATGACCGTGCGCGGGAAGTTCCTGCGACATCGTACGAACGAAGCGCGCGACGCCGGTGCTTGCGGATCTGTAAGGGGAGAGAAAGAGAATACGCACGCTAACCGATTTGGCGCCACCCTTTAAAACCCATCGCCGGGATGGCCGCCGAACGGTGAGTGCGCTCAGGCCTCGGGTCGTAGCCCTTGCCAGTCGTAGTAGGCCTCTTGGCGTAGCGCCTGTCCTCCGGACCTCAACATTACCTGGAGGCAATACGCCGGGCTCAGAGCCCGACTCACGAGTCCTATCAGCAGATACAACCACTGTCTCGGGCGTCGGACCGCTCGTCGCGCTTGGACGGCAATCCGGCGGGCATCGCCGACAATCACCTCGCTCCGCCGCGGACAGCGGACGAGAAAGAGAAGGAGCGTGTATCCGTACCAGAACGCGTTTCGGACGCGGCTGATGGGGTCTTCCGTAAGGGGCGGAAAGGTGGCGACGCCTCGGTACCAGTCAGGTTCGAGGCCGCCCGCCCCGTGGTGCCGCGCGCGATTCGACATGATCCAGTCCTCAGCGTTTGTCATGTCCTCGGGGTACCCTCCGAACTCGAGAAATTTCGTTCGCCGGTGGAGGAGGATGACTTCTCCCCTCGGGCCAGCGAGCCAGTCCCTTCCTGCTGCCGCCTCCCTCAGCTTTTCCTTGTCAATGGAGACGACTGCATCATCGTCATCATCCTGAAAAAGGATCCACTCCGTTCGGGCCTTCTTGGCGGCCAGGTTCCTTGATAACGCGCGTGTGTCGCGGAGGAGGATTGGGGCCTCGACGTACTTGGCCCCGGTTCGCTCGCAGCGCTCCCGAATGCGCTCCCGAGTTGCCGGGTCATAGGAGCCATCAACGATAACAACTTCATCGAATCCTGCAGCGGTCCACACAGGCAAGCGCGGTGCGAGGGCCTCGTGCCGGCCGCGCGTTGCAACGCACAGGGCAATCGTGAAGGACTGGGCAGCGGTATCACCCGTTCGCGAATCTCCCTTCGAATCCTCTGTAACTTGATCATCGGGCATGGTGTGCGCTCCTCATGTCCGCAAAGAGGTCCCAATGAATCCGCCGGTCCCGCGTCGAAGTCTCGCTCGCCAAGGCCCCTCGAGGCGCGCGAAGCGTTCCAGCTCCGCCCGATGGCGCTGCCAGGTCTCGAGGAGCCGAACTTTGTCTTCGGTTCAGGGAAGACCGTCGGGGGACGGTCGGACATAGGCCCTCCATTTGGGTGACGAGGGTCGTTTCGATGCCCACGAGGTGGGGCGGGAACGCAGTCGAGATGCGGCCGATCTTCACATTCAGCTCTTATCCCTCGGTCAGCTAAAAAGGTGGCCGTGAGCACTTCCTTACCAGAGAACCGCGTCGGCAGACTTAAGAAGCACACTCCCCGTGGTGCGAGGAACGGAGCCGGCCCGTGAATGAGAGTCTCCGACAACAGGCGGCCCGCGGGTTCCTTGTCGTTTTCTCCCTCAAGATCGCGGGCACCGTAGTCGCCAGAGTATCCCAGCTCATCCTTCCACTCTTCCTTCTCCCTTCGGACTTTGGCATCCTCGCCCTCGCGTTCTTCTTCTCGGGCTTGCTCGCGATGATCGCGGACCTAGGGATCTCCGCAGACCTGGTGAGGCGGAAAGACCGACTCGAAGAGGCCTTCGACACCGCCCTCGTCCTGCGGATCGTACTGGCGGTGATCCTGGTCGGCGTTTCCGCGGTCATCGGATGGGCAGCATCGCTCGCCTATCAGGATCCCCGAGTCGCTCTGCCTGTCGTCATCCTGTCCCTTGGACTCGTGTTCCAGGCACTCAGCATGGTTCCGAGGGTGATCTCGACGCGGAACCTGGATTTCATCCGAGCGACCCTTCCCGACAGCCTGGGCAAGTTTGCCGCGGCGGCATTAACGATTGGCCTAGCCGTGGTGGGATTCGCATACTGGAGCGGGGTCTACGGCGCCGTGATCGGCGCATTCGTCGGCATGACCCTTCAGATTGTGTCGTCAGCCTGGAGGCCCCGATTCCGTTTTCGCAGAGATCTCGCTCGCGAGATCGTAGGGTTTGGGAAATTCGTGACGTTTGCCGTGCTCGCGAACTTTGTCGCCCATTCCGTTGACAGCCTGATCGTCGGGGCCATCTTGGGCATCTCGCCCCTCGGGTTCTACGTGGTCGCGTATTCGTGGGGCGTGTACTTCACGAGCAATCTCTCCTCTGTTCTCTCGCCCCTGACCTATCCCGTCCTTTCCCGAGTCTCGGATGACCCCTCGAGGCTGAAGAGGGCATTCGCCGAGAACATGCGATACTTTGGCTACATTGCGGCTTGTCTGAGCACCGGCGTCGCAACCTTCGCGCCCATGTTCGTCCGCTCGTTCTATGGTCCGGAGTGGGCACCCGTGATTGACCCGATGCGGATTCTCCCTGTGACGGGTCTGCTGCTGGGATACGCAGCGATCATGGCAGACGCACTCACCGCCGTGGGTCGGTCGCGAACGGTCTTCATCATCAACTGGATTGAAGTGGGCATCGTGCTCGTGCTGCTCCCCCTTGGCACGGTCTATGGAGGTCTCATCGGCGCGAGCGTGGCCACGTCTATCGGTGCCTCCTTCGTAGCAATCAGTCTCGCCAGATTGTGCTCGAGGAGAATTCGAATGGCCTACAGCGACTGGTTCGATGTCCTGAGCCGCCCTGCAATCGCGGCGGCCACCGCACTCCTCGTCGGTACCATGTGGACGATCCTCGTGCCCCCTTCCGTGTGGGCCTTGCTCGTGGGCCTGACCCTGTTTATTGGCGTGTACATCGGCGTCCTTCAGACGTCCACGCGCGGGCGATTCCTTGCGGATTTGCGCGAACTTCTCCGACTCGCAGTGCAGTGAGACGGTGTGCGGATGACCACGCTTGGCTATCTCGATCGGCGTCAGGTGAATCTCCGATGAACGTCCTGTTCCTAGCGCTTGACGTGCGAATCAACGTACGCACGGGAGAGGGAATCCACGTCCGCGAACTCGCCCGGTCGTTGGGTCTCCTGGGACATCACATCGATCTCGTGACCGCCACCCCACAGCGGGAAGTCCCGGGCATCCACCCGAACGTCGTGCATCATCTGCGCCCCGAAGGGCCGAACCATGGGGTCGTGCGCTTTTGCGCCCAACTCGCCCGTCGGGTCGGCTCTCGCGCAATCTACGAGCGGCGCCTCTCGCCGAAGGTCTCCTGGGCCGTTTCGGTGCTCACCGGCCTCCCATATGTTGTCGAGGTGAATGGCATCGAGGAAGAAGCCCTCCTGCAGGGGCGAGGCACGCCGTCCTTTCCCGTTGCTCGACGGTGGATGCGAAGACGGTTCTATCAGCGAGCCGCTCGGGTTGTAGTCGTGACGGCCCGCCTTGCCGCCCTCGTACGGGAGGAGAACCGGATTCCTGAGCTACGAGTCCGAGTCGTGCCCAACGGTGTGGATACGGATCGCTTCGCCCCGATGGACCCTGAGTCCGCGCGCGCCACGATCGGTTTCGCCCCGGGTCCTTGGATCGTGTTCGTGGGCAATCTTGTCGTGTGGCAGGGCGTCGACACTCTCATTCGGGCGATGCCGTCCGTCGTCCGTGAGATCCCGGACGTCAAGCTGGCCATCGTGGGTGATGGGGTACTGAGAGGGGATCTCGAAAGGCTCGCTCGAAGAGTGGCGGTCGGGGAGCATGTGCACTTCCTCGGATCATCCCCCTACGAACTCGTCCCGACCCATATCGGGGCCGCATCGGTCTGCGTCGCCCCGTTCACGCGGCTACGGAATGAACGAATCGGCCTGTCCCCGCTGAAGGTCTACGAGTATCTCGCCTGTGGACGGCCTGTTGTCGCAAGCGACCTCCCGGGAATCCGCGAGACACTCGCCGAGTCGCACGCCGGGATTCTCGTCCCGCCCGACGACGTCGACGCTCTCGGTCGCGCGATCGTTGGTATCTTGGCGAACGAGCCGGAACGGACGGACGCTGGTGCCCGGGGTCGAAGTTTCGCGGTAGCCAAGTGCTCGTGGCTCCGCGCGGCGCGGGAGATCGAAGGGATCTTAGAGGAAGCCACAAGGCGGGACGACAGGGAGCCCGGAGAGGACCGCACCCGTACCGTTGGATTAATGTGGTGACCCAGATTTACGCTCGAGGCATCCGATGAACATCCTGGCTGTTGGGGCGCATCCCGACGATGTCGAGCTCGGCTGTTTTGGCACGCTGCTCGAGAAGAGGCGTCGAGGGCACCGCGTGTACGCCACTGCCCTCGCTCCGGGCCCTTACGGGAAACATTCTCGGGAAGAGATCGAGGTGGTCTGGGCCCGCGTCAGGTCTATGATGCGGACGGGGAAAGGCGGGGGCGATTACGTGCTTGGGAAGTTCTCGATTGGCCAGCTCGCCCACGATTGGCACACGGTGCGGTTCGTCGACGACCTGATCAAGGAGTTCGACATCGATACAATCATTACCCACCATTATGGGGAGGCTCATCAGGACCACATTGCCGCGCAACGGATTGCTGTCAGCGCGGCCCGCCGTCACGTCGATCGGCTGTGGCTGTGGGAGTCCTCGATATACACGCATCGAAATGTGTTCCCGTTTCGTCCCCAGCAGTACGTCCCGATCTCGAAGGATTCGTTCGAGGGAAAGATGAAGGCCCTCGCAGCATACCTCGAGGCAGGACTGCTCGAACCAGAGGAGGTCAAGGCGCACGGCCACCTTGCGAGGTACCGGGGGGCGGAGATGCGCAGGGAGTTCGCGGAATCGTTCGAGATCGTCTGGGAAGTCCACGAAGGGTAGGTCTTGCCGTCGAAGGTGTCCGATGCTCGGGAGGATGTAGCGGGCCGTGGAGGTCCCGACGTCTCTTCGAACGCCGAGTCATCGCCATCGGAGGGAGCCTGTGGAGAAGCCTGACCGCGGTCCGCAGGAGATGGAGGCGTTCGCGGCGCGCGCGAGCCGAGAGTACCACGAGAACGTCCGAGGGGCTCCGGGCCTGTCGGAGAGGCGCGATCGCCTTGCCGAATTCGTGAGTTGGTTTTATTCCGATCGCCTAAAGATCGATCTCTCCGACCACCAGAAGCAGGTGTTCGAAGCGCTCGCAGACCCGGAGACTCTCGCCATGGAAATCGCACACGACGGGCAACTCCCGCACCTGGGGGTCGTTCGGATGGTTCTCAAGACCCACGACGTCTCGACAATCGATGGGCGCGCGGTGACGCTCTACCTCGTCGGCGATCATTACTCTCCTGAAATGCGGCCCGACAACATTCACTTCGGAATGCCGTTGAGGGGGAAAACACCCGACGAAGTCAAACACCCGCCGAAACTAAGGATCGGGAAGGCGAACGTTCACAAGCCGTTCCGGTGGCTTCCACCGCCGACTCCCGCCAACCTGCGCTCCCTCCAGAACCAATTGGCTGAGTTCATCAGCCATAACGTAGCCCACGAGCGCAAGTCTGGACACCGGATTGCCGAGGAGGTTCGAGAGGAGATTCTCGCCAGGCTGCAGGACATCTTCAAGGTCCTTGAATCAGCATCACAGTGCGTTCAGAACATGGGGGACTGGCTGATCCGGGTCCAGCACGACATGTTTCATCGCATGCTCGCCATTGAAGCCGATGCCATCCTCTTCCTTCCCATGGCGGGGCTGACGGGTCTGTTCAAGGAGGAACTCGTAGCGATGGTTCGTGAGGCCGACGTTATCGCGGAGATCAAGGAGGCGGTAAGCGAAGAGCAGCGGATCGCGGGGAGGGAGCCATACCAGCGTTCAAGGGAGCGTTCCCACTTCTGGATTTACTGCCCCGCGTGCGGCCGACGGAGTCGCTACGCATGGAGCCCGGGTCAACCGTACGCGCATGTGTGCCCCGTCTGCGGGGGTCACACGTCGATCGACCCGGGACGGGTCTGGGACCAGTCAATGCCCGATATTGTCGTGTTTGAACTCGGCCTTTTCCGATTCGGGGTTGACGGATGGGTCGTCGGTTCGGAAGCCCCCTACCATCCCGTAATTGAGCGAGCGCACCGAGCGCTATTCGGCTCGGAAATGCCGCCCCGGTACCTCCTCGATAGTGTGCCTCGGTTCTGTGGATTGGGCGACCCACCGGAGGGGTATGGCAAGGCGCGTCTTCTCCGCGTCCTTCTCGAGATGAGGCCCGAGCGAATTGGGGCGGCGCTTCGAGCCCCGTGGACGCAGAATCCCTCGCTCCGGTCCGAGTTCCTCTCCGAATGAGGGACGGCTCATCGAGCGGGGGACCGAGGCGTGTCGATTCCGGCTCGAGGATAGTCGGTCGCCGGCCGCGGCCGATTGATGAGGCCGAGTAGGAACCCACCCTGACGGACCAGGACGTAGGGCACTTGATGAAGTCGGAAGATCGATTCCGTTATCGATTCCCTTCGGCCCATCGCTGTCGCAACGACGGCGCCGATTCCGCCTCCAAGACAGAGGATCAGGAGGGGAGGGCTCCCTAAGGCGATCGCGAGGCCCACCGTACACCCCCATCCCAGTCCCGCAAAGCCCAAGAGAAGCTGGGCCAACTGCCGAGCATTCGCGTACCTCTTCACGTACGCCTCGCGAATCCGGGGATCGTCGTTCGCCAGTCGGGCCGCCTGCCCCTCCCCGTAACTCCAATGCGCGACCGACCGCAAGTACTCGACGAGGTCCAGGTCCGCCCCAGGGCTCCAGTAGTGCGTGCCCATCACCTCCCGAGTCTTTAGCAGACGTCCTCCCTTCATTCGTATCCTGAGTGCGAGGTCTCGGTCCTCCGCGCCCTTTAGGAAGGGTTGGATTCCTCCCGCCCTTTCGATCCAGTCGCGCCGATAGAGCCCGACGGGGATGGCCTGGGTATCCACAAGATCCGCATCCGGAACCATGCGTCTCGACAGTTCGTCGACATACCGAGAGATCGCGCTCTCCCCCTTCAGAGACTCTTGATCTACGCCACACACCGCGGCGATTGAAGGGCTGTCAAATGCCCGGATGGCGGAACAAAGCCAAGGCGGGTTCAGGACGAAATCCCCGTCGACGAACAGGACATAGTTCGAGTCGGTCGATCGCAGTCCCACGAATCGGCCCGCAGCGGAGGACAACGGCCATGTGGGGGGAATCGCAATAATGCGCACGGGCAGGTGAGAGGAGATTTCCCGCGTGCGATCCGCGGATGCGGAGTCCACTAGTACGACCTCGCCGCGCTCGAGGAGACCCGAGTTTCGTGCTAGGGAGACCGCCTCGAGACAGGACGCGAGGCTGTCGTGAATCGTCTTCTCCTCGTTCCGCGCGATGACGATGACTGCCAGGGAAATCGGCCCCGTCAAGCGAGCACCCTCTCATACACACGGTCAAGTTCGCGCATCGAGAAAGCCCACGAGGCCCGTTGGGAAACGATGGTCGGGTTTAGCTCACGACAACGAGCCCGGAGTTCGTCATCCGTCAGGGCGTGATAGAGCGCCTCCGCAAGGGCCTCCGGGTTCCGAGGCGTGAACAGAAGCCCGTTCCTTCCACCGTCGATCCACACGCGGTTCGCATCCGTGTCGGAGACGACGGGCACGACCCCCGTCGCCATCGCTTCGAACAACGATACGGAGGCTCCATCGGATGTCGCAGCGGAGACGTAGACAGAGGATTCTCGGAGCTTGTCCGGCAGATCCTTGTGCCTCACCGTCCCCGCGAAGGTCACGCTCGGTGCGATGCCCGACTGATCCGCACGTCTTCGAAGCTGCACCCGCTGCGAACCGTCCCCAAACAACCACAAGCGAGCGGCTGGTGCCTTCCTTCGGACGCGTGCCATGGCGTCGAGGACCGTAGGGAGGTCGTAGACGGGTTCGAAGTTTCGCGTGGAGATGATCACCCCTGGAGATGACGCAGTCGAGGCCGGATGGAAGAGCACCGGGTCGACCCCCCAGGGGAACGTGTTGATCCGTTCGGCCGGAATTCCGAGTTCCGTCATTCGCCCCGTCACGTGGGGTGCGACGGACGTGAACCGATCGACCCACCGCGGAAGGGACCGGATGATGAACCGGGCGTGCGCTGCTTGGGGATCGACGAGGACATCGGACCCCATCGCAGAACCGACCACGGGCCGACCGAAGGCGCCGAGGAGGTACAGTCCCGCCGTCGACAGGTAGTGAGCGTGAACAACATGAGGGTCGAACGCGTGGATTGCGCGGACGGCGGCGACCATCCCCTGCCAGTGATGGTGATACGGTAGACGGGCCGCGAGACCCCGGCGGGGGATTTCCACGACGGACTGTTCATCCGTCTGGTTCCGGAAGGTGACGACGGTTACGTCATGCCCGGCCTGGCGCTGGTGTCCCGCGATGCGTTGTGTGTGGACGGAATGGGCCTCAATGAGATGGAGAATTCGCATGAGGAGCACGCGACCATCGGTGTAAACTGGAGCGGGGGCGAGGAGACGAGGGGATGTTTAGCACCGCCGTGGATGGGACGTTGGAAGTATATAATTGTCGCACTTCATGTCTCGCGACGTTGCTCGCTGCTTGGCATGTGGTCGCCGCCGATGGGCGATTCGGAAGTCCAGGGCCCGCCGTGGGCCGCGCGCTTGACAATCCTCGAGAACCTACAGGTGAGCGACGCATGGGGATGGTCGCCACGGTCGAGCGCGGTCGTCGAGCTCTTGCGTCCGCATCGAGGACGCCTCTTGGTCGACGTGGGATGCGGTCAAGGGAAAGACGCGCCGCTCTCCGCGGAGGGGTTCGACCGATACGTGGGAGTCGATCATGAGTGTCGCCCGTCTTGGAGAGCGGCGGTCCGACGTTCGGGCCTTCCTCCTGGGCGATGCCGGGCACCTGCCGATTCCCTCGGGCGTTGCGGACGCCGTGATGGCGCTTTGGCTCGCAGAACACCTCCACTCGCCTCCCGCGTTCTTCCGAGAGGTCGCACGAATCCTCCGTCCGGGAGGCGGGATGATCATGTTGACCCCGAACCGCCTGAATTACTGCGGGTTTGTCACGAGCCTGCTCCCTCGTGCCGCGAAACGGGGTTGAAGCGCTTTCTATTCGGCGAGGATGAGGAGCACGCCACCTACTACCGTTGCAATACCTTGAGGGCAATCGACTCGTTCGCCGCGCCGCTTGGCTTGGTCCGACGCAACGTGCGAATGTTGATTTTTCCCGGCTACACGTTCCGATTCCCCCTCGGCGCGCGGTGGTTCGAAGTTGAACGTCGCGTGATGGAGCGGCTGCCCGCGATCCGAACGGGAATCGCGGCGGCGTACGAGAAAACCCATGCGGGATTTCGAGTCGCCAAGTCTAGGCCTATATCAGACTCTATCAGAAAATCCGATCTGGGTAATACTGGATTGTTCGTGATGTGTTCATCCTGCTTGCCGCCAGCCTTCAGATCGTCTCATGCTGCAAACCTGTACGATACCGCTATCAGAACGGTGACAAGCGATGAGGGCCACCAGAGGGCCTTCGCTTTCTGCGCGCAAAGCCTTCGGTCTGTCCCTTGCTATGCAGAAATTGAAACCGGCGATTCTTTATCGAAGGTAGTCACTTCATGTTTGGTTCGAAGCAACGCCAGGAACTTATCGAGCTTGGACGCATCTTGGGTACAGGCCCTCCGCATCCACGAGGGCACCTTGCCCGATGGGGGATCGACAAGCTCCCACGGGTGAATGAGCACAATGGAGGGATGAGCGCACGAGGAAGCGATGGCGTCGAGTGTGCTTTCGACCCCGTAGGCGTTAACGAAGCCTAGGCCGATGGGACCTCCTGGCGCTTTCGGGTTCTCCGTCACGGGAAATTCGACCAGTCCTGCTTTGCCCGGAACTGCCGGGTTGTCTCTGTCGGGCGTGTAGGGATCGCGAGGGGCCACGAGGGAGTCCGTGAGCTTGAAAAGACCCTTCGCCCGGACGATCCTCCCGGGAAGAACTGAGGAATCAAATCTGTAGCCCAACTGCTCTAACACTCGGATTGTGTCGCCGTTCGCCGAGAAGTTGGGAGCTCGAAAGCCTACGGGTCGCACACCCGTAGACTGCTCCAGCTCCTCAGTGGCTTTCCGTATGGATTCGTGCTGCCAGTCATAAGACTTCCTGGAGAGGAAAGCAACGTCATGCGCTTCCCCATGGCAGCCGAGTCCGTGGCCGCGCTGGACGATTTCTTGTAATCGATCCGAATATGCGGCGCACAGGTCCGAAGTGGCAAAGAAGTATGCCGAGATTTCATGTCGGGCAAATAGCTCGAGGAGCTTGGGGAGAGCCTTCTCGATGCCCAGGTAACTCGGTACTGGCGCGTGGTAGTCCCTCTCAAGGTCCACAGTCACGATCACCCGGTGCCGCATCTTGACCCCGTACACCTGGCAGTACTTTTCTGCCGACTTCTTCCATGAGAATCGGGTCGACGCGTCTGCCGTTGCCGTGGCTGCAAGCTTCTGTCCCAACTCTTTTGACCCGAGGACACGGAGGATGGCGGTGGCGATTTCTTGGGGGTCTCCAGAGACAAGCAGGCCGTTCTCCCCGTCGCGGATGACCTCTGGAATTCCTCCCGCCGAAGTGGCGACGACCGGGGTCCCGCAGGCCATGGCCTCAAGGATTGCGATGGGCAGGCCTTCTTGGAAGGAGATGTGAGCCACCACGCTGGCCGCAGTAAGCACCACGGCAGGATCGTCAATAGCACCGAGAAATACCGAGCCTCCCGGACTTTCCTTGTTCGCGAATTCTTCCAAGGCGTCGCGATAACGCCCATCACCAGCGACAACCAACATCGCATTCGGATATTGGTCGCGCACCATCCTCATTGCTTGGATGAGGCGCAAGACTCCACGGCTTTTTGCTTCGTACGTAAGGGGGCCGAGGAAGGCGATTAGCGGCCCTCGCCCCTCCAGTCCCGCTTCGGTCATGAACCTGCTGACTTCGGTCTTCTCCGCGGGACGAATAGCGCCGCCCGGGTGGGTCACTCTCGTTCTGGTTCGGGGGCGAAGGAGCTTGATGGTCTTCCCGAGCAGGTCCGAACTGACCGCGGTGAGGTAGTCAGATTTCGTGAGCAGTCGGCTGAGGGCTCTTCTTCGGAGCCAATGCCCCCGCCCGAATTCCGTGTGGAGTGTGAAGACGACCCGCGTTCCTGGGTGCCGTTTCTTGTACTGAAGGGCGGCCTGGAGGGTGTACCAGTGTCCATGAGCGTGCACTACGTCGGGTGCGATTTTCTCGAGTTCGGCAGCTGCGAGGCGCGCGAATTCTTTCTTTTCGCCTTTAACAATTGTGGCGTCACCTCGATTGCCTTCGCGAGCCAGCACGTGGACATCCAAGGAGAAGGTGTGTCGGAGTTCATCACTCAGATTTGAGACGTACGTGGTAATACCACCCCGGACTGGAAACCAGTACGGTGTGATCATTGCAATTCTCGCGAGTCTTGCCTTGTTCATGTCGTCCGCCGCAGATGCATAGGGAATCCCCCGCGCGTTGTCCGTGCTAGGGCGAATACTTCTCATGATGCAGTTGTGGTCCGCTGATGGATTCGATTTTCATAGCCAAGGTCGAGTTTGTTTCTACTCGAGCGTCCGACCGGATCGACATTGATCATGGGCACCTTTTGAGGGCATTAGACACTTGAGGAGTGACACCTGGCGAGTGAAGCCACCAGAGACTCTGGCTTCCATTATCATATATCCGGTATGCCTGGTCATGGACCGAGATTCCTAGGTTGGAGCAGTAGACGTTGCCGTACGCGAGGTAACGGCCCTGGGCGGTATTCAATTCAAGATAGTATGCGGGTTGGTACCTGGTCTCCAATCGGCCGGGAACCTTGCCGTAAAGCGATTGAACGATTCCGACCCAGTCAAGTTCCGCCTGGATTCCCGTAGCCACCCAAAGCGAGTCACTCTCGATCGTCAAATCCGTGATCGCTACCTGGATCACGCGTTCGTTTACCTCGTTTCCCGAGTAAAACCCGTATGCAAGGAGTTCTGGACTCTGGAATGTAGTTCCCGCGCCACCGACCGGCAGGACTCTCACGCCCGATAGAGCCGCGACCTGGATCCCAATGAAGCCATCATTCGCCACCATTGTCCCGGGTGCGTTGAGGTCCTTCACGTAAAGGCCAGTGGTGTACGTCTCGGACGACACTGTGGAAGACCTCCCGATCTCGATGTTCAGGATGGCCGTGGAAACTCCCGCAATTCCCACCACGAGCCCTAATGCCACTACGCCAGCGGCTCTGGGCCGGATCTCCAGATAGTTCAAGATTCCCTTTGCCCCGAGGCCACCGAAGATCGCGAGGAAGGGGAGAATGTAGAATCCAGTGTACTGTCTGAGAAAGAAGGTTGGAATGAGAGCGACCAGCGTGATGAGCAAGAAGGTCTCTCTCATCGTCTTGTTCCGTGGCCTGCGTATCACGACGAGGCCAAAGAGGCTGAGAGGCAGGGCCAGTCCAGCGGTCCGCGCGATGTTGACGGAAAGGTTTAGCAGCTGAACATGCAACTCTGGTCCGGTCGCAAGCTCCCCCTCGGAGTACTCCTGGAGCACGTTCGTTCCGAAGAGCATGACAAGGGCAGCGACGATCACGGTCGCCAGTGCGAGGTGGGGGCTTGCTCGCCGGACGGAGTTTCGCAAGAATATCCTCGGGGCCCGAATCCGAAGAATCCGCAGTACGACTTGAACGATTATGGCGAACAGGAATGCCAAAAGGACGACAAGGATCAGGATGACAAGCCGGTGCGTCGCGGCCAGAATCATGAAGGAAACAGCCATGAC
>Ga0184639_10000294_pt1 | contig 18323 bp, 19 predicted proteins | sample PLM31_170_b2_FD_133155 | JGI IMG/M metagenome (GOLD analysis project Ga0184639, IMG submission 133155) | Groundwater sediment microbial communities from an aquifer in East River, Colorado, USA - PLM3-1_170_b2 | ecosystem: Environmental > Terrestrial > Soil > Riparian zone | place: USA: East...
GGGCATACTCCTATTGTAACTTCAGGCTGTCCAATCTTTGCAGTGTCTGCAGCAATTCTAATGTCACAAGCCAGTGCAAGCTCACAACCGCCACCAAGCGCAAACCCGTTTATTGCGGCAATGGTTGGCTTGCTAACATTTTCTACAGTTGATGTCAGAAGATGACCAGTCTTTGCATATGTTTCTGATTCTATCGGAGATATCTTTGACATGTATTCAATATCTGCTCCCGCAGAAAACGCCTTTTCGCCCTCGCCTGTAAGTATGATAACTTTAACCGAATCATCTTTGTCCACATCGTTGAAAACTGAAATCAATTCTTTTGCAACATCTGTATTCATTGCATTAAGCTTGTCTGGTCTGTTAATTTTTACAACACAAATTCCATCAGATTTTGATACATTGACTAGAGACATGTCAAAACTCCAATCTATGAAGAACTTAAACCTTGTCTGTTTGGATTGTGTTTTCCCCACTGGAGCATAGCAACTGCAGCTGCAACCCATGTTCTGATATCGTCATATACTGGAACCTTATGGTTCTCAATCAAAGCAGATACCCTCTGTGTATATGGCCCGCCGTTTCCTCCAACAAGAATTGGTTTTTTCTGTTGTCTTGAAAACTCTCCAAGATAATCTATGATTGTTTCTTCTAGTGGATCGTCTTGAAAGACAAACCATGGCATAATGATATCCACGTTTGGATCATCCATGAATTTCTGAATTGCATATCTATAGTCATCTGCATTTGCTCCACCTGTTACATCTACGGGATTGCCAGTGCCCAAAACATATGTTGGTGGATAGTGAGCTTTCATCTCTGCTAAAGTTGACTCTGAAACTTTTGCAACTTGCAGTCCAAGTCTTTCAAAGTGATCAATAGCACCAATCATAGGGCCTGCACCATTGCTTACTAAACCTGCTCTGTTTCCTTTTGCTGGTGGTTGCCATGAAAGTGCCTTTACCACTCCTGCAAGTTCTTGATAACTGTCTACTGAAATTATTCCTGCTTGTTTGAATGCACCCATGATGATTGCATTTGATCCTCCAAGTGATCCCGTGTGTGATGCTGCTTGTTTGGCACCAGCTGCTGTCCTTCCACTCTTCCATATGACAACCGGTTTGTGCTTTTCTGCCATGACTCGTTTTGCTGTCTCTACAAACTTGCGACCATCTCCAAAACCTTCAACATAAAGTGCAATTACTTTGGTTTGCGGATCGCTTGCTAGATACCAGATCATGTCTGCTTCATCAACATCTGATCTGTTTCCGTAACTAACCATCTTTGATAGTCCAAACGAGTCTGCTGTTTCAAGGAAACTAATTCCCATCGTGCCACTCTGTGATAGGAATGCGACATCACCTAGTTTTGCACGTATCATCCTTGCTTGTCCTTGAAAGGCACAGTCAAGTCTGTTTGCTGCATTAAACATACCTATGCAGTTTGGACCAATTATTCTGATTTTGTTTGCTTCTGAAACGCGTTTTATCTCTGCTTCCATGGCTGCTCTTTCTCCGCCTAGTTCTTTTCCTCCACCTGATACGATTACAACACTATGGATCCCTTTTTTTGCACATGATTCAAGAACTGGGGCTGTGACTGAAAGATCAACACAGACAACAACTAGGTCTATTGGATCTTGGATTGCTTCCAATGATGGGTAACATTTTAGTCCTAAAATTTCATCAGCCTTTGGATTTATTGGATATACTTTTCCTTTGTAGTCATGTTTTGCAAGACTGTCTAAGACAGAGTTTCCAATCTTTCCTGGAGTTGCAGAAGCTCCAACAAGAGCAACTGATTGTGGTGTGAAGAATTTCTCCATAAACTCTGCATTTGGTTGTGCTTTGGATATGGCATTGTCTTTCTTTTCCTTTCTCAAAATTATCTTTGCGTCAACAACATAGTAAGATTTTGGATAAACTACAATTGGATTAAAGTCGATGCTGTCAAAGTATGCCGCATTGTCAACACCAAGTTTGCTTATTTGAACAAGTGCCTTTGCAAGCATGTTTTGGTCAATGGGTTTACTTCCCCTATATCCTTGCAGTATCTTTGCTCCTTTTAGTTCTTCAAGCATTGATTTTGCATCAGCAATTGTAATTGGAAGCAGTCTGAACGCAACATCTTTGAAAATTTCAGTCAGTACACCACCAAGTCCTACCATTATGACTGGACCAAACTGTGGATCATTTTGTAAACCGACAATTAATTCCACGCCTTGAGGAACCATCTTCTCAAGCAAAATTCCTTTAAGATGAACTCCTCTCTTCTTTGAAAGTCTCTTGTACATGTCATTAAATGCCTTCTTGACATCTTTCTCGTTTTGTAATCCTACCTTGACTCCACCAACATCCGTTTTATGAAGAATTTGTGGTGATACTACTTTCATGACAAGTGGATATCCTAGTCTTTTTGCTGCCTTTGTTGCTTCTTTGGCAGAATTTACAAGTGCATATCCTGGAACTTTGACTCCGTATTTTTTCAAAACAGATTTTGACAGCTCTTCTGTGATTACTTTGTGATCTGTAACTATTGTTTCTTCAAAGATTTTGATAACAGAACTCATAACCAGATCGGAAAGTCTAACAGTCATTATATTAAACTTTTGTCAAAGATTGAACGCTGCCTTGAAATTGCGATAAAAGATTTTCATATTGTTTTGTATTTCATGCATGGATTCAGGGATCTTTCTGACTATTTCATTCGAGTCTATGTAGGAATGACTCAGCTCATCTTTTGATTTCTCAAGCCACAGTCTAATGGTTTCTTCATCTACCTCAAGATGAAACTGGACTCCTACCGCGCTTCCTATCTGTAATGCTTGGTTTTGGTAATCTCTTGAATGAGCGAGTCTTAATGCATTTTGGGGAAGATCAAATGTGTCGCCATGCCAATGAAAAACCGTTGCTGGACTTTTAATCCCTGAAAAAAGGCTTGACTTTGATTGATTGTCAAACTCAATATCACGGTAAATTCCTATCTCCTTTTTAATTCCTTGATATACTCTAGCACCAAACGCCTTTGCAATAAGTTGGGAACCTAAACATATTCCAAGAACCGGTGTATCTTTTTCTACATACTCTCGTATTAGGTTCATTTCATTTTTAAGATAAGGTAGGTCATCATTTGCGCTCTCTGGAGCTCCAAGAATTATTACTGCAGAATACTCTTGTTTTGGAATATTTTCTTTCGTTGCAAATACGATTTTTGTTCTAAATCCGTCTTCTCCTAAAAGTCTACCAAGACCTGAAAGCCCTTCATATTTTGAATTTTGTAATACAAGAATATCTGTCATCCTCGTATGTCACTAAAAACTGCTTAATATTTGAAATGTCAACTAGTTTTATGAAAATAACTGCATCTGAAATTGAAGGCATGAAAAATCTTATAGCTTTGCTAAACTCAAAAAAAGATAGTATTATTGTTGTAGAAGGAAAACGTGATTCAGCAGCCTTGAAAAAACTTGGTTTTTCTGGGAAGATATGCGAGTTTCACAGCTTTAAGGGACTTGTCAAATTCGCCGATTCTGTGGATTCGTATAAACAAATGATACTCTTACTTGATTTAGATCGAAAAGGGAGATATCTTACAAGCAGAATAATCTCTCAACTTGAACACCGAATCAGAATAGATCTTTCCTTTAAAAGAAAGCTTGCTATGATAACAAAGGGAAAAATAAGACACATCGAAGATCTCTCAATGTATGAATTATCCACATGAGATCGATTTGTTATTTGGAATCACCATAAGCACTTATATCCGCCTTTGGGGAAAAGAAACTGATCAAAAATTAAGAGGATTATGAATTGCCAAGTACAGGAATTGTCAAGTATCACGTTAAGCTCAGCTTTGACGTCGATGGATTGGTTGAAAAGGCCGACATAATAGGTGCCATTTTCGGTCAGACAGAAGGACTGTTGGGACCAGAGATGAACCTAAACGAACTCCAAAAAGTTTCGAAGGTTGGCAGGATAGAAGTTAACACTACTGCCACGTCTACTCAAACAAATGGGGATGCATTGTTGCCTATGAGTACAGACATAACGACTGCTGCTCTTATAGCTGCAGCAATAGAAAGTATCGATAAGGTAGGGCCTTTTGTAGCTCACTTTAAACTAGAAGCCATAGACGATGTCAGATCAGCAAAGAAGAAAGAGATTGTAGATAGAGCAAAAGCAATTGTCCAGAAATGGTCTACAAAAACAATCAGTGAAGGGGAAGAGATGTTAAAGGATGTATCAGAAGGTGGTACAGGTAAACTTACTACTTTTGGAAGAGAGAAACTAGCATGTGGTTCTGGAGTATCTGATTCCCCTTGGATAATTTTGGTTGAAGGAAGAGCTGATGTTATAAACTTGTTACGAGCTGGTTTTGATAACGCACTTGCAATTGAAGGTGCAAGAATAGATGAATCCATAAAAGAACTCTGCAATTCCAAATCAAAGGTTGTAGCATTCTTGGATGGGGATAGGGCCGGGGGCTTTATACTAAAAGAACTTAAGGCAATGGTTAACATCGATGTAATTCATCGTGCACCAGAAGGAGTTGAGGTTGAAGAGCTTACTCCACAACAGATTGCAGACATACTAAAGGAAACTGCAGAAGACATGAAAAAGGAAACTGCAAAACCTATACTCAAAGACCCAAAAGATGAACCTATTGCAAATATGGCAAAAAAAGTCTATGAAAATCTAAATGAATCGCTTGAAGCAGTAGCACTTGATGATGGTCTAAACGAACTCTTCAAAGTACCAGTAAGTGAAGTGGTAGGAAAACTCTCTACTGGTTCTGGAATAAAATACCTGGTTCTCGATGGTATCATAACTCAAAGACTCATCGATGCCGCAAGACAAGCAGGAATAGAGTGCGTTATAGGTCATAGAATAGCTAATCTAAAAAACACGGATGGTCTTGTTCTCAAAACATTTACAGACCTCGGTGTAGCCTAATTCTTTAATGCCAGATCTTAAAGTTCAGCACATTCTAACTCTTGCTGAACTGTTAGCAAAAGGTGCAAGACATAACTTTGTTTCTATTACTACATCATCACTTGGAAAAAACATTCACAGATCGCAACAAGCAGCATCGAAACATCTTCTGGAATTAGAACTTGATGGATACATTGAGCGAATCAGAAACGGACAAAAATTCTCAGTTAGAATTACGCCAAAAGGACATGCGGAAATGGTAAAGATATCCACTATTTTGAAATCAAGCTTAGAGTCTACTCCATCTTACATTGAATTTATGGGGAACATAATTTCTGGAATGGGTGAAGGGGCATACTATATGTCAATGAAAGGATATACAAAACAATTCAAATCAAAACTTGGTTACATTCCATTTCCAGGCACATTAAATGTTAAATTAAAAGACAAAAAATTTGTTGAAGCAAAACGCGAGCTTGACGCACATGACGGAATAATGATTGATGGTTTTTCTGATGAAAAGCGAACTTATGGCTGGGTAAGATGTTATCCTGCAAAGATTAACAACTCAGTTGATGGCATGCTCATAACTTTGGAAAGAACACACTATGACGATTCTATACTGGAATTGATCTCACATACAAATATCAAAAAGGCAGCAAAACTCTCGAAAGACTCGCAAATATCGATTAGAGTGCCAATCTCATCAAAGTAAACACAATCTCAAACTAATTATTGATGGAAATGCTATGATTTGATATGGTTCTAATATGGATCGGAATTGCATTAGGTGTTCTAATTGTAAGCGCATTAATATACAAAATAACAAAATCTTCAAAAAACAATTACTTTTCACTCAAGTGTAAAAAATGTGGTTTTAAAACAAACGGCCTAAAATGTCCTATCTGTGAAACTGAAAAAAGAATCTAAATTCTATAAATTGACTCGCCGTATTCGCTCTCTATCTTTGAACTTTTGATGTCAGGGATGGGAGACTGTAATCTTGCTATGCTTGCATTGACATTGATCTTCTTACAACCATCAGTGATGAATTTTTCTTGATGGATCTGATCATATCCTAACGCTATGATGTCTGGTTTCACAAGAGCTACCGTATTGAAAATATCTCCTTCGTGTCCCACCACGGCATAATCTACCATCAAAAGAGAATTCACAAGGTCGCGTCTAAGCTCCATATTGTGGAGTGGCAATCTATGTTTCATCTTTTGTGCAGTCTGATCAGTCGCTATTACAACTATTAACACATTTCCTAACGCCTTTGCAGCTCTTAGAGTGTGTATGTGTCCAGGATGTATGATATCAAAGACTCCGCCAGCAAGAACTACTCTTATTGCTGATCTGCCAAGATCTGTCAGTGTTTTTTTGTCAGATTCAACAATTCCATTTTTTTCAAAAGATTCTATCTTTGCTTTAAGATGATCAGGATTAACAGGAAGTTTTTTTCTAATTATTGAAATAGCATCCTCACCTGAAATCGAGGAAACATACAGTGCTGATATTATCTCCTTATCTAGGGCGTCCAACTATATCACTAAAACAAGACTTCTATTCTCTTTTCATCTATAAACTCTATGCCCAAGGATCTATTCCCTTTGAAAAACGCAGGGCATCAATTAATCCTTCAGCATATCCTATACTTAAAACTGCAAGCTCGTCTTTTCCCTGATTCTGAAATTTTTCTGCATCATCAAGATACAATTCTGCATTTTCTAAAACTGATTGGAGGCTTTTATCATCTTTGAAACGATTTGTTACTTCTTCTAATGCCTTTCTTGCTTTTGGAATATATTTTTGCAACATCTGGTCTGAAATTTTTTGAATCCTTGAAGAATTATCAAAAGGTTCATCAAGACATTTTGCTAAAACTTTCAGCGCATCAGATTCTGTAAAGTGCATTCTGCCTGGAATTATGATAGTATGTGGCGGTTTTCCAAAATCCGTATTTTCTAGACTCGAAATTTTTCCTGCTATTATCTTTTGATTTTTTGCACCTATTCTTGATGCAACTACGGCAAAAGTAGAATTATCAACAACATTTCTTTTTTGTCCGCTTTCTGCCAAAAGTAAACTAGAAAAAGCATCCTTTGGATTTAAGAAAAATTTTGTATCATTATTGAATTCCAAAATTATTATAGTGTGATTTCCAGCCACTAGATTATCATAAAGTGTATAGTATACACTGGAAACGGATTGCTGGTCTTTCATCATGGTGATAACCTTACCTATCTTGTAAAAATGAAGACCACATTCTCCAATAAGTGATGTAATTGCAGATGCGGCATGGATTGTTTTTGTTCGGATCTTTTCTAAGATTGCTCTTGTCCTCAATTCTATATGAGTAGTAGCAATGTAGGGATCTCCATATGAGAGTAGTACGACCTCTTTCTTTTTTGCTTCCTTAAGAATTACTTTTCCATCCTCAACTAACCATCGTGGGGCTGTTTTAAACTCGCCTTTCACCATCTTTTTGATCTTTGCTAATTCTGATTTTGTAATTGGACTAGTAAAATTCTCAAAATAGACAAGATCCGCCTTTTTGAGGATCTTTACTACGTCAGAACCAATTCCATCTGCACCAGAAATACCAAGACCGACAAACCACAGCATGATCGGGTTTGAAAAGTTGGTTATTTTGAGCTTACGCGCTTTGTTTTAATTTTCCGTGTAATCTCTTCAAGTGATACAGCATGTGCTTGAAAACTTCGATGCTTCTAAGAAACTCATCAATTGAAACCCGTTCGTCAATTGTGTGTGATGCATGTGGATCTCCTGGACCATATGTTACAACAGGAATGTTTAATGCATTTCCAATTATGTTCATGTCACCTGTTCCTGTTTTACGGATTAGCTGTGGTCTTGATTTTTCTACATCAATTATACCCAACGTCAAAGCCCTAACAAGCGGTGAATCATGTGGAGCTTCAAATGGTTCTGTTTCATCTAATACAGAATAAAATGCACTGACTCCTTGTTTTTTTGAAACTTCTTGAACTGTTGTAGCTATTTTTTCTCCAACTGATTTGCAATTCATGTCTACCGGAATTCTAACGTCCATCACTGCATCACATTCTACAGCTGTTACATTGTGACTTGTTCCGCCTCTTATCTCAGTTAGGGTAGCTGTAAGTAGCATTCCTTTTGGTTTGTTTGCTTGATTTCCTTCTAGTTCATTTTTTAAAGCACTGATAAACACATACGCCTCATCAATTGCATTTTTTGCAAGCCATGGTGCACTTGCATGTGCACTGTTTCCTACATTTATTTTAAGATTGATAGCAATTCTTCCCTTGTAAGCGATCGTGATGTTTCTTATTCCACTTGGTTCTCCAAAAATTGCATAATCAATGTCAAGCTTTTGTTTTACAAGACTCTTGATACCAGTGGCATTTCCTTCTTCATCTACCACGGCTGCAAAAACTACAGTTCCAGTATGGTTTTGCATTGTTGCTGCAGCAAGAAGCATGGACATGAGTGGAGCTTTTGCATCAGACGCACCTCGTCCATAAAGAAAACCATTGTCATTTTTGACTTTGATTTTGCCAGGAACTGTGTCCATGTGACCGCACAAAAGTATCTTGGGAGAACCAGAACCTTTTGTTGCAATTAGATTTCCTACTTCATCGATGTGTATGTTTTCAAATCCTAAATCATCACATTTATCTGCCAAAAATTCTGCAAATGGTTTTTCAGAAAGAGAAGGAGTATAAAGTCTAAGTGCCTTCTCAAGCATCTTTACTGAAAACCTAGGTGTTATGGTTATTGAAGAGTCCAATTCTTATTTTCTCGATTTTAACGCGTAATCTATCATCAAGGCTGGAATATCTACACCAGTAACTCTAACGGTATTTTTGTATTCTGTTGTGTTGTTTACTTCATGCACAACCAGTCCTTTTTCCTTACTTTCCATTAGATCTACCCCAACTATTTGTCCCTGTACTGCGTTTTTTGCTTTGATACATATGTCTTCCATCTCTTTTGTAACCTTACATTCTTCTGCCTTGCCACCAAGTGCCATGTTTGTTTTCCATTGATCATCTCCGGAATATCTATAGATTGCGGCAACAACTTTGTCTCCTACCATTATGGCTCTAATATCGCGTGGTGGTCTTTGAACAAATTCTTCAAGATAATACACTTGGTAGATTGGATACATCCTTTCTCTACTTTCCATTATTCCTTCTGCCGAATCACGATCTTTTAGTAAGGCAATCATTCTTCCCCAGCTCCCAACTGTTGGTTTTAGAACCATTGGATATCCTTTAGATTCTAGAGTTTCAAGTGCAGCTTCTTCAGAAAATGCTACTGCACTAAATGGGGTTGGAACTCCATATTTTTGTAAAAGCATATGAGTAAACAGTTTGTTTCCTGCAAAGATGCTTGTGTTCAAAGAGTTTATCACATTAACTCCTTTTCCTTCAAGTGCTGCAGTAGAGTGTAAACTACGGTAATAACTAACACATCGTTGTATCACAGTTTCAAATTTTTCTTTGGTCTTATCCAAACTGACAAACAAATTCTTACAATCAACCATCTCCACATTGATTCCCATCTTTTTTGCAGCGTCAAAGAGAGCCTTTTCTTCCCATCTGATGGTGTCGTAAAGAATCGATAATCCGGAGCTCACTGGCCCCAGTCCTCACCAACAGTTTGTGCTGGTTTTAACTCAAAGCCTGAAGATCCTTTTGCTAGCTCAAAGCTTGCGCCACAATCTGGACATGTTATTATCTCTCCTTCGATTGCATCCTTTGGAGGAGTGATGGTTGCATCACATTCTGGGCATTTCATCTTTTACTTTCCTGACTTTACCTTAATTTGGGTGTCATTAATTATCTTTTTTTCAAGTCTATCATCCAATGGAATATCAAGCAAATCGCCCATTCGCAAGTTCTTTAGTCCTGTTGCTACTGCTTTTGCATGCTCATCATTTTGTTCCAAGCCCAAAAGTGACATGAGATAGGCTGCACCGTTTTTGCCTGCTAGTTCACCAAATACTATCCTTCGTCTATTGCCTACTACTTTGGGTTCGATTGGTTCGTATGCTGCAGGGTTTCTAAGAATTGCTGCTAGGTGTGTTCCTGCCTTGTGTTTGTATGCTGTTGAACCTACTATTGGCTTGGAATCATAGGGTTTGATGGTGGTATAATGCTCGATTAATCTTGAAAGGTCCATTAACATGTCCAATCTGAAATTGTTTGGAGATTTGTATAAGTAGGTAAGTGCAACTGCAGTTTCTGCTAATGCTGGGATGCCTGTTCTTTCACCAATTCCATCAATGGTTGTATGTATCTGATCTGCTCCCGCATCGCATCCTGCAAAAGCATTTGCTAATGCAAACCCAATATCATTATGACAGTGCACATCAAGTGGAGTTTTTATTTGATCTCGTACTGCTTTTACAAGATTGTACATTCCTATTGGTCGCATGATGCCAACAGTGTCTGGAATGCTGATCCTATCTACACCGGCATCTTCAATTGCTTTGCACATCTTAATTAAAAATGCTGGCTCTGCTCTACTTGCATCTTCCATTGTAAATCTCATCTTCAGACCATGTGATTTTGCATACTCTACTGTTTCAACAGATCTGCGCAAAGCCTCTTCTCTTGAAATTCTTAATTTATCTTTTAGATGAATGTCTGACATACCAAGATATGTTGCCATCCATGTTGCATCACAATCAAGTGCAACATCCACATCTTCTTTTAATGCTCGAACATGAGCTACAATGTCTGCTTTCAATCCTTGTTTGATTATTGTTTTTGTTGCTTCTTTGTGATCACTAGATACTATTGGAGAAATTTCTATCTGATCAACTCCAAAATAATCAAGCATCCATGCAATCTGTATTCGTTGCTTGTTTGAAAAAGTAACTCCTGGGTGTTGTTCTCCTTCTCTTAGAGTGCTATCTAAGACATGAATCTTCTTTGGTTTTGTTCCCATAGCGTTATATTGATATGCGTAGAAATTCGGATCGTCCATTGCTGATCTAGTACAAAAAATCACTGAATATAAACATATTCGTACTAAAATCGTTCTATTTTGTATCTTAAGTATCGATTTTCGTCTTAGTTAGCAAAAAATATCCGAATTTCGTTTTTTAGGTCACAGTACGTAAAATGATAATAGTGTTGGTGTCAAACACTCCTGGAACCTTGCGTAGAGAATCAATACATGCGTTAATGTCAGTAATAGTTGGAGCTCTTATTATTACTGCAATATCATACTGTCCAGTTATTTCATAAATCATATGTACTCCTTGAAGCTTTGTTAGTTTTGCAGAAACTTTTGATGTATCAATTGAAGAATCAACTGAGATCAAAATTATTGCACTTGTTGCATTTGCATCACCAGTTTCTATTGTGAATTTTTTTATCATCCCACCATCAACAAGATTTTTTACTCTTCTTCTTACTGCTGATTCTGAAAGACCAATCTTTTGTCCTATCTCTACAAAAGATTCTCTAGAATCTTTTTTTAGCATTTCAATTATAGATTCGTCAGTTTTGTCTCTAGACATTTCTACGCTTTTCCTCTCTGCCTAATACTGCATCCAGTACTTCTAAAGCTTTGTCTATGTCTGATTCTGAAATCACAAGTGGAGGAAGCAGTCTCAGTATGTTTTTTCCAGAATACAAAAACAATACTCCGTTTGATATTCCGTCAAACAAGATATCCTTGACCTCAAATTTCATCTCTACACCAATCATCAGTCCCTTGCCACGAATCTCTCGAATTATCTTGTGTTTTTCTTTTAGTCTTTCTAATCCTTCTCGGAACTTCTTTCCCATCTTTGCTGCATTTTCAACTAATCGATCTTGAGTTAGGGCTTGTATCGTGGCAGTTCCTGCTGCACATGAAAGAGGATTTCCTCCAAAAGTTGATGACTGTTCTCCCTTGCTTATGCATGCAAGTATGTCTGGTCTAACAAGCGTGGCTCCCATAGGCACTCCACCAGCTATGCCTTTTGCAAGACACATGATATCTGGAGTTGTATTCCAGTGTTCTCCTGCCCACATCTTTCCGGTCCTACCAAGTCCAGCTTGAATTTCATCAAAGATCAACAGTATTCCTTTTTCATCACACAGTTTTCTTACATCTTGGAGAAATCCATCGGGCGCAACATGAATTCCGCTTTCTCCCTGAATTGGTTCTAGTATGATAAATGCTGTGTTAGAGTTTACAGTTGATCTTAATGCTTCAATGTTTCCAAATGGAGAAAAAGAAACTTTCTCGACAAGTGGCTCGAATGACTTGCGATATTTTGGATTAAATGTTAATGAAAGAGAACCAAATGACTTGCCGTGATAAGAACCGTTCATTGCCACCATTCCACTTTTTCCAGTAAACTTTCTTGCAAATTTTATTGCAGCTTCAACAGCTTCAGTTCCACTGTTGTTTAGGTATACTTGGCTCAAACCTTTCGGTGTAATCTTGATCAAATTTTCAAGAAATTCTTCACGGGTCTTGTTGTAAAATGAACTGTGTACTGTAATTATTTTCTCAAGCTGATCTTGCAGAGCTTTTACTACACGTGGATTACGATGACCAACAAGAGCAACTCCATATCCTCCCATGCAATCAATGTACTCTTTTCCATTGATATCCCATACATGGACCCCAAGACCTCGCTCTACAGTAACGGGAAATCTCTGGTAGATGTTTCCCATAAATTCGTCTTCAGTCATTTTGAAATCACCGTACAATTGTCATTTGCAATAGCTACTGATATTGGGTTTTCTCTTTGACCGTTTGAGATGAGAGCTTGTTTGACACCCATCTCTAACGCTTCAGTAGCTGCAAGAACTTTCTTTTCCATTCCAAATCCAATCTTTGGAAGCATCTCTTTTGCCTCTGCCAAAGTCAGGTTTTTGACAAGCTTGTCATTCATCAACAATCCATCAACGTCGGTCAAAAACAAAATTTTGTCTGACTGCATTTTTCCTGCAATATATGCTGCAGCTCTGTCTCCATCAACATTAAGAAAGTCAAACTCCTCGCTTATTGCAATTGGAGATATGACAGGAACATATCCTTGATCTAAGATCGATTTTATCAGACTAGTGTTTACTTCCTTTATCTTTCCAGTGTAACCTCCATCTATTGCCATTTTTCGTCCCTTTTCGTTTATTATCATGAGTTTCTTTTTGCGTTCTGCCTGAATTATTTGTCCATCTATACCTGACAGTCCTACTGCATTAATTCCATTTTTTTGTAACATGCCAACAATCATCTTGTTTATCTTACCTGCCATTACCATGGTGAAAATTTCCACAGTTTCTTTGTCAGTGTATCTACTTTTTATTCCGCCAGGGGAGACAATAAATTTCTGTTCTTTGCCAAGTGCTTCTGAAATCTTTGTCACTTCTTTTCCGCCACCATGAACTAGAATTACCTTTTCTTGTTGTGATACTTTTTTGAGGTCGGAAATTGTTGAGGGATGAAGACCATCTACAACACTTCCTCCGATCTTGATTGTGATCATTTTTTACACAGGTGTTAATGGCGAATAGTGAAGACCTTCCATCTCATCAAAGCCTGCCATTACATTCATGTTTTGTACTGCAGAACCTGCTGCGCCTTTCATGAGATTGTCTGATGCTGATAATACTACCAATCTATTGTTGTCTTCATCTATGTCAAATCCCACATCACAGAAATTAGATCCTACTACAAACTTTGGATCTGGAAACTTGTAGAATCCTTTTTTGTCTCTGATCAGCCTGATGAATTTTTCATTTTGGTATTGTTCACGATACATTTTCCAAAGATCCATCTCAGTTACTTGTTTTGTAAGGAATGTGTGATTTGTGCATAAGATTCCTCTTACAATGTCAACTGCATGTGTACTCATAGATACTTTGATCTTTTTCCCAGCAACTATGCTTAGCTCTTGCTCTATCTCTCCTGTGTGTCGATGCTTTGCTGGTTTGTATGGTCTGATTACTCCGGATCTCATTGCATGATGTGTTCCTGCAACTGAACCAGCCCCTGCTCCAGATGAACCAATTTTAGAATCAACGATGATGTGCTCAGTATCAATTATGTCCTTTTTCACAAGGGGATAAAGAGCTAAAAGTGATGTTACTGCCATGCACCCAGGACATGAAACAAGTTGTGCCTTTTTGATTTCTTCTCTATGAAATTCTGGTACTCCAAAAATTGACTTTGATAATAACTCTGGATGTGGATGTTGCCAACCATACCATTTGTCATAATCTGCAGGGTTGTGCAGTCTATAATCTGCACTAAGATCAATTACTTTCATTCCTCGATCGTATAGTGCCTTGACTATCTCAGTTGCTGTTCCGTGTGGAACTGCAGTAAAAACCAGATCGCACTTGTCTGACATCTTGTCATAATCAAGCTCGGAAAATGTCAAGTCAATAAAGCCCTTCAGACTTGGTTGTATCCTTGAAATGTATTCTCCTACATACTGCCTTGATGTGACCATTGCAATTTCGACTTTGGGATGACTTACAAGTAACCTTAACATTTCTCCACCGACAAAACCTGATGCACCTATTACTCCTACTCTCATTGATATTCATCTAGCATAACATAGTATAATTTATCTTATAGCTGAGTTGACAGCAAAATCAATCATCTCTTTGGGAATATTCTTTTTTGCTACTTTTGCCAAGCCTTTGAACTCTACAGTGTTGTTCACTTCATGCACAACCAATCCGCGTTTTTCATCTTCCATTAAATCAACTCCAAGTATTCCTCCCCCTACTGCCTTTGACGCTTTAAGACAAATGTCTTCAAGCTCTTTTGTTATTTCACAAGATACGGGTTCTGCTCCAAGTGCTATGTTTGTCTTAAAACCTCCAGTCGAAGTTCGATACATTGCAGCTATGACTTGATCTCCTACAGCTATTGCTCGTATGTCACGTGGTGGTCGCTTTACCATTTCTTGTAAATAATAGATCCGGTCTAGTGGACCATCATTAAGTTCTCTTACTTCGATTATCGCATCTGCGGTATCCCTGTCTTTTAGAGCCATGACTCCCCTTCCCCAGCTTCCAACCACTGGTTTGATAACCATTGGGTATCCTATCTTCTCAAGGTTCTCAAGTGCTGTCTCAGATGAGAATGAGAAGTAGGTTTTGGGTGTGGGTACGTTGTGTTTTTTTAACAAAAGTGATGTAATCATTTTGTTTCCACAATTGTTAGCCACTTCAAATTTGTTTATGACTGGAACGTCAAGAAACTCTAGACATGCAGTAAAGTGGAGACCACGAAAATAGCTGACGCATCTTTCAAGCACAACATCACCAAAATCAAAATCAGTTCTCTTACTTTCAGTATTGATCTGCGTTATCTTTGCATCAACCATCTTTGTATCGTGACCAAGCTCGACTGCCTTTTCCTCGAGCATTTTCTCCTCTGACCTTACTCTGTCAAACACGATACGAAGTTTTGACATTTACTCTCCCCAATCTTCGCCGACTTTTTCAGCTTGCTTTAGTTGGCATGTAGAACCATTTTTTGATGCGATCTCGAAATCTGCTCCACAATCAGGGCATGAAACTATTTCTCCGACGGTTGCATCATCTGGAATATTTAATTTTGCATCACATTCTGGACAATTCATTTTTTACTCTTTCACCTCTTTTTTAGTAATTTATTAGCTTCTGTGGACTGCATTCCCCACAACTCGACAAATCCTTTTGCGAGAGTTTGATCAAAGGTAGAACCAGCACCATATGTTGCCAAGTCACGACTGTACAATGAATAATCTGATTTCCTTCCAACAACTCTTAGACTTCCTTTGAACATCTTCAGCTTTACAGTTCCGCTAACCCTCATTTGTGTGGCATTGATAAACATATCTAAATCTGATTTTAGTGGGTCTTGCCATAATCCGGAATATGCTAACCAAGCCCATTCTGCATCAACTAATGATTTGAATTTGAGCTCATGTTTTGTAAGAACCATTTTTTCAAGATCAGCATGTGCCTCAATCAGGCATGTTGCTGCAGGTGTCTCATAGACTTCGCGTGATTTTATGCCTACAACCCTGTCTTCTATGTGATCTACGATACCAACACCGCAAGATCCTGCCTTTTTGTTGATGTATTCTATAAGTTCGATCGGCTTTAGATTTTTGCCATCTGCAGCAATAGGAATTCCATTTTTGAATTTTATCTCCAGATATTGCGGTTTGTCAGGTAAATTACTAGTCTTCACCCAAATGAATGCGTCATCTGGAGGTTCATTGTATGCATTTTCTAACACTCCGCCTTCTATTGCTCGTCCCCACAAATTCTGATCGACGCTGAACTTTTGTGCCGTAGTATCAATTTGTATGCCATGTTTTTTTGCAAACTTTAATTCTACATCACGTGTTAGATTCAGATCGCGAATAGGTGCAATGATAGGAAGAGTAGAACTTGAACGCATAGTTACATCGAACCTTACTTGATCATTTCCTTTGCCAGTGCAACCATGTGCAAGCGCCTTTGCATTTTCTTTTTTAGCAATCTCTACTACTTTTTGTGCAATTAATGGCCTTGCTAGTGCTGTTGCAAGACAGTATTTTTTTTGATAAAGTGCATTTGCCTTGATTGAAGGAAAAATAAAATCATGAACAAATTCTTCACGCGCATCTAAATTGTAATGTTTTACAACCCCCAGCCTCTTCGCTTTTGCAGCAATCTTTTTTTGATCATCCCCTTGTCCAACGTCAACCGTAACAGTGACAACATCCAAGTTGTATTCTTTTTGTAAATATTTCACAACTACAGAAGTGTCTAATCCACCAGAGAAAGCTAAAACTGCCTTTCCTTTCATTTAGGTTTTCTGTGATTTAATTTTCGCATTTATCTTTTGTGTTCTTTGTGTTTTTCATTTTGTGATCTTAAAAATTAAAAATTCAACTCTTAAAAACACAAAGTAGCTTGAGCTAAAATTCGAACACTATTTAACCGCATTATTATAACACCGTTATATGAAAATCATTCTTGGTGGTGTAATAGCGGGCATAGCTATAGCCATTGCTGTAATCATACTTGGCACACAATCAACAAATCATGAACAAGAAAACATGGTCAGAGTGGCATTCTTTCCAAATATCGGGCATTCAATTGCTATCGTAGGAATGGAAAGAGAAATATTTTCAGAAAAACTTGGAAATCAAACAACAATAAAAACACGACTTTTTGACTCTGGTCCCCAAGTAATAGAAGCAATGTTTGCAAACGAAATTGATATTGCATATGTAGGACCAGGTCCTGCGATCAACGGATTTCTAAAGTCTGATGGAAAAGCTTTGAAGATACTAGCTGGTGCCGCAAGTGGCGGTGTAAGTTTTATCGTACATCCTAATTCTAGTATAAAATCGCCTGTTGATTTTTCTGGTAAACGAATTGCTGCTCCACAAATAGGAAATACACAGGATGTATCGCTAAGAAGTTTTCTGTATCAAAATAATCTAAAGCCAGCTGAAAAAGGGGGAACTGTTTATGTTATCAATGTAGTAAATCCTGATATTTTTACACTTTTTTCAAAAGGTGAGCTTGACGCTGCTTGGGTGCCAGAGCCATGGGCAACTAGACTAGTGCAACAACTTGGCGGAATAAGACTATTTCAAGAAAAAGATCTGTGGCCTGATCAAAAATTTTCATCTGCTGTTTTGATTGTAAGATCTGAATTTTTAGAAAAACATCCTGATGTTGTGCAAAAATGGGTGGATGCACATGTACAAACATCTGACTGGATAAACGAACATCGTGATAAAACTGAAATTATTTACAATGATTTTCTAAAGAAAACCACCGGAAAAACACTTCATCCAGAATTACTTCATGAGGCATTCTCAAACCTGCAAATAACATATGACCCAATAGAGCCATCGATTTACACGTTCGCCGAGAGGGCAAATTCTCTTGGCTATCTTGGAAGGGAAGGTTATAGCCTAGAAGGAATATTTTACACAGAACCATTGAATTCTATAAAAAAGGAGATTATCTCATAATATGACAAAACTCGAAGCAAGAAACATTGTAAAACGATTTGATCATAATGGTAATCCTGTTGTTGCGTTAGATGGAATCAATCTAAAGGTTGACGAAGGAGACTTTGTATGTATTGTTGGACCCTCCGGATGTGGCAAATCTACATTTTTGAATATTATAGCTGGTCTAGAAAAACCAGATTCAGGAGAGATTCTACTTAATGGTAAAGCAATAACCACGCCAGGCCCTGATAGAACGATGGTCTTTCAGGAAGGCGCACTCTTTCCTTGGCTCAAGGTGGTTGATAACGTAGAGTTTGGACTAAAGATTGCAGGAATTCCAAAAAATGAACGCGCACAAATATCGCAAAGATACCTAGACATGATGCAGCTAACCAAGTTTGCAAATTCATATA
>Ga0184639_10000295_pt1 | contig 18302 bp, 17 predicted proteins | sample PLM31_170_b2_FD_133155 | JGI IMG/M metagenome (GOLD analysis project Ga0184639, IMG submission 133155) | Groundwater sediment microbial communities from an aquifer in East River, Colorado, USA - PLM3-1_170_b2 | ecosystem: Environmental > Terrestrial > Soil > Riparian zone | place: USA: East...
CCTCGGCCAGCGAGGCGGTTGCCATGGAGCCGCAGATCGTAGACCTGATTGAGGCCGACACGACCGAGCTGTTCGCGGCGATCGACACGGGTGCACGCGCCGACGGCCGTGCCTATCAGTTCAACGATGCCCCGCTGCCGAAGCTCGCGGGGCTGCCGATCCAGGACGCGAACATGAACGCCGGCCAGCAGTTCCTGCACCTGCTGTCGGACCCCAACATCGCCTTCATCCTGTTCACGATCGGCTTCTACGGGATCCTGTCTGAGCTCTTCCACCCGAACCTGATCAGCGGCTCGCTGGGGGCTATCGCCATCGTGCTGGCCTTCATCGGCTCCAACAGCCTGCCGCTCAACGTGGGCGGCCTGCTCCTCATCCTGATGGGGATCGCCCTCTTCGTGCTGGAGGTCCACTTCACCAGCTACGGCTTCCTGGCGGTGGGCGGTGTCGTCTGCTTCCTGCTGGGCGCCTTCGCGCTCTACACGCGCGTCGACGGGACCGATGCGGTCCAGGTCGGCGTCAGCCCGCTGCTGATCCTGGGCGCCCTGGTGGTGACCCTGGTCTACTTCCTGATCCTGGTGCGCGGCCTCCTCCAGATGCGGCGCAAGGCGACCTCCACCCTGCCGATCCGGGCGCTGGTAGGAGCCGGCGGGACGGCCCAGACGCTGCTTGCCCCAACGGGGATCGCCTATGCTGGGGGCGAGGCGTGGTCGGCTCGCAGCCGCAGCGGTGAGATCAATCCCGGCACCCCGATCCGGGTCGTCGGCGTTGAGGGGCTGGAGCTGATCGTGGAGTCGACGCCAACACCAGACGAGGAGACAGAGCGAGACGATGCGTAGCGTGGACCTGCGGCAGGCGGTCGGAGGGCGCGGCATCGCCGTGGTCGACGGGTCGCGCGGACTGCTGACCCGCTGGTTCCTCGACGGCCTGTCGGCCGCGCTCACCTCCCGCGGCTACCCGGTGCAGCACGAGCGCGGTCGCGACGCCAGCATCGACCCCGACGTGCGGGTCGTGATCCACGCCATCGATCCCGAGCACCCGGTCAGCTTCCGGCGACGCTCGAAGGAGATCTTCGTGGTCGGCGTGGCCGAGCTGTCGGATCGGCCGGACGACATGCTTGCGGCGGGCTACGCACTCCTGGTTCGCTCGCTCTCCAACGTGTTCGTGCCGATCTCGCGCGACGCCAGCGGCCCAGAGGCCTACTTCATCACCATGGAGCAGGGATTCCACCGCATCGTCCACGACGGCGGCGCCGCCGCGTTCTTTGACGACCTGGTCGAGCGCATCCTGCCGCTCGCCAATTCGCGCCTGGTGATCGACAACGAGTTCGTGCCGGACCTGCCGCGCCGGCTGTGGAATGGCGACAAGCACACCGAGGCGCTCTTCCGCGCGGGTCAGCGCCTGGCCGAGCTGGACCTGCTTCCCGCCCCGTGGCCCATCGACGACCTCCTCTCGCCGGCCGACATACGGCATGTGCAGCGGCTCTTCGGGATCGGCGGGCTGAGCTACGGCAACGCCAGCGCGCGGCATGCCGGCGACACCTTCTGGATGAGTGCCAGCGGGGTGGACAAGAGCCACCTCCGCGAGGTCGGACGCGAGGTCCTGCTGGTGACCGGCTACGACCAGCGGCTCGGCGTCATCCGGCTCAGCGTGCCGGCCGGCGTGAAGCCGCGACGCGTGTCGGTGGATGCCATCGAGCACCTCACCATCTATCGCGAGCACCCCGAGGTGGGTGCCATCCTGCACGTCCATGGCTGGGTCCCGGGTGCAACGTCGACAGAGGCTGTCTACCCGTGCGGGACCGAGGAGCTGGCGATGGAGGTTGCCGGCCTCGTTCGCGATGCGCCGAATCCGGGGCGCGCGGTGATCGGCATGAAGAACCACGGCGTCACCATCACCGGCCCGAACCTGGACGAGATCCTCGAGCGCGTCGGCCCGCACATCGTCCGCACAGTCCCGATGAGCTGACCGCCGGCCCCATGCGCGGCCTCGGCCTGCGGGTCGGCTCGTCGGCGCTCAACTACCGAGCGCTGCGCGCCTTCGGCTCGCGCCTCCCGCGCTGGACCGGTGGCTGGCTGCCGTGGCTGGCCCTCACCTCGTACGAGCTGCCGGAGCTGCCCGGCCCAGACTGGGTCCGGCTGCGTCCGCTCCTCGCGGGGATCTGCGGATCCGACCTGTCGCTGCTCACCGGGAAGGCGAGCGCGATCCTCTCCCCGTTCAGCTCCTTCCCGGCGATCCTGGGGCACGAGGTGGTGGCGGTGGTGGAAGAGGCCGGCGCCCTCGCGGGCGTGGAGAAGGGCCAGCGAGTGGTGCTCGACCCGATCATCTCCTGCGCCGTGCGCGGGCTCGACCCCTGCGCCGGCTGCCGGGACGGAGCTCCGGCGCTGTGCCGCCGGGCCGCCGAGGGCGAGCTCTCGCCGGGCATGCTGATCGGCTTCTGCCGGGACCTGCCCGGCGCCTGGTCCGAGGGGATGCTGGCGCACGCCAGCCAGCTGTACCCCGTTCCGGAGCGACTGAGCGACGAGGCGGCGGCGCTCGCCGAGCCGCTCGCCTGCGGCCTCCACGCGGTGCTGGCGCAGCCACCCGCAGATGGCGAGCGCGCGCTGGTGGTCGGTGGCGGGGCGATCGGGCTCGGCACGCTCGCCGCGCTGCGCATGGTGGCGCCAGGCGCCGACACGACCATCGTCGTCCGCCATCCGCACCAGGCCGAGCTGGCGGAGCGCCTCGGCGCCAACCACGTGGTGATCGATCGCCACGGCGACGGCCCCCGGCGCGCGGCGGTGGAGCTGGCCGGGGCGCGCGAGCATCGGGCGCTCGTCGGCGGGGCGACCCTGACCGGCGGCTTCGAGGTCGTGTACGAGTGCGTCGGGAATGCGGCCAGCCTGGACGCCGCCCTCCGCGTGACGGCGCCGCGCGGGCGCCTGGGCCTGATCGGCTCGGTCGGTCACGTTGAGGGGCTCGACCTGACGCTCGCCTGGGCACGCGAGCTGCGGATCACCGGCAATTACGTGTACGGGCGGGAGGCATCGGTCGCCGGGCAGCCGCACACCATCGCCCACCTGTTGCGCCTGCTTGCTGCCGACGGCGCGCCGGAGGTGGATGCGCTGGTGACGCATCGGTTCCGGCTGGGAGAATGGCGGGAAGCGCTCCGCACCGCCATGGCTCGCGGGCAGCGGGCTGCGGTCAAGGTGGTCTTCGACCATCGCGCCGCGTGATGGCCTATGCTGGCCGCAACTGAGGACCGGGTCGGCCTGCGCCGGCCCACCCGGGTCGCCGCAGAAGGGAAGGACGAATGCCTGACGATCTGATCGGACTGGTTGTGCTCCTGGTCGGGTTGGCGATCCTGATCGGTCTGCTGACCAGCATCGTCCACATCATCCGCGAGTACGAGCGCCTGGTCGTCTTCTTCCTGGGCCGGCTGCAGGGCGGGCGTGGACCCGGCCTGGTGCTGCTCATCCCCTTCATTCAGCAGGCGGTCAAGGTCGACCTGCGCGAGCGCTTCCTGGAGGTGCCGCAGCAGACCTGCATCACCAAGGACAACGCGCCGATCAGCATCGACTTCCTGGTCTACTCCAAGGTATTCGATCCTGTCGAGACGGTCACCGCCGTGGTGGACTTCACCGGCGCTTCCCAGGCACTGGCGGCGACCACCCTGCGCGCCGTGATCGGCGACATCCCGCTCGACGACGTGCTCGCCAAGCGCGAGGAGATCAACAACGTCCTGCGCTCGAAGCTCGACGAGGTGACCCATCGCTGGGGCGTGAAGATCACCAACGTCGAGATCCGCGAGATCGTGCCGCCGCGCGACATCCAGGACGCGATGAACCGCCAGATGAGCGCGGAGCGCAACCGGCGCGCCAACATCACCGAGTCGGAGGGGACCCGGCAGGCGACCATCAATGTGGCCGAGGGCGACAAGCAGAGCGCCATCCTGCGCGCCGAGGGCGAGCGACAGGCCCAGGTCCTGCGGGCGGAGGGCTTCAGCAACGCGCTGAAGACGATCTTCGGGGCCGCCAAGGGGGTCGACGACAAGACGATGACCCTGCAGTACCTCGAGGCGCTCAAGGCGCTCGCCGCCGGAGCTTCCACGAAGTGGATCGTGCCGATGGAGCTGGCCGAGCTGACCCGGCCGCTCGCCGGCGTCATGCGCGCCGCACGCGAGGCCGGCGAGGGATCGGGGAAGGCCTGACCCGGGTGTCCCTGCCGTGACGCCAGGCCGCTGGCGTCGGCGGCGCGGCGGGCTGGCCGCCTGGCTGGGGCGCATCGCCGCGGCCGCAGCGCTCGGCTACCTGGGCTACCTGACCGTCGAAGGGTCGCGCCGGATCGTCTTCCCCGAGCGCAAGCCGTTCCTGCCGGCCGAGGGTGAGCCGGCCACGCCGGCCGATCTTGGCCTGATCTACGAGGACGTGCGCTTCACGACCGACGACGGGGTCACCCTCTCCGGCTGGCTGATCGGGGCAGGCCGCGAGACGCGCGCCGCGGTGGTGCTGATGCACGGCTTCTCGTGGCATCGCCTCCCCTGGCTGGCCGGGTTCGTGCCCTGGCTGCAACGCCGCTACAACGTCCTGCAGTTCGACTTTCGCGGCCACGGCGGCAGCGACGACGCGCCGATCACGCTCGGCACCCTCGAGCAGCGCGACGTCGCCGCGGCGGTGCGCTTTCTCGCTGGGCGCGGGCTGGGACCGATCGCGCTGATGGGGATCAGCATGGGCGGCTCGGTGGCGATCATGGCCGCCCCCGACCTGCCGGTGGCGGCGGTCGTCGCGGACGCCGCATACGCCGAGCTGAGCGACCCGATCGCCAACCGCATGCGCGAGGGAGGCCTCCCGATGGCGCGGCTCGGCGCGCGGCTGGTGGTGGGGGCGGCCAGCGTCCGCGCGCGGGTGCGCCTTCACTCACCGATCCACCAGGTCGGTCGCATCGCGCCGCGCGGCCTGCTGCTGATCGCCCCGGGCGAGGATCGCCTCGTCAGCCCCGCGCAGTCGGAGCGCCTGTACCAGGCAGCCGGCGAGCCGAAGGAGCTGCTGGTGGTGGAGGGAGCCGCCCACGCCGAGGCGCATGCCGCCGCCCCGGAGGTCTACGAGCAGCGGGTGCTGGACTTCCTGGCGCGGCACCTTGACGGGGTGCCGCCCGTATAATCGCGCCGGACTCGTTCTCGTCCCCCCGGGGTGCTGCATGGCTTCCACAAAGGTGCTGGTCGTCGACGACGACCTGAATATCCAGCGCGTGCTCGTCTTCGCCCTCAAGCAGGAGGGCTACGAGGTCGTGGTCGCGTCCGATGGCGCCGCCGGGGTGGAGATGGCCCACGAGGCCAAGCCGGACCTGATCCTGATGGACGTGGCGATGCCGAAGCTCGACGGCTACGCCGCCACGCAGCAGATCCGGGCCGCGGAGACCGATCGCCGGGTGCCGATCATCATGCTCACCGCCGAGGCGGAGATCGAGCAGCGGGTCAAGGGCCTGCGCGCCGGCGCGGACGACGACATCGTGAAGCCGTTCCACCCGCTGGAGCTGATGGCGCGCATCAAGGCCCTTCTGGCGCGTGGCGGGGTAGGCACGGCCAAGGCCGGCGCTGAGGTGACGACGCTCGGGCGGCTGTGCCTCTTCTACCCGGCCAAGGGCGGGGTGGGAACCACCACCATCGCCATCAACACCGCCATCGCGCTGGCTCGCGAGCTGCATCGGCGAACGGCCCTGATCGACGCCAACCTCCAGTTCGGCGACCTGCGCGTCTTCCTGGACCTGGGCCTGGACACCGGCTCGATCGTGAACGCCATCTCGGAGGATGACCTCGACGTTGACCTCTTCAAGACGCTCATGGTCCGCCATCGGTCGGGGATCGACCTGCTGCTGGCGCCGCCCGGCCCCGCCGCCGCCGACATCGTCGTCGAGCGTCAGCGGACGCTGCCGGCGTCCCTCAGCGCCGTCCTCAGCGTCGCTCGCCGCCTGTACGACTACACCCTGGTAGACGTGGCCCAGACGATCGATGACTTCAACCTGCAGCTGTTCGACGAGGCGGACGTCATCTACGTGGTGATGACCGCCGACCTGTCGTGCCTCAAGAACGTGCGCCTCGTGCTGGAAACGATGGACGACCTGGGCTACGAGAAGGACAAGGTGCAGCTCGTGCTCAATCGGTCCAATGCGTATACCGGGATCAACGTCGGCAACGCCGAGTCCGCGCTCGGCCGCACTATCGACTACCAGGTCATCAACGAGTACCGCAGCGCGATCAGCGCCCTCAACTCGGGCGAGCCGTTCATGTCGAGTCGGCCCGACTCGCCGCTCGGCAAGAGCGTGCTCGACTTCGCGAAGGCCGTCGACAAGGTGACCGTGGCGGCCGCCGCCCCCGTTCGCGCCAACCGATAAGCGGCGCCTAACCGGCCGATAAGGCCGCCCCACTAGCCTCCTCCGCAGCCGGTCGCCGCCGGAAGTTTGGGAGGCGAGCAGGTGCGCGACCGGCCACCTCATCGTCGTTCGCCGCCAACGACCCGCCTCCCGGCGAGGGAGTGCCGTGCTGGCCCAGACACTGAGCGCCTCGATCGTGGGCGTTGACGGGCTCCCGGTGCGGGTCGAGGTGGACGTCGCCTTCGGACTGCCGGCGCTGACCATCGTCGGCCTGGCGGGGAGCCAGGTGCAGGAGGCGCGGGAGCGGGTGCGGAGCGCGCTGCGCAACAGCGGCTTCGAGCTGCCGGCGCGGCGGATCACGATCAACCTCTCCCCGGCGGACCTGCCGAAGGACGGCACCGGCTACGACCTGGCGATCGCGGTGGGCATCCTGGCCGCCTCCGGACAGCTGCCCGCCACCGCGCGGCTTGGCGAAACGGCCCTGGTCGGCGAGCTTGGGCTCGACGGCGCCCTGCGGGCGGTCCCGGGGACGATGGCCCTGGCCGCCGCCGCGCGCGCGGCGGGGGTCGCGGCGCTGATCGTGGCCCGCCCTGCGACCGGGGAAGCGGCCGCCGTTGCGGGGTTGCGCGTGCATGGCGCCGACTCGCTTGGCGAGGCGGTGAGCCACCTGGCGGGAGTGCGCGACCTGCCGCTCGCCGCCACGACCCGGCTGCCCGTGAGCCAGGCGGTGGTGCGCGGCCCCGACCTGGGGGAGGTGGAGGGGCAGGCCCTCGCCCGCCGCGGCCTGGAGATTGCCCTGGCCGGACGCCACAACCTGGCGCTGTGCGGGCCGCCCGGTATCGGCAAGACGCTCCTGCTGCGGTGCGCGGCCGGCCTCCTGCCGCCGCTCGAGGACGACGAGGCGATCGAGGTCAGCCGCATCTACTCGGTTGCCGGGCTGCTCGATCGCCGCGCTCCACTGCTGCGGGCGCGGCCGTTCCGCGCGCCGCACCACACCATCTCGACCCAGGCGCTGGTCGGCGGCGGACCGCGGGTCCGGCCCGGCGAGGCGTCGCTGGCCCATGCCAGTATGTGCTAATGTTCCCTGATGCCGCAGTTGCCTGCGATCTACGCCCGCATCTCATCCGACCGCTACGGACAACAACTCGGCGTCCGGCGCCAGATCGACGACTGCGCGGCGCTGATCGCCCGACGTGGCTGGCCGGTTGCCCAGGTCTACGTTGATGATGACGTCAGCGCGTACCGTGCTAAGCCACGCCCCGCCTACCGCCAGCTACTTCGGGCCATTACCGAGGGTGAGGTAGATGCGGTGGTGGTCTGGGACCTAGATCGGTTGCACCGCCACCCCAAGGAGCTCGAGGAGTTCTTTGAGGTCAGCGCCGCGGCCGGGGTCAACGACCTGGCGTCGGTTTCCGGGGACATCGATCTCGCCACCCATGACGGCCAGTTCCTGGCGCGCATCCTTGGTGCGGTCGCCAAGAAGGAGAGCGATGACAAGAGCCGCCGGATCGCCCGCAAGGCGCTCGAGCTTGCCCAGGCTGGGAAGATCGGTGGCGGAGGCACGCGTCCCTACGGCTATAACGACAACCGGCGCACCCTCATCGCTGCCGAAGCGCGGGTCATCCGCGAGGTAGCTGCGCGGCTGCTGGCCGGCGACAGCCTCCGCTCAGTGGCGAACAACCTCAATTCCCGCGGCATCCGTTCGGTGACCGGCCGCGAATGGCAGCCGCAGACCCTGCGGCGCATGATCCTGTCAGCCCGTATCAGTGGCCAACGTGAGCACCGCGGCGAGATCGTGGCGAAGGCCGAGTGGCCAGCGGTCATTACTCCTGCCCAGACAGCCAGCCTGCGTGCCCTGTTCGCCGATCCTGACCGCCGCACTAACCGCGCGACCCGCCGATACCTACTCAAGGGCTTGCTGCGCTGCGGTCACTGTGGGGCCATCCTGCAAGCCCGACCCCGCGACGACGGCGACCGCCGCTACGGCTGCACCAAGGGCCCTGGCCTACCAGGCTGCGGCCGGACCTGGATCCTGTCGGAGCCATTGGAGGATTTCATTACAGAGGCCGTTCTGTACCGACTCGACACGCCAACCCTTAGCGCCCGGCTGACCAGATCGCCGCAGACCGACCCCACCGAAGATTCGCATGCCGAGCTGCTAGCCGACCAGGCGCAGCTGGACGAACTGGCCGCCGCCTATGGCGAGAAGGCGCTCACGCTGCGAGAGTATCTCGTCGCACGCAAGCCCATTGAGGGACGAATCGACGCCAGCCGGCGACGGATCAGCCGCGAGCGCGGGACCTCAGCGGTTGACGAGTTCGTACACCGCCCGGGAGCGCTTCGCGCCGCCTGGCCTTCCCTGCCGCTGTCGCGGCAGCACGCGATCATCGCCGCCGTCCTCGCTCACATCATCGTCGGCCAGGCCGTGCGCGGATTGAACCGCTTCGACCATCGACGCCTCGATCCCGTTTGGCGGGTCTAGCGGCGCGCCGAGTAACGTCGCCACCGCGGCGACGGTATCGGGGTCGGTCACTAGTAAGGCGAGACCCTGCGCGGTACAGGTGTGCTGCACCCATGCCCGCGCATGGGACCCACCCGGCCGGGCGCCCGCGACCGATCCGAATGATGCGATCCGCGTGAGGGCCCGCTTCATCGCCGGCTCGACACTATCGCCCACAGCTTGCCCCGAGTGGCCTCCTCGGGACGGGCCGGCGCCGCAGTTGTGGTGGGGGATAGCTCTTGGGGCGGCTGGATTGCAGCCGTGGCGTCGACCTTTCGGCCGATATCCGACAGCGGAGCCATGACGGCAGCGCCGGCGGCCGTGATCCGGTAGCGACCACGTTCCGGTGAGAAGACGTAGCCGCCGCGGATCAGCCGCCGCAGGTGGCGCCGCACCGAACCGTCAGGGAGGGCCACGGCGCTGGCCAGATCAGCCGAAGCCAGCAAGTCGCGCTCCCGAAGCAGCAAGAGAATGGTCTCGTCCGCGCTCGGAGGTCGGCCACTCATGAGCGGGCCACCGCAGCGCCTGAGCAAGCGTCCGATCCCGTTCGATCCCGTTCGGTCCCGTCCTGAGCCAGCGGTGCCCCGCGGTCAGCGGCTGAGCAGGTGTCCGATCCCGTTCGATCCCGTTCGGTCTCGTCCTGAGCCAGCGGTGCCCCGCGGTCAGCGGCTGAGCAGGTGTCCGATCCTGTTCGATCCCGTTCGGTCCCGTCCTGAGCCAGCGGTGCCCCGCGGTCAGCGGCTGAGCAGGTGTCCGATCCCGTTCGATCCCGTTCGGCGCTAGTCGCATCCATCGGTACGATCATGCGGGGCCTCGGGGCCTAGCGGGCGCGAGGGCGCCGCCCCTGAGCGTGACCGCCCGAGGTCCTGAGCGTGAGAAGGCGCGTTACTACGAACACGGCCGCCGGCTCAGTCGGACGGGGATCGGGCTGTCGGCCAGCAGGGTCGCACGCTGCACGCGCTCGCAGGCCCTGTCCGGCGCAAGCGTCAGGACGTGCTGGACCGCTGTGGCCTAGGCGCGTGACGCGGTTTTGCAGTCCGTGCAATAGCGTCCGCGAGCGTTCGTGGATGCCTCCGACATGATCAGCGTGCCGGATCTAGATGGGCTGATGGCCGGTGGTGTTCGCGCCTTTTGCTACCCGCGATGCTACCGATCATGCATCGACTGACATATTGGCCGCAGCAGGGTCACCAATTAGCCCACACTTCACTGGCAAGATTGGTCCAAGGAGTCGACAGCCGGCGACAAGCGAGCGTGCAATGCTCCGCGGAACTAACACCGTCACGGAGCGAGTCATTTCGCGTTGAACTCTCGCGCACCCACGGTGCGCAAGCAGTCGAAGGGGTGCTGATCATCCCTCAGCGCGAGGTCAGCTCCTCCAGTGTCAGGGTCCGGCCGAGCGCGTTTTGAAAACCGCCGCCGATAGCTGAAAACAGGCCCTGGCCCTGCGCAACGAAACTGATGGCCTGTTCGACACCGTCTTGAGTTGGCGCTTGGACTGTCTCGAGGAAGACCAAGTACCGCTCGCCGGTCTTGAGGTCATAGAGTCCGTCATACACAAACTCAACCCCGTCAGCAATACCCCCGAGGTTGCGAAGGGTCAACAGACTGGCGGGCAGACCCTTCAATACGGTGATCACCAGGACTTCTTCGTCCCGATAAACCATCGGTAGGATCCCCGAATCCTTCGGAGCCTCCCACATCGTGTTTGTGGAATTGTTCCATCGCTCGACCTGTTTCCCAGTTGGAACAACGACCGCGACGATTTCAGCCGCGTCCCACAACTCGTCAAGGCTGTATTCAGGTCCAAGGGCATGAACGTTCATTCGCGGCCGATCTCCTCCGGTGGATGTCAGCGAGACGACCACCACAAGGCCCACGGCGAGAACTAGAGCGAACGATGCGAGACCCTTCACCGGACCAGCCTCAACTCGCGGCTGCGTACATTGCCTTGATCCCATCCTTGTCGTGGGTCGTCAGCGATCGCTTGCTTATCGTGCCGGACGCTATGGTCGCGTACATCGTGTCGGCGCCGACCCCACTGTGGAGGAGTTCCACGGTGTGGCCGAATTCGTGCGCCGCGACCGACCACAGGTCGATGTAGGCTGACGAAGGGTCCCCCGTACCGCAGTACCAACTCCAGGTGCCGCCGCCGGACTTATCGGGAGAGGCGTTTACGTTCAAGTCGCTGTTGCCGATGTCACCGAAGATCGGATTGTTGGCGACAAACGCTAAGTCGTCGTTGAAGGGCCACAAGAGGTCGTCCCACTTGACGTCGATCCAATTCTCGTTCGCTGACGCATAACTTGCGAATCTGAGTTCACGGCCAACCGCGTTCCATTGGGCGGCGCCATCCGACATTCGGCTTCTGCAGTTGAAACCCCCGATGTTCGTGGGAAAGTCACTCTCGAACACGTACCTCGTGTAGTAGTTGTATATGCCGACCTGGTACTGCACGCGCGTTCGACCGGTGTTGTCAGAGGCCAATGCGACCTGGCTCGTTAGGACAAGCAGTGCCAGCCCAAGGGCGAGAGGACGCATGCGCACGAGCCAAATCCTCAGTTCCCGGAAGGTCGGGAAAGCGTAGGCCACTACAGTCCAGCCAACGTTTGACTATGTCAACACCGTTGTCAACTAATTCTGGGAATCGCCTTATGAGTTATCCACAACTCTGGCGAAACAGTTGGCGCCTCTTAGGCATCTACTGGTCGTGACGCATCCACTTGGCGCTGGTCGCACAATGGCAGGCGTGCCGACCAGAGAGAAGGAAGACGGGTTCGTCGCTGCGGTCGAGCGGTACGACGGCGACATGGTGGCGCTTTGCTTCGTCATCACCGGTAATCGGGACCTTGCGAGGGATGCCACCCAGACCACGTGGCTGAAACTGTGGCGGGAGCCTCCGAAGCTGCGAGATCCGGGCAAGCTCCGATCATGGTTGTTGGCGGTCGCGGCTAACGAGGCGCGGCAGCTGATTCGGAAAGGCCGACGCGTTGTCCCTCTGGAACGTGACCAAGCCTCATCGGCGCCAACCGAGCCGTCGACGGTAGTCGCCCTGGGCCAGGCTCTGCAAGGCTTGCGTCCAGACGAACGGAGCCTGCTTGGTCTCAAATACGTGATTGGCCTCAACTCAACAGAGATCGGCGAGCAGCTGAATATCACCCCCGGGGCGGTCCGCCTGAGGCTTCATCGCGTTCTCGGTAAGTTGCGCGAGGTCCTTCGAGATGAATGACGCACCTGACGGTTTCGAAGAGGAGCTAGGACACCGGCTGCGACACTACGTAGCCGTGGCTGACCTCGGAGTTGGAGCGGCGCCCGTCCTGGAACATGTCACCTCACAGCCTGTAGAGCGGAGCGGGAGGAGGGTACGACCTTGGGCGGCCGCGATCGTCGTTGCCGCAGTCGCCGTCGGTGGCTCGTTGGCTATGTATGTCTCAATGTTCAGCGATCCTGGATCGGGTTTGGGCATTGCTCACGCGACTGTCTCCGGGGTCCGCTACGACGTGGCAGCTGCTCGCAGCCTGCAGGTAGCTTCATCCGACATGACCCGATATGGCGAGATCACCAGCAGCGACTATGACTGGGCCTTCGCCGAGCCCGTCGCATACTCGTTGCGAGGGGTTGACCCGATGGCGGCACTGATAGTGCCCGCGAAGCCTGACGTAGAGGAAGGCGCCCTCGAGTACTTCATTCTCTTCGGTCCCGCGGAAGCCTTCCCGTCCGTCTGTCAGTACTTCCAAGCCGGCGCGCCCGGCGAACCCGACGAGTGTAAGTAGAGCCAGCGCGGATGGCCCCGGAATGATGGAGGCGGCGACGGCGGCGGGCTCCCGAAGGCCGCGGAGGTGATCCTGTCCGCCGTGGACCCGGAGCGGTTCGCGTGGCTCTTCGAGGACCCGCCGCGCCCGCCGTCCGGCGCTGAGCGGACCATCGCGCTGCGCTGGACAGCCGGCATGAAGGCGTCGGCCGAGACGAGTACTGGCCGCCGCGGGGAATCGTCCACGCGTCAAGAGGCCGCCGTCCGCCAGCTCCTCACGAACAAGGACTTTGTCGAGGTCCCGGCACGGCCGGTGGATGTGACCGGCGCGCCGCTGCAGGCGGGACAGTTCATGCGCGAGGCCGCCGTGGTCGGGATCAAATGCGATGTGCCGGTCGCGCTGAGGGACGGCCGACTGCTCCTCCTCGAATGCAAGGTGAGCAACAGCGCCACAAACAGCGTGAAGCGGCTAAATCGGGAGACGGGCGGCAAGGCCCGCGACTGGAACCGGCAGTTCGGCGAGCGGGCGATCACAGGCGCCGTCCTGGCGGGTGTATTCAAGCTCCGCAACCTCAAGACCGCCCAAGCGGGCGGAGTGGCCATCTACTGGGATCGAGAGCTGGACGCGCTCGCAGAGTTCCTAGCGGCCGCGATCCCCTGATTCGGCGCGTAGCTGCGGCGCTCGTGCTCCGCGGGCTCGTGGGGACCAGAAGCACCTCCCTTCGGACCATGCGCGCCGCTTGGCGCGTCTGAGTCCGCGGCTGGAAGGGCGACGCTCGGGTATGTGGCTACCCACGACAGGCTAATCTGTGGATCCTCACACCGTCACTTGGGGGGGCCGGTGGATTTCGGCAAACTCACGAATCGACGGCAGCTTGACAGACTGACGTCACCGCGCGACATCTTCGCAGCGCTTCCGTCGAAGGCTCCTGGCTTCGGCTACCTACGGGACGTGCAAGGCCAAGTCCTCGACAGCTGGGAGAAGCGTCGAACCGAGCGCGATCTCGCGATCAAGATGAACACGGGGGCCGGCAAGACACTCGTCGGCTTGCTCATTCTCCAGAGTTCCATCAACGAGGGAGAGGGCCCGGCCGCATACGTCGCCCCTAGCCCTTACCTAGCCGCCCAAGTACGCAAGCAGGCGGAGAAGCTGGGCATCGCAACAGTCGACGATCCCGAGTCCATCAAGTATCTGTCGGGCGATGCGATTGCCGTCATCAACATCCATAAGCTGGTCAACGGCCGGTCGGTGTTTGGCGGTCCCGGAAGCGGGCGTACGAATCCACTACCGATTGGCACTGTAGTCATCGACGACGCCCACGCGGCGTTGGCCACGACTGAATCCCAATCGACCATCGTGATACCCCGAGAGCACGGAGTCTACGAGCGGCTCCTCCACATGTTCCGTGACGATCTCGAGCGACAATCGCAGTCCGCGCTGCTCGACATCCTAGATGGGGACACCTCCGCGGTCCTGCGCGTGCCCTTCTGGGCATGGGCGGACCGGGTTGGAGACGTGTCTCGAGAGCTCCACCAGCACCGCGAGGAGGACCCACTCCTGTTCGCATGGCCCTTGGTGGCCGATAGCATCGCGATAAGCCAAGCGGTGTTCACCGCGTCGGCTCTCGAGATCAGGCCACCATTCCCGCCAACTGAAAGGATCAGTAGCTTCGCGGCGGCGCGCCGAAGGATCTACCTGACAGCGACACTCGCGGATGACAGCGTCTTGGTCAGCGATTTCAACGCAGACGGCGACACGGTAAGCCGCCCAATCACTCCGGCCACTGCTGCCGACTTGGGTGATCGTCTCATCCTCGCTCCGCAAGAAACGAACGCCCGCATCTCGGATCAAGAGGTTCGAGAGGCACTCCGCGGGTTCGCCAACGAGGTCAATGTTGTCGTTCTAGTTCCCAGCTATCGCCGCGCCCAGTTGTGGGGCGATGTCGCGGACCACACCGTCGCCGCGGAGGGGATCGCGGACGCAGTCGAGCAGCTTCAGAGCGGTCACCAGGGCCTCACTGTTCTCGTCAATAAGTACGACGGGATCGACCTCCCAGAGGACGCGTGCAGGATCTTGGTGATTGATGGTCTTCCCGGCGCCTTTGGGGGGATCGACCGCCGCGATGCGGTGGGTCTTGGGGAGACCGAGGCGCTAATCGGACGCCAACTCCAGCGGATCGAACAGGGAATGGGCCGTGGAGTAAGGAGCGCTGACGACTACTGTGTCGTGATCCTGCTTGGCGCCCGGGTCTCTCAGCTGATCGCTGATCGTCGATACGCGGAGAAGTTCAGCCCGGCAACCCGCGCCCAGCTGGAACTGTCCAGAGAGGTAGCCGCTGAGCTTGAGGGCAAAGGTCTCGACGAGCTGGCCACGGTCATAAGGCAGGTCCTCGCTCGCGATGCCGCGTGGGTAGCTGCGAGCCGGTCGGTGCTGGCCGGGGTGACCTACGCCGGGCATGGGATTTCGCCCGACATTCTCCACGCTCGCGCTGCGTTCAACGCAGCAACGACCGGCCAATTCCAGACTGCGGTAGACCGGATGAGTGCGGCGGTCGAATCGTCCGACAATCCGCGGGTCAAGGGGTGGCATCAGGAACAGCTCGCGGTGTACCAACATCAGCTGGATCCTGTTCAAGCCCAACACGTGCTCGCTGGGGCGGTGCGCCTCAATCCGCGGGTCACCAAACCAATCGCCGGGGTGACCTATCGGCGTTTGACAGCCGCTGCGGACCAGGCGCAAGCCGCCGCGAGGTTCCTCGCAGACGCGTACCCGGACCGAAACAGCCTCTTGGTTGGCATCAATGCTCTCCTGGATGATCTTGCATTTGACCCGGAACATACGGAGGAGTTCGAGGACGCCATCGAGGCCATGGCCAAGCATGTGGGATTTGCAGGGCAAAGACCTGAGAGGGATCAAGGGAGTGGCCCAGACGTGCTGTGGGCGATCGGCTCTGGGCGGTTCATTGTGATCGAGTGCAAGAGCGGCGCGGCCGCCGACAACATCTGGCGCCGGGACGTTGCGCAATTGGCGCACTCAATCAGCTGGTTCGAGGAGCACTACGATTCGACGTTGACGAAGGTTCCGGTCCTAGTGCACCGCGTTGCGGTGCTTGCCCGAAACGCGGCCGCGCCGGCTGGCTGCCGGATCATGACTGAGCCCAAGGTCGGGAAGCTCCGCGTAGCCGTCCGGGGAATGGCTGTGGCACTCGCTGATGCCGAAGCATGGGGTACGCCAGAGCGCGTTGAGGCGCAACTCCGTCTCAGGGGACTAACCGGCGGGGACTTCCTGAGTACATACACCGTCGGCCCTCGACGGAGCCGCTAAGGGATGCTCCGTCTCCAAGGCGGTGGGCTCTGCCAAAAGGACCTCCTTCTAATCGGCCCAAGAGCGGGACCGCCGAAAGCACGAATCGGGCGCCCTTTTGGGGGCCTCCCCTTTTGGGACGGGCCGGCGTAGGCCGGCGCTGCCGCTCGGCCCTCCTGGCCGCGCGGCGGTCCTGGGTAAGCGCCAGCAGGGCGATCGAGGCACAGACTGAACGACACCCCTGGACTAACCTCGTTGCGGGGGCCCGGTCATTCCCCGGCCGGGTCGCCCCGCCGCTAGACTGCCGAGCATGGAGCCTGTCGAAGGTCGAGCCCTCCGCTGGCTGTTGGGTAATCCGGAGGTGCGCAGCGAGTCGGGAACGCTGTTGCTCGCTGGCCAGCTGGACCCCCGCGACCTGCCCATAAAGAACGACGAACTGATCCTCTACGAGGGGCGAACGTGGCGCGTCCTGGAGACAGGTATGCGGCTCGTGGACGGACGATCGCTCGCCTGGGTGCGATTGGCTGATCCCGATACCGTCCTGCCATGACAGTCGCGCGTAAGGCGCCAGTAAGCGCCCACCGCTAGGCTCCCGGTCGGGCCGGGGCGACGTTGACGGCGCGATGAGCTCGAGCGGCGACGGCCGCGGCGATCGGTAGCGTGCAGGCGACCCCGGCCCCCCTAGTGTCGGCGCCTGGGCTCGCCCCTCGCGTCGAGGCCGGCGCGCTCCAGGAGGTCAAGCCGCTCGTCACGCAACCGTTCTGCCCAATCGAAGAGGCGAGCGGCCAGCGCGGCAGTCTCGGGATGCAGCTCCAGCAAGCGACCGGCGGTCCGGAGGCGGGCCTCGGCTCGCACTAGGTGGCGGATCGCCTCGATGTCATTGGTTAGGTTTTGCACTGTCCATCCTCATTTCGGACCTCCATCCTGCCCGCGCCGAGCGCGAAGTCGAGCCGCTTTCCCACGCCAGATCGGGCAGTTACCCACAGAGCGCGAAGTTGGTCGGGGATAAGTGCCACGAAGCTGTGGACGCGCCGGATCGTGCTGGTGACGAGCATCGGATGAGGCTGCCAGGCAGACGCGTCGGCTACCGTGTCGCGGATTGGGCGACAGGCCGGTGCGCTCGACGATGCGGCCGTAGGGCTCGACGCTAACGACGCTCGTGGTGGTGGCTGTGCTTGGCAACCGCCGGGCGACCTGTAATCCTGCCTAGTTGACGTCGGTGGCCCGCCAGTCCTGAGCCCAACGCAGAACTGATCGGAGGCTGGCCCTCGGGCCATCCGTCTGGCGTCATTCACGCACACTCGCGCACCGCGGGGTGTTGCTGCTGGACGAAACCCTTCAGTTCCGCAGCGACGCCCTCGATGCGCTGCGCGAGCCGCTCGAGGGCGGCAGCGTCACCATCGCCAGGGTCGAGGGGGCGCTCACCATGCCGGCCCGCTTCACACTCCTGGCCGCCTTCAATCCCTGCCCGTGCGGGTGGCGCGACACGCGAACGCGGCCCTGCACCTGCGAGGACAGCGCCGCGCGGCGCTACGCATCCCGCCTGTCGGGCCCGCTGCGCGACCGGATCGACCTGTGGGTCACGATGGCTCAGCCGGAGCCACTGGACAGTGGGGAGCCCGACGGTGTGGAGGCAAGCGCCGCCGTCGCGGCGCGCATCGCCACCGCCTGGCGCCGCCAGCTGCGGCGACAGCGGGGCGCGAACGGCGATCTGCCGCCCGCCTCTCTCGGCGCCGGCCAGGGGATCGGGGCCGACGCGGCCAGCGTCATCACCCAGCGGGGGCGGAGCTTCGGCTTGTCGCCGCGCCGCATGCACCGGACGGCACGTGTGGCGCGCACCATCGCCGACCTGGCCGGGGCCGACGCCGTGTCGCGCGAGCACGTCGACGAGGCCCTCTCGTATCGCGGCGCGGTGCCGGCATGATCGGCGTGGGTGCCAGCGGTCCGCTGGCTGCAGTGCCGGAGCAGGGCGGCGGGTGGGCGACGGTCGAGCTGTCCAACCTCGACCCGGCAGCGGAGCAGCCATACTGGATCGCGCTCTCCCTGGTCCCAGGGGTCGGCCCGGTCGGCTTCGTACGTCTGCTGCACCGCTTCGGGAGTGCGCGCGCCGCCTGGGCAGCCGGACCGTCGCTGCTGGGCGAGCTGCCGCGCCTCCCCGACGATGCCGCGCCGGCACTCGCCCGACTCAGCCGCGAGGGGGTGGCGGCCGTCGCCGAGCGGGTGACCGTGGCGACACAGCGCTCCGGCGGAGCGGTGATCACGGCCCTCGATGCGGGGTACCCGCCGTCCTTGGCCGCGGTCGACCCGCGGCCACCGGTGCTGTACGTGGCAGGCGACCCGGCCTCTATGCACGCCCTGTGTGTCGCCGTGGTCGGCACGCGGCGGGCGACCGGCTATGGCCG
>Ga0184639_10000297_pt1 | contig 18287 bp, 37 predicted proteins | sample PLM31_170_b2_FD_133155 | JGI IMG/M metagenome (GOLD analysis project Ga0184639, IMG submission 133155) | Groundwater sediment microbial communities from an aquifer in East River, Colorado, USA - PLM3-1_170_b2 | ecosystem: Environmental > Terrestrial > Soil > Riparian zone | place: USA: East...
GTCTTGCGGGAGGGCGAAGTTCCAGATTTCCGATAGCTCTCGGATGAAGCGTTCAGCTCTCTTCAGTTTCGGTTTGAGAGCTTCCGCCTCAGCGATGACCTTCTTCATCCGCATCCATTCGGAAAGCATCGCCTTCTGGATGTCTAGCGGAGTCAGAATGTCGGCCATCGGTTCACCCAGTCTCTACCGTTACTTTCACGGACTTTGGGACTGTGCCCTTCGGGAAAGCCGACTTCAGGACATATAGAGTCCCGATAATTCCGCGCTCTCCCTCAGCTACATTCTCCGAGAAGCGGAAGGTCTTTGGAGTCTCCCGCTCGAAGAGGAGTTCGATTGGTCCGAGTTTGGCCAACGAACTCACTTCCCGTTCTTCTCTTCGACGGCCTCATCGAATTCGGCCTTGTCGTTGGCCTCCTTCTCGGCCTTCTCTGCTGCGGTCCTCTGTCGCCTCTCCAAGATTGTCTCTGCCTTCTTCTTCCGGCCTTTGGCCTTCGGAGCCTTCTTTTCTCCCTTCTTGGGTCGGGCCTTGGCAAGTCTCTGCTTCCGTGCCTCGGCAATCTCCTTCTTGCCGCTATCGTAGTCTTTCTGACTGAAGGCTACGATTCCCCTCTCAGGCCGAGAGAACCCGGGAGAGTCCATGTAGTACGTTGGCACCCACGATAGGTTCCCTCCGAGTTTCTCGGAAACCCAGTTCGTGAGTTCTCCGAACTTGGCTTTTCCGTGGTGTGCCTTGAGGTACTCGATTGCGTACTCTCGGGCAGTCTTGTCTCCCTTCGTTCGGCCATGTCCCTCTGACCTCTTGGCCGGACTTTTCTTTCCCCGCTTTTTGGCAGCGGACGCCTTTGCTTTCTTTACTTTCGGTTCTTCCGTCGTTTTCTCAGGTGTTGCCATGTGGCTAGACCTCGCTGGGATATGGGTGGGTGGCTATATAAGGACGACGCCGATTATCAGATTTGATAACTTCTCGGTCTGAGGTTTCTATCCTCGTCGTTATATATATCGAGTCATATAATAGTCATTTCCTGAGTTTCGGTATCCGCAGGTAATCTTTATATACCCTTGGGGCCTTCTCCTTCCTAGGTGGCAGAAGTGCCGGAAGAACACACAGAGCAGAGTGGAACGGAAGGCGCAGATGCCCCTGAGATGCCCGAACCTTTGGCCTTAACGCCGAAGGAGGAAATCGAAGGGGAAACGTTGTTCGTCGAATCGTGGCGGGAGGCTCCGTCTAGATTCGTGGACCCGAACACGAAGCAACCCTTGCCGGCGTATTTGATATACGTCGGGAGGATTGAGAGCGGCACGAAGAAGGGCGAGACAATCACCTTCTCCGGTGGGCACGTCATGGATGACCAAGCTCGCAAGATGAACGAGCCGTTCAAGGCCACGGTGAGGCGAGCAAAGGGAAAGCGGTACTGGCAATTCCGCAAGCCGGGAGCAGGCTAAGGGCTGCGAGTGGCCCGCCGCAGTTCGTGCAAGGGGTTATGCTTATGGGGAACGGAGACAGACCCTCTCCCTCCGAAGTTTCCGTTCCCCAAGTTCTACCTCCGACCGAGCGGTATATCACGATGGTAAGCGTATGCAACATCACGGAAATTTGGGGCTACGCGACGTTTACCGGACGTATCCATCAGGAACCGTGACTCGGGAGCGGGATTCGGCGTGTGGTACTGCTTGCTGTGCCACTCGCCGATACACATCCCGCTTAAACGGAGGTCAGCGCTTCATGGCAAATGCTCCGGATGCGAGGTGTGGATATGGTTCACGATAGGGGACTTTCCGCCAGTTCTGACAAGCCAAGATGTCCGAACTGCGGGACGGCCCTTGTACCCACCGGATTGGTGGAGGAACCTTGGGACACCTACGAATGCCCGAACTGCGGTTACGAAGTCGAGGTCCACAAAGGAGGACGGAAAGACGATGACGAGGCGGACCTTGACACACCGGGCCATCCCTTCCCGTGAGGTGAGATAAATGACTGTGCACGAGAAAGCGAAGGAACTTCTTCCTGACGTAGACTTCGTTATGAAGTTTATGGGACGAGAAGTTTTCGTGATTACTGGTAATGACGGAGGAGGTCACAACGAAGGCTATTGGGAAGATGCACATCCCGAGGCTGTTCGTATCTGTGAGTTCATTAAGAAACTCGCGGAGGAATCTTGATGCCGATGACGAAGGAAGAAGGCGAAATGCTACGTAAGGAGGTAGACGCATTTACTCTGACTCTATCGCGGCAACGTATAGAGTTCGAGTTGGTGCATTGGCACGTAGTGATGTACCGTATCGCAGGTCAGAGCAATTTGATACGTGTGGACCTCCACGAGAAGTCTTTGGAATGGAAGGGACGTGCCTCAAAGGCTCTCGAAGAATTGGAGGTGACGGTATGAGACTCGTGACTTGCACGAACTGCGGTGTCGTGTTCGATATTGACTGGGCAGATAATTGCGACGGAACTGGTCATGGAAACGACAAGTTCTGTTTCATATGTCCGCTTGGTCATGTCGGTCATGAGTCTCCTGAATGGATAAAGGCTAGGAGGCGTAAGGCTACTGCCGAGGAACGTAAAGACGGGATAATCTTCATGCTCCCGGACTTCGAGGTGAAGCTCCGATGAAATCGATGGCCGTTAAGTCTAAGGATAAGTTCACGGATATTCCTCCGTGCCCTATCGAATCGGAATCACACTTTCAGCACGACCGAGAGATACTGAAAGCTCGTGGGCAAGTTACACGTGCAGACGAGGCTATCAAGAAGGCTCTTGCTTACGTCAAGGAACTGAAGGCGACTCAGATTGCACCTGATGCGGAAAAGGACCGTACATCTCAGGTCTTGGCTCAACGAGTGTACGACCTTCAGAAGCACAATGCGTACTTGCGGGAAAGACTCGGATTGAAGGGGGAACGTTGATGGTCGCGTTGGCAAGGGATAAGAGGAAGAAGAAGTCTCGGTGTAAGCGGTGCTTACGTTTCCTTAGTTCTGGAAGTTCGCAAAGCTCGAAGCAACAGTTATGCGGAGTTTGCGTTCACGAGTTGTACCCCGAGATGGTGCGACACGGACAGGATATTTCTCTGCGTATAAAGGAGGCGATGAAGCGTGCCTGACCAAGATGCACGGAGGAGCATGAAGCTCGCCGAGATGTGGAAGCGTGTCGAGGATTTCAACGACATCTACTTTCCCGGTTGGAAGAACGAGGACTTACGCCTTGTTACGAATGCGTTGGCCGGAGAGGTTGGAGAACTCTGCGATGCGACTAAGCACTTTTACCGTGGAGGCACGAATCCGCAACTTGTCGGTAAGGAGACGACCGAGCATATGCTTGAAGAGTCGTTCGATGTGTTCGTCTACCTTATTCTATTCGTAGGTTCCACGGGAAGAGGTATGGCGTCCTTCATTGCAGCGGGAGAGAAGAAGCTCGACCTTCTGTACAAGCGGATGAACGGGAAGGAGAAAGGTCGGCCATGACTCGTAATGATAGCGTTCTTGTTCTTTTTGGAAGGGCGATGTGTGAGACTTGTGGATATTGCGGCATTACTTTCCCGTCAGGACCGAAGCCTCGTGCATTCTGTAGTCAGGCGCATTACTTTGCTTTCTCTCGCCTTCCTCTTGCCCGTCAGATACGGAGGTCATTCAATCTTCCGAAACTAAAGGAGATGGCGGCATGAAGAGACTTCTGATTCGTCTCGATGTTTTGGCCGGGACTCCTCTATGGTTTTACAATAAGTATCTTTGGCTCCGGTCACGAGGATACTCTCGGAAAGAGGCGATTCAGAAGGCGGCATTGTATATCGGGTGGAACCTATGACTCCTGCCGATAGGATTCGACGTGTATTCGACGAATGTCCGCAATGCCATTTGTCTTGGAGCCTTCACCCGAAGAATAAGGACGGAGAGTTCGAGTGCCATCTCTTCGAGATTGACGGTCCTGTGAAGGTGACGCGATGAGATTTGGATTCGTTGAGCCTGCTCTACCGGATGAATTGCTTTGGATTCGTCTGTCAGCTCCTTGGGTTCTTGCGATTGTTATCCCCTCTTGCGGACATTATCGGATAGCTCTCCTCACACAACTTGGCGTTGGAGTTCCTGTCTATCGGTGGTTGTATCTTGACACGGATGACCGCTTGAAGGTGACATGATGACGACAGCGAAAATGATGCTCGTTATAATATGGTTTATGTGGGCGATTGGAGTTGGGACCGGAATTATAATAGGAGCGATAATCTGGAAGTGACGCAATGAGGATTCACACCCGGTCATACTTCCGTTGCGCTCAGAAGCATCACTACGTCTGGGAGTGTTGGGCTTTTGATGCGAGGCATTGGCTTCGAGGCCGATACTCCGCTGACCCTAAGCTAGTGAAGCTTACGTTGGTCCAGATTACGTATCTCCTGTACATCGAAGCGGTACTTGTCGGCTTGCTGGTATGGCTTCTGTTGGAGAGTGCACGATGAGCCGGGGAGTCAATTTCATTCGGTCCGTTGGTCACTCGTTGGACTACCGCGAGGACCATCGGGGGATTCCTTTCCGTATCCTCTTCTTTATGGGTATTGTCCGTGCTGTTGCTTTCTATGTCGTTACTACTATTCCGCTAGTATTGTTGATATTTGTCAGGCTTCCGGAACTGGCAGGATGGTACTGGTTTGCGACGAGCATCTATTTCGGGATTTCCACGAATAATCGGCTGGATTTCTTTACGCCTCTCGGATTCCAACTGTTCAAGGTATTCATCACGAAGAGGTGACTATGACGCTCTGTCCGCACATGGTATTTTTCTCTGTACCGAATGTTCAGGACCATGACCACGTTACGTTAGACTGGGATGGGGCGACTGATGCCCCTCGCAAGTTCTATCTTTTCGGAGGAGTAAATTCAGGGTCGGCTCTCCTCTGTATCCATTGGCGTAAATCGGCATCTCGGAAAGGGCTTCATGTCTTGGTCTGCCTGTCGCGGGAACTTTCTGCACTTGAGAAGTTTCTATTCCGTTTCTGGAACCATGATGATATATGGAGACTCTCGTATGACATCTTACGGTATGACGAGTCTCAGGTTCTGGAAGAGACGGAACGAGGGGCAGGGCAGTATGCCGAAGGGACTCTTTTCGAGATGAAGAACGGAAGGAAGGTTGGACCGTGGCAAAGCTGATTCGATTGGAGAGACGAGATGGCGTGGTTCAGCGGTATCGCACTACTGAGGCAAGGCTTCAGAAGAAAGGGTACGTCAAGTCCCGTCGCAAGGTGAAGGGTCAGGATGTTGAGGTCTGGTCACGGCAGTTTGCTCGTGAAGCGGAAGCTCCGATTGTTAGCGATGCTCCTGTCGAAGTTGAACCTGTCGAAGCAGTTGAGCCGGAACCGACAGGTCTGTACGAAGTTGTTTTCTATACGGAATATAGGCAGGAGGGTCGGGCAGGAACGGAGAGGTACGAGGTTCGTGTCTGTATCGAGGCTACTGCCGAGAACGTCGAGATGGCCGCTTTGCAAAAGGTGTTCTCTATTCTGCCCGATGATTACCGTGACTTCCTAGACGATAGGCTCGGTCTGTTTAACATTGGAGAGAATACCGGAGTCTCGTCTATCAACAGGGTATCTGCGTATCGAGGCGTTCGTTACTATCGGTTCTTTGTTGGGACACATCCTGGTGCTGCGAAGAAAACTTTCGGTGAATGAATATGAGGCTCCGGTGTTCATACTGCGGGAGATTTGCTTTTTCGGGTCATGTAGATTGCCAAATGCTTTGGTACTCTAAATACGGAAAGATGAAGAAATATTCGTTGTTGAGAGTATGAATTGCGAACATGCGTGCGCCGGACATTGGTGCAATACGTGCCATTGGGAGATAGTAAATTCGTTCATAGCCAAGGCTCGTTTACTTGAGATACTACGTGATGATATTGCGAACCAGAACCGAAAAAACATTACGAGAGTGCAAAAGCTTAAAGATGCTTTACGGTTCTATCACCATTGTAACGATGTAAATCTACATCTGCGTTCCGTTGAAGAGCGTATAGCGCAAGAGGCAAAGGACTCTGCACTTAAGTCCGCGTTAGCGATGGTGGTTCCGCATGAAGAGGCGAAGGAGGACTGACGTTGGGGGCCTTCTTCAGAGCGATTAATAGAGTATGGTCAGAAGCGATGAAAGCTAGAAGTCCACGGAATATTCGGAGAGGAAGGTTTTGGGAGATACTTGACGAGGAGCGTAATCGAGATGAAGAGACGAAGGAGGATTAGCCGTGAGCAAGAGACGATTGACGGGACTGGAAGTAGAACGAAAAAGGTTAGAAAGACTTCGGGGCAAAGCCAAGTTAAAGGAGCGCCGAAAGGCTACGGAATCAATGCTCCCCCTGTGTCTAACGTGCGGAACGAGGCACATACCGGTGAAGCATATCAAAGGGGCAACGATGGTCGGTGCTACTGTAACCCCTGCAAGTTCCTCCGCGATAGGCTCCGAAGGGAAGCTCTCTACCGTTTCAGAAAAGGACTCTCCGCAAGAGAAAATCTCCGAGGAATCGAAATCGACTCCCACGGATACGCCCGAGGAGAAGTCACGGAAGATGTGTCCTAACTGCGCGAAAGGTGAGCATGGCCGTTGCATCATGAACTATATCGACGAAGAGTCTGGCTATGATGGTCCTGTCTGCGATTGCGGATGTTCTGAACATGCATCCTAAGCAAGCTCAAACTACAATTGACGGAGAACGCGGGACTGGTGTAATAGCCGCACGCCCGACTCGCCAGCCGGGAGGAGATGGTGCAATTCCAATCGTCCCGCACCTAGTCCGAGCCAGCGGCGTCAGCAAAGGTATATGCGATAAAATTACGGATGACTGGCACAGCTACATCAAGTCCACGGAACGCGGAGCTCGTGCACTCGACTACCTGATTTATGGGCGGGCCGTAAACTCGGCTGGAGATACTGCCTCTGAGCCGTCTTTAGGTCAGATAGTCGGCACAATAGGTTTCGCGTTCCTTGGCGTTCGCCTCCCGGCATACTTGACAAAGGCCGTGAGTATGGGTCAGCCGAGAAACCTTGATACTTCGACATTGGCTAAGTCGAAGCGGGTTGCCGCCTGCTTCCGTTACACGCTCATGTCTCATGTCCCTAAGAACTTTGCATCGCAAGCTCTCGCTGCCTCTCTTCGACTGTTGAAGCGAGATTGGCTTCAGAAGTACGAGGCGGATTTGCTAGGGATAGTTACCTTCGTGAAGCCTCCGTGGACTGGGGCCTGTTTTAAGGCGGCTAACTTTCGGTTGATAGGTACTACGACAGGGAAGGTTATCCGTCACTCGGGCAGTCAGAGCAAGGAAGGCATCCTGCAAGCGGAACAACTCTACACGCTTCTGTATCTCTATGGGGTCAGTAACACGAACAAGCCTCGTGAGTGGACTGAGGCACCGAGGAAGAAGGGACTGATGAAAGGCGGATACTACTTCGACGAGGTTGATACGGAAAAGGTGGCCTCTGTCGTTGAGGAGAGGAGTTCTCTCGTTACATCTGTCCCTGACACTCCGATACGGAAGAAGAAGAATTGGCCGTGGAAGGTTGTTTCACACGGTAAGGATGGAAAGGCGACAATCATTTCGTACCATGAAGGCGTGAAAGAGGCGGTGTCAAAGGTTGGACGACTAAGAAGAAAGAACCCGGAGAATACCTATTCGATTGAACCGACTAAGGCGAACAAAGGAACATTGGGGTAGCGTGAGGAACCCTTATAGCCTCCCTGCTCCATGTGCTTAGTCCCTAGAGGTGATGTGTCGTGCCAAAGAAGAAAGGCTACGGTAGATGGTCTGTGTTCACGAAGAGAGACTTACGTGCTGTCGTTCGTCTTGCTCGTCGTGATAAAGACAATGCAGTAGTCAAGGCCGCTCAGCGTGAGATTAACAAGCGGGAGCTTAAGAAGAAGTATCGTCGTCGAGGAAAGACGCAGTACATCTACGTGATGGGCAAGTGGGTTCCGGTCTAATCTAGGGGCGTACTCCTTGCCGCATAAGTTCCGTTGTCTAGCCTGCGGTCGTACTAGGAAGGCAGAGCGTAAGTATCGCAGGTTCTGTGACTACTACTGTCGCAACGAGTACGTTGCCCGTAATAAATCCATCAAGTCGGGAACCACTCTTTCTCAACGGAAGGTCGAGATGGCGATGGGCGTGTATCATAAGGAGCAACTTACGCAACTTCTTTCTGCTTTGAATGGCGTGCGTGATATGCCTCTTGCGGAGAAACAAGCGATAGTTTTAGGAGCGATTCGTCAATATAAAGAGACACGCCGTGAACTTGTTCGGAGGGTTAAGTACGCATCCAGTTCTGAGATTCGCGAGGTGAATAAGTGGATAGCGAAGGTTCCCGGTCATAGGCCCCCGAAGGGAGCTAAGTTTTGGTGTACGGAATGTGCATCTAATCCCGTAGCCGGTCCATTCATGAAATGTCAGCGGTGCATCGAGAAGGCGTATACTAAACAGGACCATGAGGACGCAATGGAACCGTTCAATCGGGAGAAAGACAAAGATGCGGTTTGATGGCGAGTGTCTCGGTCCAAAATCTGAGGGGAAGGTCGATTGGAAGCTAAATGGCTCTAGCGGAGGTCTTATTCAGCTATCGTTCCTGACCTGTTATCTTTCCGTCATACTCATCGTGTCGCGGTTTCTATGATTGCAGATTGGTTAATCTCTCGACCTTCGCTTCTTTTGGCGTTGTCCTGTTTCGTTGGTCTTATTGTCGCAATCTTTTGCCTTGACTTCCCCGATGAGGATAGCCGGAAGAGATTCATCGCGGGATACCTTACGTTTTTCTCGTTCCTTATACTCGCTACATTAGTGTAAGACCATTGAAATATTGCGTGAGGAAGATATATATAGTCCCTCGTGCATATGTTTCGTTGCTCCTGCTTAGGGCAGGAGGTGAAAGGTGGAAGCCCTCGTAACGGAGCCGGAATGGTACGACGCACAGAGGTATTTGGCCGCCAAGAGCGGTCGAGTCCTCGTACGTCACCGGATTCTGCGTCGCGATGTAGCAGGCGACCCCGGCATGAATGTCGGGCACTGGGTCTACATCGTAGTTGCAGCGATGATTCTGGTCATCGTTGTAGCCGCTCTGTTCGGACCATTGACGACTGCCCTAGGAAACTACGCCGACAACGAGACAACGTTTGGACCAATCCTCCAGACGCTCGTCCCGATTCTGATTGGCGTGGGGATTCTGTTGGCGTTCGTCGTGACGTTCCTGCCCCGCGCCAAGAAGTTCTAGGGGTGCCGACCGAGGGCGGTTGCACCCCGCCCCTTTCCTTTCGGTGATTCTATGAGACACGTAAAACCAGCCATCGTTAGCGTATTCGTGCTGTTCGTAGCTCTAGCTTTTGCGACCGCTATTCCAACAGTTGAAGCCGCTGTTGGGGATTGCCTCGCTGACCCGTATCCTACGGTTGATGTCGATTGGTTCAATAATCGCGGAATAGACCAACCGATGTTCTGGATAAATCAACCGTCATCTCAGTTCTTCAACGGATTCACATACGTTGTTTGGCAAGCGGGTGATGGTTTCGTTCCGTGTATCCAAAGGTACAATCACACGACAAACACATGGTCCGACCCAGTTCAGGTCGCTGCATCTAACCCGATTGCCGGAGACGGGCATGGTGCTCCAGCGATGATTATCACTCCTTCCGGCAAGATTCACGTTGCCTATGGCTCCCATCTCACCGCTCAGAAGTATGTACGTGGAGACGTTAGCAACTTCGAGAACGGTTGGGTTGCGATGCCGGATATCGCTCCGAGCGCCACATACCCGCATTGGGTCTATGCTGGAAGTCCGGCAAGACTCTTCCTATTCTACCGTAGTGGAGATGCCTGCGGATTCTGGAGTAACAAGGCTTCTGCGAATGATGGCAATACGTTTGAACCTGCCGGTGTTGGTGGAGCGGTTCTTCAATTCCCCGCATACATTGGTGGTCTTACAGCGGGAGCGGATGGACTCGGAATCTATTTCACATTCGTTGCTCTTGACCCGTTGACCTGTGCGACTGATACCGTTAATAGAACTCTCGGTGTCTATGCCGTCTACTACCTTCCAGACAACGGAAATCAATACTGGTGCAAGGCCTCTCCCGTGGACTTGGCACAGGGATTCTCGTTGATAACTATTCCAACGGCGTGCTTAGTCGAGTCACCTATCACAAATGCGAACTTTGGAATGGTTCGTAAGCTTGGCGCTGGAATAGCGGACGATACAGTCTTTGTTCTGTACCGAACTTCCCCGACTAACGGGTCTGTTGGGACATGGGCAAATCGGTGGGCTCGGTTCACAGGAACGGTGTGGTCTGTTGAGACTGTTTCCTTCGGCGACCACTACCAAGATTACTCGGACTTCAGGATGATAACCTCTACTTCCGCTGAAGCCTACCTTCTGGCGAATGCGACTGACGCGACAGGTAGCAAGGAAGGCGGCATTGTGAATCGTTGGACATGGAACGGAGTTACATGGACAAATGTAGGAACGATTCTTACGCCTTCGCAGTCGAATGGAAGGCTCCTATCTGCCCCGATGGTTCCGTTGAACTACAACGTGAACGCAACTCTTGTGTTCGACGAAAGAATCATATCTCTCACAGACGACAGCGCCAAGATGTATCTGTGGGGGAACGGTTCTTTCCGAGGGTTGGAAGGTATCCCTCTCGTTTGCGTATTGAACAGCGCAATTCCGGGCCTTTCTCTTACTAGCTTGTTCGTGCTGTTCATCGGGTTTGGACTCTTGTTGGCGTTCGTTGTGGCACTATTCACTTTCGGGAAAGGCAATCTTGGTGTAGCGAAAGGACTCTCAAAAGGAACAGCGATTACAACTGTCGTCAGCGTTGTGATTGCTGTGATTGTCATCGCTATTGTGTCCGGCGCGGTAGTAAGCAATCTCTCATGCTGAGGTAACGATGTCCGTATTCGATGGTCTCGCTCTGTCAATGGGGAACCTTCTCGGTTCTACACAGGAAGTCGGAGGATTCATCCTCGGCCTCATCACGCTCATTGTCCTGCTTATTATCGTGACATGGGTTCTCGGAGATACTGTCAAAGGAGTCGCACTTCTGATTCCTGCTGGAATCGCCGTGACCTTTGTAGCTCTTGTAGGATGGTGGCCTATATGGACGGTCATCCTCATCGCTCTCTTCATGGCTCTCGCTATCTTCAACCCGTGGAGCGACTCGGGCCCGTAGAGGAACACTATGTCCGATACAACTGGTCTCGCTAAGATGCTCATGGCTCTCGGAGTCGTATTCCTACTTGTCGGTCTCCTTATCCCGGGAGAGGATGCACCTTGGGAACAGATGGTCACGAACTTGTCGGCTCAGACATTCCCGACCTTCGTCAATCCGTTCAGTTCTATTCGCACGAATTTCAGTATGATACCAGTTGCCGATGGGAACAACGGACCTGCTTCTGCAACGGACAATAACGCCTTCGCAGGTTGTACAAATGCCACTAGTCCGTCAACTGACTATTGGGAATGTGTCGCGACAGAGGATGCCGAGGTGTCTTACGTTGGAATCACTGTTGCCGATGACCAGTTCGAGGTGAACCTATCCTCCGAAGGAGGTGTGCCGACAAACCTTCCCGTGTTGTGGGTTACAGTCAGCGTTCAATGCAACACAACTGGAGCCGAGGCGCCGTTCCAGATAGCCCTTGAGGAAGCGGATGGGAGCCTTATCGCTCAATTCGATATGCCCGCTTGCGAGGGAGACTGGATTACTGTTGTCCGTCAGAACGAATTTGTTCCAGCAAGACCAACGACAGGACAGTTCAACGGTGGAAGGGCACAGCCGGTTTTTAGTTCAGGGTTTGCGAACATATCCTTCATATCGGTCAATGTGTTCTACAACACCGAACCAGAGTGTTCTCCGGCCGATACTCTCACGTACATTGGGTGTCTTATCGGTCAGACCCTTGTGGTCCTCTTTAAAGTCGCTCTAATTGCAATCAATGCCGTAATATTCGGAGTCCAGTTGATATTTTACGGATTGACTGTCGGAGCAATCTTATTCGGAGGATTCCTTTCGGTCATTCAGTTCCTCTTCGCTGTTCCGGGCGCTCCTATTGTTGTTCAGGCACTCATAGACATCGTTCTTGCAGGGATGATATTCACGCTCCTCCTGACTGTCGTCAGGTTAATTCGCGGAGGTGGAGGATTGTGAATCGGAAACTCTTGGGGCGGTCTGCTATACTGCTTGCTCTAGCTATCGTATTCTCGGCCTTCCTTTCGAGTTCTGCGAGTGCGGATGTGACAAGGGTTCCCGATGCTCAGGTCATACTCCGAGGATTCCAGAACGGGACAGGCTTCCCCGAGAACCTGAGTTTGGGCGACCACTTCTCGGTCGTCAATTATACTGAGGAGTCCCGCTCACCTCTTGACAACTACACACTCGTCCCTAACTTTATTGGGATAGGCGGTCCTCCGAATAACTGGCAGGCTCAGGTCGAAACTCCGTTCTGTACTCCGATGTACTCTTGTGTCGGTGATTCCAGTTGGGCAACGTACATTTTCAATCAGGTTTCCACGAACAACCCCGTTATTTTCGGTATGACTGACATCGACATTCCAATCGGGTTCGTGGACATCGACGTAACCGTGAAAATCTCCTGTAAGGCGAGTGGAGCGGGAACAGGGGCCAAGATTTCGCACTATGTCTTTGTCGGTGGAGGAGTGGACCAAGGTTCCGATGCGGGAGATTTCCAATGTCCTGACGGCGCTGCGACCAATCACACATTCACTATGGAGACCGCTCCCTTCGCGGAACAATGGACAAATTCCTTAGTGAACGATATACAATGCGGAGTAAAGACTGGGGAGGATGTCTCGCCCTTCCCGAAGGTCTACGAAATCAGTTGCATCGTCTCCGTGTTCTACGATTCAGGGTTTGTTCTGGAACTCTACTACGCATGGGAGACAGACAATACTAACGGAGGTTCGTTGTGTATCCGTGGTTGGACGAATCAATCTTACGAGGATGTGTTCGTTCAGGTATTCAATGGTATTGCATACAATACACGCATCACCATCTTTGGTCCAAATGACCCGGAGGAGTGCGTTACTTATACCCTACTTTCTTCCGAAGTATTTGGCGATGAAGTATCAATCCGTTTCATTGGGCAGAACGAGACATCAACTGACGTTACGAACACTACTCTCCTGTTGGACGAGGTTACTCTTACGGAGTTCTCCCCATCGGTTACTACACAGGCGGCCAATGCTGTAACTAGCGGTGGAGCGAAACTTAATGGTGTGTTGAACGATAAGGGAAGTTCCGTTGTCGTTCGTGTGTACTTCCAATGGGGCGAGTCCCCGGGAACTCTTCTCAACTCTACCGCTCTTCAGCCACGTACTGTAACAGGCTCCTTCTTCGCGTTCATATCGGGACTGGAGACAGGACAGACCTACTACTTCCGTGCAGTAGCATGGGGCGTAGATAATGTGACGGGAGCCATCCTGAGTTTCACAACGACAAGCTCGGACCTTCTGCAGAAAGGGCTTGATGCCGTGTCCCTGTTCATCTTCGTTTCTATGTGCACGCTGGGGTTGATGGGAGCGTGGTGGATACGCAAGAAGAGAGCAGGAGGACTTGTATGAACGCGAGAGTTGTCTTGTTAGTACTGGCGATTGTTGTAATCTCCGCTCTGGCCATATCTACGAATGTTTCGGCATCGCCAGATGTGGCTTTCGATACCGTCATAGAATCTGAACGTACCGGACTTTCTGACCCACACACTTGGACTCATACTCCCGTTGGGACGCCGAGTGGAGTTATTGTATTCACATCCAACGGTGTCGTTGGAGTTAGTCAAGTTGTGTCCTGTCTGTATGGCGGGATTTCTATGGCCCCTGTTACAACAGCGGTTGACTCAGCGGGAGAGGCAGGTGCAGTTCGGACTTTCTTTTTGGGAACTGGCATACCGACTGGACCGCAAACTGTTTCATGCGACCTTATTACTGCAACCGTCATAGACGTTCACTTCGTTTCCATGTCTTTCACCGCTTCTAGAGACACCGAGATAATGGACACCAACATAGACCAAGGTGACCAAGCAAACCCGTCTTCCTTTATGTCCTATCGCGGAAGAGTGTCTATCTCGGCTATGATATTCTATTCTGGAGCGGACATTCCGCCAGCCGTACCAGTATGTTCATTCGCAATCTGCATACTCGGACCTACTATGGACCAAGGAACGTGGGGAGATTCCACCTCGTATCAAACACCGGGAACGTCACTTGACCCAACTGTTGGTTGGACTCAGGTTTCTGACGACGTGGCCGTTGCCTATATCGCCATATCTGAAACTTCACCCGGGGCAGATGGGTTCAATTCGCTTGTCAAGACAACAGCCGAAGGTGCAGGAGCCAACTGTGCAAACGGTGGTATCAAGGTTGAATCCGGTCTAGACAATGGTGACGGTGGAGGAACTGCCCGCGACAGTATCCTTCAATCAGGCGAAGTTGATTCGACCGTCTATGTCTGCAACGGAGCCAATGGATTCAATGGACTCGTCAATTTGACGACAGAATCCGCAGGGGTCAATTGTGCGACAGGAGGAATTAAGGTTGATTCCGGTTTAGATGACGGGGTTCCGAGCGGTGTTGCACGTGACAATTTCCTTCAGGCCGGAGAAATAGATGTCACCAAGTACGTTTGTAATGGAGCGACAGGAGCAACAGGAGCGACAGGAGCCACAGGAGCGACAGGACCAATTGGACCAGAAGGACCGCAGGGAGAAAGTAGAGCCGTCTGGAGTTTCCTAATCCTTGTGTTCATTATGGGTGCGGCAGCGATTGTATTTGCGTTAGGCGGGAGGAAGGGGCTATGATTTCGGATGAGGACTTGTTTCTGAGCGCGATATACATTTTCGTCTACGTGTTCCTCTTTGCTCTTGGTGTCCGACTAGCACCGATGTTCATGCTTCTATCCGGTATTGCCGGCATCTTCTTCTCACTTGAGATTCTCCGTATCACAGGGTCACTTATACTTACAACGTTATTCATAACAGTTTCCGTGTTCACAATGATACTCGGTTTGTCTCGTGCTGGGAACTCGAATGTAAGGGGGTTGTGATATGGCGAAGAAGAGGAACGTTCGATACACAGATGCAGATAGGCGATTTGCTCGCAAGTGGAAGATTTCCGTTGGAGAGGCTCACGCAGTTAGGAAGAGGCTAAAAAGAAAGCGAACTAAGCGAGATTCTCTCTACTTTTGAGGTGGAAACATGGCACGACTGTATATTGTGGAGACACACGACGGCGAATGGAGAATTTATCGTTCGACTCCCTTTCGGGAACTGATACATCTCGTTCCTCGCATAAAAAGCGGAACGCTGACTCTTGATGGGTGTGTCTATGTCGTAGACCCATCTCGGTTCAGAAGGATACCATTCAAACCGAAGAAATCTCTCAAGCTGACGGTGGACTATATCCTCGTCCAGCTATGGAAGGAGAACGACCCGGAACCGCAACCTCTCTTTAAGGCACACGAACGGGATGACGACATCAGCGGGACAACACTCTCTCAACTCTCAAGGTCTGAACGATTGAGGAGGCTAGTGCAACCGGAAACTGACATCATGTCGCTACTCCTTGGTCTCGGTCTCGTCATGAGTATCGTGGCAAACATCGTCTTGGCCTACCGTATAGCGGGGTGAAGGTATGGAAGAACAACCGCAAGGCATTGAGGGCGGATATATACCTACGGAGGACGTTAGTCAATACATCGCGGAGATGAAGAAGCAGGCACTCCAAGTCCTCTACCCGAAAATGGATGACGGAATGGACCCGATGAGTCTCATTACGATACTCAAGGGACGCTCTCCTAATATGTACGTTGCCTACTTGGCAGCGGTAGAATGGGAGGGATGGCTTGCGATGGAGGAGAAACGGAAGATAGACTGGGCGAAGCTAGACCCCGTGAAGTTCATGCTCAGTCATTCTCCGAGCCTGATGGGTACGGGAAGGAAACAGGCGGTTGAGATTGCACGGGCGACTCCAATCGAACCTCGACGCGGATGGTTTGACGCACTAGTTGGACGATAGCCATGCTACCGACTGATGGCAGTTCGGAGAGAATGGCACAGCTCGCCACCGCGAAGATGTCGCAGTTCTTGAATCTGATGCACCGTTTCAGTTCTCTAGACTGGGAGACGGTAGAGGACATTATCGTCACGGGAGTTTGGGATGCCCCTATCAAAGAAGCGTTGCTGATGAAGCTTCATCAAAACCGAGACCGTAATGTTTCATCGCCTGCGCTGATACCTGGCCTTAGAAAACAACTTCTTCTTTCGGTCCCAGATTCTATTCACATGGCCGAGCGTGTGGGTGGATTCGGAGGATTGGGTTCTATCGTATTCGAGCCGAGGCAGGCAATGAAAGACTACCGCATCTACAATCCCGACCTGATAGTAGATAACTACCGCGAAGGTAACTTCGGGCGAATCTCTGGAAAGCCTAGAAAGGGAAAGACGAACATAGGATGCGTACAGATTGAGCGGTGGATGTCGCAGAATCAGGTAGCCATATCGAACATCCGTCCAAAGAAGGATTCCGAGACTCCTCCTCGGTACTTCTATCATGGAACGGCCTCTGGAATGTTCGGGACTGTCTCTAAACTGAACGAGAAGGAGCTATGGCATTTTACGCTAGACGAGGGAGGACTTATGTATGGGCGTCCCGACCAATCTACACGGAGGGTCAAGGACTTAGACAAACTGGTACGAGTCATCGGTAAGCTTCACGGAAATATGACTCTCATCGAACAGCGACCTGAATCGGTTCCTCAAATCTTCATTGACTTCTCGACGAACATTTACTATGCTCACGAACCGGGAGATGTCAGTATCGAACTCAAGGGACCGTATCGAGAGTTCTCAGAACGCCTGAAGAACTTTCCGGCGACAAGCCTGCCCTTCAACACATACGACATCGGCTTCTTCGATGTCGATGTCGATGTCGTGGAGATGCTGAAGGAACTTAGCGGAAAGGACAACCCGAAGAAAGCGATGGCTAAGTTCATCAGGAAGTAACGGCTATGTCCGTTAAGTGGTGGATAGTTCTCATTGTGATGTGTTTAATCGTGATTATTGCTATCGCCATCCTCTTTCCAGAATTGGATATCGGCTTTGTAGAATACGCCGAAACAGAACCTATGAGCGGGCCTACATTGATAAGCATATTGCCGGTCCTTCTAGGTGCTGGTATCGTTGTCCTTCTTCTCGCAGTTTTTCTTCCACATACTGACGATTAATATCCTTCCGCCTAGAATATAACGGCTATCCTATAACCGTGACAACCGCCTCTTTTTGAGCCTATGGGTAGCGTATAGCTCGTACCTTTACAAACCGGCTGATTCTAGGAAATGATAACTCCGCAACATTGATACCGTCACCACTCCATATCTGACTCATGAAGTGCCGAATGTGTGGTGCCTACCAGCGCCAAGGAGTAAAGCGGAATTGGTACAGCGTGTGCCGGAAGTGCGACCTAATCTTGGGGAGCAAGATGAACCGGAAGGTGTTCGCATGACTAAGCATTGGAAAACGGAAGTTAGAGGCTATGGTGTCGCACAGTATGAGACTGAATGTGCGGGATGCACATACCTCCGCTCGCATGGTCTGCCGAAAAGCTTCATCAAGTTCGACCACGAGAAGGAGACCGGACAGGAGGTGAGCTAGATGAAGTGCAAGTACGATAGCCTAGAAGCGGAAGTAGAGTTTGTGAACGGCGATGACCGGGACTTTATTTGTGGTGCCTGTTTTGCGGAAGTAGTGACAGACATTATCCTAAGCAACGATACTGTCCACTTCCGGTCAATCGCTCAAAGGCGCGGAGTAGCACATATCGTTATGGTGATTTGAATGGCAACACGAAAAGCAATCTTGGAGAGACTGGCAGCAATGACCGAGGTTCTGCCGGAAGTAATGACAGCATACTCGGGGCATGAGAAAGAAGCGGAATCAATGAGAACGGATATGGAAGAGTTAATAGACGCTCTCCGGTTTCGCCATGAGAAGCTAATCAAGCTTCGAGCATGGGATTCCGCAACCGAAACATATCCCGAAGAGGTCGATGACAATATCGACGATGACCAAGATTTTCGGAGGCGATGAAGATGGCTAGGCGAAAGAATAGAGCCTGCTCGCATGAGAGCCTAGAGCTTATCGAAGCGGAAGGCGAGAAGGTTGCTTTCTGCTCGCAATGCACTCCTCCGCGATTTTGGACTATCAGCATCAGCGTGAGGCAACTATATATACCCCGAGACCTATCTAGTCTCGGAGGAGGTGACTGAA
>Ga0184639_10000298_pt1 | contig 18281 bp, 27 predicted proteins | sample PLM31_170_b2_FD_133155 | JGI IMG/M metagenome (GOLD analysis project Ga0184639, IMG submission 133155) | Groundwater sediment microbial communities from an aquifer in East River, Colorado, USA - PLM3-1_170_b2 | ecosystem: Environmental > Terrestrial > Soil > Riparian zone | place: USA: East...
CCGGCCCTCCATCGCGGCGTGCTGACATCGCAAGAGAATGGGCAACACAATATCGGATGGGGTATCGTGAGCCCACGTGTGACATTCTTGACAGAGACAAATCAAGTTGCTCACTTCCCACCAATCGGCGGGCCGCTGACTACGAGGGATCAGCTCATGTACGATGCGCGTGGATCTCTGACATCGGATACACCGACCGCCGTAGAACTCGCGGATCCAATGCCGCAAGAATTCAAGCTCAGGCTTCGTCGGTTTCAATGAACTCGCTGCCCTTGTACAGGCTTTGAAGCCAGAAGTGGTGTATCTGATGTGGGGGCCACAACTCATCGTCGATCCAAATACCGACTGCCGAGTACGCGTTAGCCATCTCTTGAAGTTCTACTTTGTTGTCGCCGCGGATAGTAATCAAACAGGGTGCCTCGCCCCCGATTCTCCATGCTCGGCTAGCTGTATTAGGCATACCAAAGACGTGAAGTGCGAACTTGGGCAGACCCTCTTCCGGCGGCATCTCAACCCAGTTGGTCCCAGGCAACCTCACTTTCCGTACCGCCTCGTCTATGGTGTTGTCTGCGGCACCAATCGGCAAACCACCAGGAATCGTTCGATCAGGAATCATTTACCAACCCTTTCGGCCGTAGTGGCCAAGAGATCCGGACCTACTTCTGTACGCATAAGTGCTCGGAATATCTGATGACGGTTTACATCTCCGCCAAGCTTGGACTTATAGCCCATCGTGGTAAGTTGGTCTGCCACGCGTTCACAACTGGCCTTCCCGAACTGCCGGTGGAGGAGCTTATACAGAACCATGATCTCCATAAGGCGGATTGGCTTACCCTTCTTGTCGAGGATGCCCTTATAGATGTCAGCCATCCCTAGCCTCCCGAAGAGTCATTGCTCGCCGCTCTTTCAATTGATGTTTAATCGCCCGGCGGCTGAGATCATCGGCTACTCTATTCTCCTCACGAGGTATCCATTCAGCAGTTACTCCAACCCCATGATGTCCAAGTTCTTCAATCATCATGTTAGCAATAGCCGCGAGGGGCTTGAGATTGGAGTGCTTCACTCTCCACTCGCCATTGAGTTGGTTGACTAAGAGTTCGGAGTCAGACTTGATAGTCACCGTACCTATAACCTCCCTGCGGTCCTTACCGAGTACAAAAATCAATGCGGCCACTGCCGCTACCCACTCGGCTGTATTGTTAGTAGCACCGTCCCCTCCTTGAAAAGCGGCACCGAATGACGACTCACCGGTCTCAGGACAATCCCAACCATACCCAACCACACCGCCGGGATTACCGGTTACAGATCCGTCGATGAAGATGACCACCAACTCGCACCCTTCTAGACTTGGTTCTAGATTTTGACTTTGACTTTAATCTACCGTCAGGTTCCGATAGCAGTGCCCACCCAATCTCGAAGGGGATTTCATCCCCTTCTTGACCTCACCTCCCCTACCCCTCCTCTCCGGGGAGGGATAATATCACATTTTTGGTTCTGTCTATAGTCCTTTGGCACTATACTTTCCGCCGCCCGAAATAATGGTACTATTGACAAACCGAGCAAAGTCACGTATAAACAGAGCAGAATAGGGGCCGGTTTGTAAGGTACCCAAAGTTGCTTGGCTGCCCCCCTCAGTCAGCATGCCGGCCCCCGTTCACAGTTCACACAATAGAGGAGATCGGATGTTCAATCTAGATATGTTGTACAACAGCCTGTTAGGAGGCCGGTTGCCGCGGAGCAACGTCCGCCGCCTCGTTCAGGAGGCAATTGTAATGGGCAAGAAGACCAGTCGACGAAAGATGATTCAGCAGGGCGACGTACTACTGATCCCGATCCAGACACCGACGGCCGATGAACTCAAGGGCCGCGGCGTCATCCGCAAGCACCGAGATAAGTTGGTGCTGGCGCTAGGCGAGATCACCGGCCATCAGCACGTGGTCGAGGATGTGGACGTGCTGGAAGGTCTGTTCGGCGGCGAGGTTGTGATCGTGGCCGACGAGCCGATCGAGCTGAAGCACCTCACCGAGGCGGGGGAGCCAACTGGTGAGCACGACACCATGAAGACCGACAAGGGTGCGTACCTGGTCCGGCTACAGCGGACCTACGTGGCGCCGACTGTTGCGCGTGAGTCTTGGCGGTCTGAGTAACGGTAGTAGTAGCATCCATGCCTCTGACCTTCATGTTGTTCACAATCTACGCGGGATCGTGCTTCGCCGCGTGGTACGTGTTGAGGTGGATCCGACCAGACGCACGAGGGGAGGCCCCAAACGAGGCCATCGCTATTTGGTGGCCGCTCTACTTGGGGTGGCGGCTAGCAGAGGTTCTCGGTCGCTACCTCAGTGTTGTATGGACGAGTCTCAAGATCGTCGAGCGAGTGGACCGCTTGATGTGGAAGCTGACCAAAGTAGAGACGCCCAACTCTCGCTATGACAAGCGTCCCAATGATCGGCTGTGGCAGGGTCGCAAGCCGGGCCTACGCACGTTGTGGAAAGAGATCCAGACGGACAGCTTCACTACCGGTAAGATAATCTATCTACCGGTGCCCCCAGAGATAGCTCGCGTCAGACAAGGGCTGGCCTGGGGTTTCGATATCGCGGAAGCAGACTACGACCCGGAAATCGCCGGGTGATATCAGCACACCCCTATCGTCCATCCCGCCGGGGTTCGGGCGGTAGTTTCTTCTCCTCCTCCAAATGGGGCTGGCCGGGTGTGGTCAGCCCCGAAAGTTTCTAATGAAAGGCACGGCAATTATTGTAGAGGACAAGATTGTTGTGGAGTGGGATTCGGATTCTCTGGACCCAAAGCCATGGCGTGAAATGCTCCGACTGATCCAATCATTGGCCGACGCCAAATTCGTTCAACGACCAGAGGCACACTGGGAACTGCCGGCCTCCCCATTTCATGCGGCCTCGCTAATCAAGGCTTTGACTAATCACTCGGAGATCTTCATTGAAAAGGGAATCGAGAAGTTGTCTGAACGCTACTACTTCTTGCTAGAGTGGGAACGAGAGGGCGGAGCTTGGGATCAGAAGCGAATGCCGTGGGTACGTCCGTATCAGCAATCTGCCATTACGTTCGTTGGGGCTCTTGATCAACGGGCCGTGGTGGCTGATGATGTCGGCCTGGGGAAGACTATTGAGGCGCTCGGTGCTATCTGGCAGTACGCTAGGGGATCCCGAGTTTTGGTGGTGGCGCCGGCCAACGTAATCTACAAGTGGGAACGGGAGATTTTGGATCCAAGGCAGCGATTTCCTTGGTCTAGTAAATGGTCCGCCCAAGTACTTGTCGCAGTACGGACACAGAGCGCGCTCTCTGACTTCACTATTTGCAGCTACGACATCATGCGGCGGCGTGTTGACGAGCTGGCGACGGTTGGCTTCGACCTCATCATCTTCGACGAGGTCCATTACATCAAGAACTACAAAGCCCTCCGTACTAAGGCCGCCGAGAAGCTAGCTGAGGGGGTCCCCCACATTATCGGACTGACGGGGACACCGCTTTTGAATGATCGCCCTATTGAGATGTACTCATGGTTGCACATCGTGCGTCCACGAGACTGGCCCGAGCTTTGGGGTGGGACGGGCTATGGTGATCGGTACTGCGGAGGCCGTACTCAGTACACAACTTTCACCGGCGCTACTCACCTACCAGAACTAGCTGACCGACTGAAGACGACGAGCATCCGTCGAATCAAGGCCGAGGTCTTATCAGAGTTACCGGAACTGTTGGTTTCGCCTGTGCCCGCCCACGTCAATCTCGGGGAATACAAGAAGATAGAGAAGAATGTACAAGAGGCAATTTTGGCGCTCTCCTCGTCGTCTAAAGGATACTGGATCTCGGTGCTTGATCGAATGGGCTACCTAAGACTCGCAGTAGGAAAAGCCAAGACGCAGGTCGCGATTGAATGGGCGACCGACTTTCTAGATTCGCAACCCCCCTCCCGCAAGCTCGTAATTTATTGTCATCATAGAGATGTAGTATCTGCAATAGCAGATGGTCTAACATCTTGGGGCGTGGTCAGAATAACTGGCGATACCAAGGCGGCAGATAGGGATCGGTACGCAACTTCCTTTCAATCAGAGGATAATCACAGAATCATGCTCATCTCCGATGCCGGAGGGGTAGGTATAGATCTCTTTGGTATTGGTGGTGTTGAGATCAGCGATATGCTAATGGTTGAGTTACCTTGGCGCCCAGCGGACGTGGAACAGGCAGTAGGTCGGCTGCATCGTCTAGGACAGCGTTCATCTGTTTCGCTTTGGGCTCTTGAAGCCAAAGGTACAATTGATGAATATATCCTCTTGAGACTTTTTCAGAAGGATGATCTAATAGCCCAAGTTGTGGGCGACCATTCTATAGTTCAGGGGCTGATAGATCAATGGCGCTAACCTTTGATCCAACCGGTAAGTTCGCGGACTCAAACACCCCACTGATAATCTCTTTAATCAGCAGCGATATGTTCTGGGGGGATACGGATGGATTGGCGGGGCCATTCGGAACCCAAGTACCCATGGATGTGGGTCCCGCTCGGCCTCAACTTCGTTGGGGTAGAGGTGGCGAGCCGGATTCCATCCGAGACAAAAGTATCTTCACTAAAGAGGACGAAGACTGATGCCTATCGCGCACAAGCCTCATCGGAATTCCTATTTCACCGTGGTGGGGAGACTCAAAGTCCCAGACGCTCCTACTAAGCTGAGTGATCTAAGCGCCGAGGTTCGGGCGTGGGTGGTGGAAAACAATCGTTATGTGGCCGCCGGCGCAGGTAAGAAGACTCAGGCCGGCCTGTGTATGGGCCACGACGACTTGCCCGGCGGCCCAGTGATCTGCGTGAAGAATGCCCTGACCCGCCGCAACAACTTTTGTCGACGCCATCAGTACCTAAATGGATCGCTTCCTACCAGATACACTGGAACTCCGGGTGTGGCGGCCGTCCAACGCAAGCTAACGAACAGGCAGGTCAGAGAGATCCGCCACAGGAAGTCTCACAGTAATATCACCCATAAGAAGTTGGCCGTCGAGTATGCGGTATCAGAGTCGGCGATTGAACACATTGTGAAACATCGAACTTACAAGTAGCGAAAGTCGTGAAAGTCGGGGAAACGAAATATGGATTGGTAGTATAATTGATCATGCTCAGGAACCGAGACTGGAGAGTTGTTTGGGATACCCTTGAGGCCTTGCCGGAGCATACCTGGCGTGGCTTTCCATTGGCCAAGCACGATGCAGACCTCTTGGTTGGTCGCATTCGTCAGAAGTATCCCACAACAGGGCAACAACACATTCGCCGAGGGATAATATTTGATCAGGAGAAACTCTGGTCACACGACGTGGTGTGGATCAAGAAAATATACAGGGGATAACATGAGTGATACTAAACTATGGTGGGAGAAATGGTTGGAGGAATGGGGCCTCATAGTTATAGTAGTTTTTCTTCTGGGATTGGTAGCGTTGGCCGTCGCTGCCCTCAACAAACAGGATCCCGAGTCAGCTCTGATTCAAGCATTTGAGGATTCTACCGGCAGCAAGTTCGATGTCACAGACATCTCGCTTACGGAAGACACTGTGCTGATCAGCATTATTGACAACCGACCAACAGAGCTTATCGACCCAGCTCGTCGACCGGCGATGGATACTGCTCTAAAAGATTTATTGGCCTCCGTCGAATCTAGCAACGGGCCACGCCAGTTTTTCGCCACTCTGTTCTTGCGACAGTTGCCCGATGGAACTTGGGTCTACTACTGGGCCAACATCTGCACTTTTCCCCCGAACATCTCTTGTAAAAACATGCCCATAGATGCTGAAGTACTACCTAACAAACTCCGCTGGCGGGATTGACTCTAGCGAAAATCTCTAGTACTATCTGGATCTTATCCCACCCCATCAGCGAAAGGATACCTAATGCCAGGACTTGATAGTGAGGTGAAGGTAACACGAGGACCCTCGGGACTGGGTGAAGTCCGTTTCCATAAGACGAGCGTCAAGATCATCGCAGCGAATGGCAACACCTACGAGATCGCCCCCGACAAAGTTGATGAACACGTACCACGCAAGAGCCTGACCAACATTTGGTTCAGCCTCAGCGCCGACGAAAGCCAGCTCTACTCGATCCGCCCAGCGGGCGGCACTTTCCTGATGCAGTTTGGTGGCATCACGAGATCCGGCGACGACCAGACTATCGGCACATACATGAAGCTGCGGCCGGCCGGTCAGAAGAAAAACCCGGAGACTGGCAAGGTTCAGAAGTGGCCCGAGCGACCAGCAGAAGAGAGGTTCACCGCGATCCTGTCGATCGTGGCCGGTCAGTTCTCAGACTATGAATTTACTTACTGGCTCCCGTACATCTTCTCCAAGAAGCAGGATACTCAGTACGCCAAGCTGTTCACCGCCTCTCCCAAGAGACGAGATCGCATGGAGAATTTCTTGGACATGACCGGCTGGGATCGAGCCAACATGCCGATCCCGTGGTCCGAGGACCAGGCTCAAATCCTGGAGTACGTCGAGGAGAAACTCTTGGCGATCGCCCCGAAGCATCAGTTCATGGGTATCGTGAGGGATGGCTATCCTCAGGCGCTAGAACATAAACTAGAAGGTCTCGTAACCGATACGCCGCCAAGAAAACGAGCGACGAAGAAGACAGCTCGTAAGGTCGCTAGAAGAGGTTGACAATGGACGGCGGAATCTACAAGATTGTAAACACCCTCAACGGTAAGTGCTACGTAGGTTCCGCCGCCTATCTCATTAAGCGAAAAAGAGTACATTGGAGTAGTTTGCGTTTGAATAAACATCACAGTCGCTATCTCCAGCAGGCTTGGAACAAGTACGGTGAGGAAGCATTCGAGTTCAGGATTGTCGGCAAATGTTCAATAGAGAACTTGGTGTGGTTGGAGCAAGAAGCGATTGATCACCTACATCCAGAGTATAACATCGCACCTACGGCCAGATCATGTTTGGGAGTAAAGCATACACTAGAATCTCGTCATAATATGGGCGAGTCGAAGAAGGGCATCACTCAATCCGTTGAGACCAGAACCAAACATTCTCTAGCCATGAAGGGCAAGCGCAATGCACTTGGTTCTATCAGATCTGTTGGGACTAGAGATAAAATGTCTAAGGCCATGGTGGGCAATCAGAACGCGCGCGGTTCTATCCGATCCGTTGAGACTAGAGTCAAAATGTCTAAGGCGCAACTTGGCAATCAAAAGGCACGTAGTTGTATCCGATCGGGAGAGACTAGAGCTAAACTATCTAAGCCCTGGAGTGCAGCAAGAAGAGCCGCCGAGAATTTGCGGCGGGCGTCTAACAGTTGAGAACAGATGTTAGTCTAGAAGATATTAAATCCCGCCTGGGTGGTCGTCTCTCAGGCGGGACGCTTCTTACCATTTGCCCGTTTCATGAGGATCGCACTCCGTCCCTAGCGGTATACGCCGACCAACATTATTACTGTTTCGGGTGCCAAGCTCACGGACCTCTCCGAGATTTATTGGCGGCGGCCGAGAGTCCCAGTCATGTTGTATTGGTGGCCCCGGACCGCTCGGCCTCTTGGTTTGATCGGCCGAAATGGAATCGGGATGGGGAGAAGTTGACCGCCTACGTCGAGCGGTCGCACATAGCGATGGTGAGCCAGCTACATGTCCAGTGGTATCCTGAGCAGCGTCGGTTGGAGTCCGCCATTGGCGTAGCTGGACTAGGTTGGGATTTAGGCTGGCTGATAGTACCCGTGACTGACAGAACCCATGACGTTGTGGGCGTGGTCGGGCGAGCATATCCACACGTGGCCTCTAAAACCGGGATGAGATATGATCTACCTAGGGGTCAGGGACCATTACAGTATGTGCCAAATTGGGAGATGTGGAATGAAGCCGAAATGCACTACATCGTGTTCGGAGTCCTCGACGCCATCAGTATGGCTGTTGCTGGAATTGCGGCTGCATCACCTACGGCAGGTAAGGGAAGCTTCGATCCGAGGTGGTTGGATCACGAGGACCAAGAAGTGGTGGTTATACCTGATCGGCACGAGGATCGAGATGCTTTTGACCTCGCCGGCCGATTGGATTGGCGCGGTCAGGTACGTCTTCTTCAATATGAGGCCGAAGAGGACGACTGTAACGACATCCTCGTCCGACGCGGACCGGAGGGCTTAGCCGATGCAGTGGCGAAGAATTTCCGAGGTCGTCGCGGGTCTGGTATTAGATGCTAAGCTCAGTGCCGAATCGGTTGATCCCTCTATTCTCGATGCGCCCTACGATATCATGCTTAGGATGTTGGCAGAGGGAGCCAGCGAGTCCGATCTGCTTGATCCCATAGGAATCCACGCCCTCGACATTGCCAGAAAAGCAGGGGCCGCCGCTAAAGGCGACCCATACAAGTACATCGAGGCTTGCGAGAAGTCGGCGGTTCGAGTACGAGCAGGGCAAGCACTTCGACCCATCGTGGATAAACTGGAACGAGGAGACGATGTAGATGTAGCAAGGGCTTTGTCCGCTCTCTCCGTCATGCAGAATGGACATCGTACCTTCACTCCCGCCGATCAAGTAGAACCGGAGCCGATGATCTATGTCAAATCATATTATCCTCCTCTTGATAACCATGTGGGTGGTTACCCTTTTGCTGGCCTTACCATCGTGGCTGGGATCACGGGTACCGGTAAAACCAGCTTTCTCATTGAACTGGCTATTCGTGCCGCCACTGCTGGTAAGCGTTGTGCTGTACTTACTCTCGAAATGACTAATGGTCAAATCGTTTATCGGATGCTCGAAATTGATACGCGACTGACTAAGAAGACCCGCAAGCTTATTCTCCTCTCCGATGATGTCTACGATGTCGATGAGGTGTACGCTGTATCCAGCCAACTTGCCGCCCAACACAAGCTCCACTTCATCGGTGTTGACTACGCGGATATGTTAGTGGGTACTAAGGAACAAAGCGAGCCAGTCATGGGGCGGGTGTATAATACGCTGGCGGTTCTAGCCAAGAAGCTCAGAGTTCCGGTGATTCTGGTGGCCCAGTACCGTCGGACGGACGGGAAGATCCCGACGATCGAGGACATCAAATACTCGGGCCGAGCGGAGCAAGCGGCAGCTATGATCGTGCTACTTTACAATCCAGGGCAAGTCTGGAGCAGATCCTTTATGGTGGAGGATTCGAATCCATTAACTGTTATCGAGGGTACGGCACATATTCTGATTGGTAAGACTAGATTTAAGGGGCCAAAACAACGCACAGCGATAGGAGCTATACGAGTATTCTGGAAAGAGAATGGGGGACGGTGGGGGGATGCGGTGGGGCGTGAGGCGTGGCAAGATTTAACGGGTCGAATTTAGGGGGAAGCGGTGGGAACATTGTACGAGTACCGTTGTGACGCGTGTAAGAGAGAATGGTTGGACAACGAACGGGCTATCACCCTCGGCACCTGTCAGGTTTGCGGCAGCGGGGAAATGAAAAGGGTGTTCTCTGCACCCAACTTAGTTGGTATGCCGACAAGGGGGTCAAAGCGAAATGACTTCAGCACGCGGGAGCTCGACTCGCCGTCTGATAAGGAAGAAGAATGAGCTCACCGCCAAATTCATCTGCGGTCTACCGCATTGCCGTGCGATTGTGGAACTGCCCAAGCGCAGCCTGACTGCAAGTTGGCGGCATCGAGATAAGTACGGCTTTCGGTGTGACGGTCTACTTGTTCTCTTGGAGCTCACACCCGAGGGTCAGCGGGAACACATGGACAATCTGTTTCAGAAGTTCATGAGGAAGAAGTACAAAGAGCAGACGGGCCATGATTAAAGGTCTGCCTCGCCCAGCCGCCAAGGGAGAATTAGTTTCGTTAGACCTAGAGATGTACAACCAGGATGTCGAGCGGCTACATAGGCCGCATGGGACGTTCGCTTGTCTCTCTATCAGCTATGGTAGGGAAACGTATCAGGTGTACGATATCCCTGATCTGCGTCGCTCACTCAAGCTGATCGACAAGGGGGAATGGGCCCTTCACAACTCGCTCTATGATCTTCGACAGTTAAGAGCACTAATAGGAAATATTCCGCAGCGTGTCGTGTGGGACAGTATGCTTGTGGATCAGGGCCTATATGGGGGCTGGTTCGGACACTTTGCTCTTGAAGATCTCCATCGCCGATATTTAGCGAAACCACTACCAAAGTCAATCGTGTCTGAGTTCGGCGAGCGCACTAGCATGACGCTACCGATGCAACGATATGCCGCTAAGGACGCCGAGGTAACGCTACAAATAGCTAAGCTCCAGAAGGCTGGGATTGAGGAAGACGGCATCTCGATGCGTCACTACTTCGAGATTGACGAACCAATGATTTGGTCTATTCTTGATATGCCCAAGGTGTGTATCGACGTGGACGGGTGGCTCAAGTTGGCCAAGTTCCATCAGCACGAGGGCGAGCGGTTGCAGATCAAGCTCGGGTTCAATGTCTACTCTTCCGAGGTTACGAAGCTGGCCGTTGAGAAGATGATCGGCTTCGAGATCAAAGACACGAATGCCAAAGAGACCCTGGAGCCACTCACTCGGACTCTAAAGCGATCGGGGCGGCTCACTGAGGCCAAGTTTGTCGAGCTGATCCTGAAGGCTCGGCAGTTCCGAAAGGCGGCGGAGACCTATGGACAATCTTGGGTGGACCAACACGTCGAACCCGGTGGATTCGTTTATCCAGACTGGAAGAATAACGGTACTGAAACGGCTCGCATGAGTTGCCTTACTGGAGATACGATACTGAATACATCTAATGGTATATTTCGATTATTAGATTTGGACTTGACAGGCAACAGAAGTCATAATATAATAACTCACAGAAATAGACTACGCCAGATCCTTGCTAAGATAGATCAAGGAATCCAATCAGTCTATAGCGTGAGGTTATCTAATGGCGAGAGTTTCAAAGCAACCCAAGACCACAAAATCTATACTCCTAACGGATGGAGAGAAATTCGATCCCTCAAAGTTGGAGACGCCGTCCTCTCATCAATTCCTGGAGATGTATCGGGTACACAATTTATCCAAGATAGAGAAGATGTTGCCGTTTTCAAGACGCTCAGTACAGGCTCTCATGAAACAAACCAAGAACGATTTTCCAAGAGAGGTCTCAGAGATACGAGCGGGGCGCTATCGCAAAGCTACAGAGGGATACAGGAGAAGAGGACGAGATCCAAAATTTGTAGATCGGGAGATCTTGGCCGATCTTATAGATCGGGGACTAACGGAATGGGCAATAGCGAGCAAACTAGGTATAGCGCCGCAGACCATAAGGAAGAATATCCGATACTACAAAATGCCCAATCCGTCTCCGCGCGGCATGAAAAAAATAAGCACGGAGCAGTGGGGAGCCATAGAGAAAATATCAGTTTTTCGACCCCAAATACTCAATGCTGGGCACGAGTACGCAAAGAGTCACGAAAGTTTTTATATGGAACTTTACAGGGCTTTCCTGGAGTTGGAGGGGGCTTTTTGGACTTTGCGGCCTATTATGGGAAGAGAGATAGATCCCCAAAAACGCGGTCCTATATGTTGGAGACGCAATCGAAGAGAGATGCAGTTATCAAAACGATTACTGGATCTCGGAATACACCACTGCCGAGAATTTTTGTGGGTCCCTGGGAGGAACTTCATGGCCGACTTTGCATTTCCAGAAAAGAAATTGCTAGTATGGCTAGATGGGAGTATACACGAATTAGATCAAGTTCAGAAACGAGACAAAGAACGGTCAAGGATGTTGAGAGGGGGGAGGTGGAGGTGGAAAGTCTTTCAATCGGATGTAGATATGGAGGAGATAGTAAGTTTCATCTTACGGGAGTTGAAGAAATAACTTACCTCGGTCAAGAACGAGTCTGGGATTTGATGGTAGAGGAAGATCACAGTTTTCTTGCTCACGGAGTATTTCATCATAATTGCTCCAATCCCAATCTCCAGAACATCCCGACCCGAGACCTCCCAGTCTTCAGGTCGCTCTTTATCAGTCGGCACGGGAAGACCGGGCGCCTGCTTATTGCCGACCAGGAACAACAGGAGGTTCGGATCCTGGCCCACCTGTCTGGGGACCAGCAGATGCGGGCGGACATCCTAGCCAATAAAGATCTTCATGCTCAGGCCGCCCTAGACTTCGGCCTGGAGAATCGAGATGAGGGCAAGGAAACCAACTTCGCACTCAGCTACGGACAGAGTGCTTGGGGCCTTGCTCGACGCGCCGGTATCTCCGAGGAACAGGCACGTATTGGTATCAAGAAACGCAACCGCCGATACCCGGCGGTGGTGGAGTGGAGCCAGAAGCAGATTGCCTCGGCCCGAGCTCTTGATTACGTGAAGTCCACGATGGGGCGCCGAGTGTGGGTCAATCGTTATGCACTCTATGGGGGCGTTGATCGGAATGCCATCAACTCGCCCGTACAGACCACCGCGTCCGAACAGACGAAGCTCTGGCAGAATTTGATCCACGCCTGGTGTACGCAAGAGGGCTACGATTACTTAGTGGGGCTCGCCGTTCATGATGAACTCGTAGTTGATCTGCCTCCGGAGATGTTAATCCCGTGGCGGAAAGCGGTCAAAGAGTCCGGAATTGAGTCCGGAAGAGTGACCGTTCCAGGATTCCCAATGAAGGTGAAGGTCTCGACCGGCGTAAGCTGGGGAGCTAAGTGATTAGATACTTAGTTCTGGGTCTATTATTGTGGATACCTATCCGACTCTCGGTGGGTCGGATAAACAAACGCCGAATTGTATTTAGAGCACGAGAGGCCCATATGCCAATAACTACCAACTCTATTGGTTATATGACCAAGAAACGTCAATAGTGCGACCCGTCTGCCCGATCTGCAATCATCTTCAGTTAGTGCTTCCTACTGGACCGACGGCGGCAAAGCTGTTGATCATCGGAGAGTACCCTGGAGTAGAGGAGATCGTGACCGGGCGCCCGTGGGTCGGGGCGGCCGGCGAGGTCCTAACTGAGGAGCTAACGAGGGCGGGGCTGAACCGAGACTACATTCGGATCACCAACCTGTGGCAACATAAGCCGCCTGTCAAACCACGGCCCACGCCACCGAAGTCCGTAACGGCTCGGGCGAACTGGGAAGTAGCTCGGAAGGCTTATGGTTCCGAGTTCACGTTTCACTACACTCAGATGCTTAAGGAGCTGGGGGGGAGGAAGGGTATTCTGCTAATGGGTAGTGACGTGACTGAGGCGCTGCTGGGGAAGTCGGTGTCTCAAGTAGCAGGTTGCTTCGTGAAGTCTGATATACTACCGAAGATTTCCTTGGCTATGATGAATCCGGCGGTCGTATTTCGTTCTGGGCCAGACGGTATGCTCGGAGAAACCCGATTGGGTATAAGAAGATTTGCCGAGGCAGTGCGTGAAATTGACTAGCAGTGTGCTATAATGTAGTTTATGAGGTGTTAGCCAATGCGCCCGAATAAGATCGCGCTTCGCGAGTTAGCAAAACTTCTTGAGGGAGAGGGTTACTTTTTTTGTAGGGGTACGCCGGGTATAGCTCTGACCATGACAGATCAAGATGTCGTATCTTGGGCGGCCCAGGTTATGGGTGGCAATGTGCATCATGATAATAGACCACCCACTTCTAAAACCCACAAAAAGGTATCATGGAGAACTGGAGTCTACGGTGATCGTGCTATTGACCTTATGCTGGCATTATATCCCTATATGTTTAGTCGACGAAGATCACAAATTGATTTATCTCTAAAACTGGCATCTCAGCGTCCAGGAAGGGCAATGGGCGAGCGACACGGGCGATCTAAATTGACTGCAAGGGACGTTCGAGCAATCAGAGATAGTAAAGATACTCCTACCAAATTGGGCCTCAAATATGGCATTAGCTATAGACAAATCCGATATATAATCCTTCATTACAACTGGAAGCATTTGAATTAGAGGTCTTATGCGTCTTACCCATAGAGAGACCCAAGTCCTACAACACCTAGCTAATGGGCTCTCATCTCGTGAGGTAGCTCAGAAGTTGGGCATTAGCTACTACACAGTCAAGCAGCATCGGGTTCGTATCAAGCAGCGGCTAGGTGCGACGACCTTCGCTCATGCCATAATGATCGCTCGTGATGAACATATCATTGAGGGGGACGAATGGACGAGTTAGCCGCCCATCCATTTGATGCGGTAGTAAGGTTGACTGATCTAGAACTGGCTGAAATCTTTGACAGAGTTAGCCAAACTGTAGTTACCGGCACTATTGCTTCAGCCCTGGAACTAGGAGATAGTCTAGTCCGTCATCAGCAAGCGTCGGGATTCGCATTTGCACACCTATTATATGAGCTGAGCAAGATTTGGGATCCTGACGAAGACTTCACTGAATATGCCGCAATTCGTTTCGGAAAGGCCCCCGAAACCGTAAGAAGAAATATTGAGATATGGAAGTGGGTCATGGTAGAGCCACAGCACAGTCGCAAACGGCTAGAACTTCTGGCCACTAAGCCGTTTTCAGGTCTATGGTACCTTAAGCAAGCGTCTAAGGAGGGACAACTTACTGAAGAGCATTGGAAACAGATCGAACGTGCCCCCAACAAACAGGAACTTCGTTCTATAATGTTAGATGTGCGTGGGGAATATCGGCGGGGCAAAGATGCCCTAAAGCTGATGATGGAAGAGGACGGTATTCTGAGGGCTCGTAAGGGTAACAAAGCCTACGTTTATGTGGGCAGGTTAAACCTGGACTTACCAGATCCGGTAGTAATCGAGGCCATAGAACGGATAGTCAATTCGGCCGGAATATTCAGACGATGAGGATCTACGTTGCCGGCCCTATGACCTCCTCTGGTCGAGAGATGGTGCAGAATATTCGGGACGCGATCAGTTGCTCCGATTGGCTAATCCGTCTCGGACACGCTCCCTACGTGCCTCAGCTCACTCACTTCTGGAACCTCATGTCTACTCATACATGGGAGGAGTGGCTGCGTCTGGATGAGGCATGGCTTATGCAGTGCGAGTGTTTAGTGCGACTGCCCGGCGAATCTGAGGGAGCCGACCGAGAAGTGGCCTTCTGTCGGGAGCACGGCATCCCAGTATATCTCGGAATGGAGGCCCTGATGAAGGAGTTGGAGCCGGAGGTGGACGTATGATGTTTGATCTGCTAAGCATGAATGAACCGCGGGCCACTTACGCCAACTCTCTCGACTTCTTAGGAAACCCGCTGGAGATCCGCATAGCATTCTCTTTAGGCTCTCCAGCCGGGACTCGTTACAAGGTGGCTGAGGTCATCTTGGCACCGATCGTAGCCAAAGCTCTGGCCCGTATTCTACCCGAGCGCATCAAGGATTGGGAGAAGACCAACGGCTTCATAAACATGCCAGAGGATAAGGACTTATTGGAGAGCCTATTCCAGGTAAAGTTGCGTCCGGAGCCCCCGCCCCCAGATGAGAGGCCACCCAATGCCGATTGAAGTAATAGGCAGGTTGCCAGAGCTAAAAAGACGGCGGACTGGCTTATGGTCATTTGATTGGGCATTAGGTGACGACAAGGATCCGGGTTTGCCTCTACGAGGTGGTTACGAGCTGTATGGTGACGCAGAGACAGGCAAGAGTACGCTTGCCTATTATCTGGCGGCCGCGATAGATCCGAAGGGTACCGTTGCTCTAATAGACCTTGAGGTGGCCGCTAGGATGAAGTACATCAAGAGTGCGATGCTTCAGGCCGGCTTTGACGGGAAGATCTATTACGTGGATCACGAAAAGGAAGACGGCACGCCGCGCCTGCATTGGGATATGATGCGAGATGGTGCCGACATGCTCCTTGAGGATGGGGTGTCGGCCGTAATCCTGGATAGTGCTGCTCTGGTGACGCCGGTCATGGAGCGAGAAGAAGACGAGGAAAAGTCGTTCATGGGCCGGCGGGCGCAGTTACTCGGCCGTTTCAACCGCCGCTGGGTTCCATGGCTGGGCTTCGTGAAAGAAGAGAAGGTCGTATTCATCGTCAACCACATGCTCCAGAGCTTCGATGCCTTCGGAGGGAAGTATAGCCCCGGTGGGAAGGGCATCAAGTTTGGTGTCATTGCCAAAATGTGGATCCGGCGAGCCGAAACTCTAAGCGACGGCTCGTTCTTGGCGAAAGTCAAAGTTGAGAAATTCCGATTGGGCGGACGTAACGAGGGGCGAGTGGCCAACATCGTGATCATTCCCGGCATCGGCGTGTCCCCCCAGCTTACCAGTATCTATGACTGCTTCACGCAGAAGGTAGCCCGCCGATCGAAGGGGAGCGGCATGGTGGAGATCCTGGTTGGGAAGACGTGGAAGAAAACGTCAAAGATGACCACGTTCGTGGAGCGAGCCAAGGCCAGCAACTTCGAGACCTTTGCTCCCTTCGCCGCCGCACTGGATAAGATCTCTGAGCCCGTACAAGCGAAGGAAGAAGATGAGTGAGGGTCTGACCAGCGAGGTCGTCAAGGTGAACCCTCGTACCCGCGAGCATCAGGCATACTATGTCGGCAAGACTAGGGTGCCCAGCGTTACTGGAGTCTTGGCTAATCTCGGGTGGAAATTTCCGGCACTGATGGCTTGGCAACTCAAGATGATCCGCCAGGGAATAGACCCCGAGGCGCTGAAGACTGAGGCCGGTACTGTTGGTACACTAGTGCATTCAATGATTCAGGCATTCCTGACAGACACCAAGGTAGATCTCCAATTCTTCTCTAAGGATCAGATTGACAGAGCCACTCTAGCCTTCGATGGATTTATGGGGTGGTATGAGGAGAATGACATGAGCCCCATCGCCGTGGAGGAACAGCTCACTCATGCTTATTATCGCTATGGCGGCACGATAGATCTCCGTTGTAAAATGCGAGGCAAATCCACTCTCTGTGACTTCAAAACAGCGACCGCCATCTTTTTAGACCACAGGATTCAGTTGGCGGCCTACGAACGGCTCGTATTGCATAAGTACAAGAAACCAGTACAATTGGTTATCATCCATCTCAATAAAGAGACGGGGACGGTAACTCCACATGAATATCTAGCATTGACAAAAGAATGGGAATGCTTTAAACTCCTGCTTAGGTTGAATAAGCTTAAGCAGGAGTTTAAGGCATGAAATGTAAGATTAAGAATTGCGAAGAAGATACGTATGTTCGGGGCTGGTGTACGATGCATTATAGCAGATGGTATCGTCACGGAAATCCATTGCCCCGAGTCCCAAAAAGGATTGTTCAGTCCAACAAAGGAAAGACTTGTTCGGCGGTCGACTGTAAGAGGTTGGCTATCAGCAGGGGATTTTGTCAGATGCATTATGTTCGTTGGAAGCATTACGGAGATCCTGCCACCAAACTAATTGCCAACATCGGATCGCGCCATCTAGGCCATGATGGTTATATTTGGATCTATCAACCGGGTCATCCTCTGGCACTCGGTTATGGTAGAGTTCCAGAACATAGACTAGTGATGTCTAACATCCTGGGTAGACTATTGTTTCCAAATGAGGTTGTTCATCATCGGAATGGCATCAAGGCCGATAATCGCCCCGAGAATTTGGAACTATGGATGAAAGGTCATCCATCATCTCAGCGAGTTGAAGATCAAATCGTATGGGCAAAGGAGATACTAAAACTATATGACCAAGATTGAGAAAAAAGCGGAATCACCTAAAGCATCTGATGGGACGGCCGAACAATTCAGAATCAATTTAGCTTTCGAGTCCCGTCAAGAGGAAGTTCTGATGCTTCTAAGTAAGAAGAGAGTTGGGGATGCCCAAGCCCGTTCACTCTTGGAACGGGCCAACCTGTTATTCGCGAGGTCAGAGGAGGGACTTGCACGGCTCTACCAGAAAAAGACCTACGAGATCACTCAGGATCCAAATTGGGAGGCGGCGGCCATCGATCCGCGAGAAGGAGTTAAAACCTCGGGCTGGGCGGAGATTGTCATAGAGCATCTGGTCTCCGAGGACTCGGAGTGGTTGGCCGCCAAAAAGACGTACTATGATGCCCAGGAGCTGTCGAGTAAGGCACGCCAAGAGGCGATGGAGATTCAGGCAGAGGTGGCGAGTCTAAGCGAAGAACTCGGAATGCTCAAGAACCGCGCAATCTACCGATCCGCTCTCCTGTTCGCTGCCCGACCTATGTTTATTGATATGGGGGGTGAAACTGATGACAAATTATCGAAGGGGTTACGCGCTGGAATTGAGGGCCAAGAAAGAACTTGAGATTGCCGGCTACTATGTGATGAGATCCTCTGGTAGTCACGGTGCCTGTGACCTTATTGCCCTGAACCAAGAGGAAATTCGGTTGATCCAAGTTGGAACGGCTGGAAGCAAAAGACCGGTGGACTACGAGAA
>Ga0184639_10000299_pt1 | contig 18265 bp, 11 predicted proteins | sample PLM31_170_b2_FD_133155 | JGI IMG/M metagenome (GOLD analysis project Ga0184639, IMG submission 133155) | Groundwater sediment microbial communities from an aquifer in East River, Colorado, USA - PLM3-1_170_b2 | ecosystem: Environmental > Terrestrial > Soil > Riparian zone | place: USA: East...
GAAGACGTGATAGGAACCGATGATCGCGGTATTCGAGGCGAACAGGAGCAGGCTCGACGCGGTGAGGACGACCGCCAGTTTGACCCCGAAGCCGCCGACGATGCGGCCCAGCTCCGAAATAAAACGTTCGCTTTCGGCCGCCTTAAAATGCTCCGGCAGCAAACCGATCGAGAGCGCGGTTAGTACGGGAGAGGTGACCACCATGGTGATCATCACCGCGGCCATGGCCCAGCGCGTGGTGTGGCGCAGCGGCAGGCGCATGGCCGGGCTCAACTGGCTGATACTTTCCAAACCTGAGAAGGCGAGCCATGCGGAAGAGAATCCCACCAACAATTGGTAATGAGAAATGCCACTGCCGGTGCCAAGTCTGCTGATGACGGTGCTCCACTGTTGGGTGTCCATGGTGAATAGGGCGAGAACGATGACCACCAGATTGACGACAAACGACGCGCCAGCCATGACGAGTGCCACTGCGGCGCTTTCGCGAATACCGACGACGTTCAGCACGGCTAATATGCCCACCCCGATACAGGCGAGCAATACGATATGAGCATCGAGAGCCGGAAAGCCGCTGCCGATGTATTGGAATCCCGCTACGGCTGAGATTGCAGTGGTGAGAAAGTAGTCGACCGTGATCAGCATCCCGCCCAGACAGCCCCACATGGGGCCGAATGCCTTGGTGGTGATCGTGACGACACCGCCGCCTTCCGGATTGCGCCAGGAGATTTCAATGTACTTGAGCGATAGGAGGATGAAGCCGCCGGTGGTGAGTAAGACAAAAAACGGCGTGGCATCTTTGACATGGCCGTATAGAATGCCGGGAACGTAGTAGACCGAAGTGCCGATGTCGCAGAACACCACCGCCCACGCGAGGAACCAGTTGAGCTGCCGGGTGTCTTTGGTCGGTTGCATTCTTGCTCGGATTTATCGGAAATTTCGGATCGGGCGCGGGTCGTGTTTCCGGGACGCGTCAAACGGCTCTTGCAATTCCGGGATTGAAGGACTTATGATAATCAAATCCCGTAAGCCCGTATGTCGTTACCTCTACAATACTTTCAGAAACTCGTCGAGAGCTGCCCCGACATTATCATCGCCGTCGACAAGCGCGGCACCGTGACCTTCTACAACGACGGGGCGCGGCAAAACCTGGGATTCAGCCCGGATGAAGTCCTCGGTAAGAATGTACTGGAGATCTATCCCACGATGGAGGAAGCGCGGCGGGTGATGGCCGCGATGCGCGCCGCCGACGGCGCCGGTAGGGGCCGGGTGCGCAACTTCGAGACGATTTTCAAAACTAAAAAAGGCGACAAAATTCCCGTCGCGATCTCGGCGTCGATCATCTACGATGAACCCGGCAACGAAGTGGGCTCCATCGGCTTCGCCAAAGACATTCGCGAAATCCGGCGCCGAGATCGCTTGGTGACGCTTGCCGAGGTCGCCATCGGTTTGTCCCACGAGATCAACAACTCGTTGGAGGTGCTGGTCAATCAGATCGAGATGCTGAAGAAATACATCGGCCGGGTCGCCGCCGATGAAGATATTATCGTCGAGTCGGACCGGCTCGAGTCGGTGGCTTCGCAAGTGAGCAAGATTCAGGGCATCACCGCGCGGATCGGCCAGATGGCCGAAGAAGGAGAGTACGGCACTAAAGAATATCTGGGCGGCAAGATGATGACCGATCTCCACGTGGTCAACGCAAGCGGTCCGACCGAGGAAGCCAGACCCGATGAGCATTATCCTCTAAGCGGCCTGAGAATCCTCGTCGTGGATGACGACGCGGGTATCTGCCAGTCCCTAAAGGATCTGTTGGAAGCGGAGCGCTGTTGTATCGACACGGCGGCGTCGGGGGTTTTCGCCATGCAGTCGCTAAAGCGGCAGCGGTTCGACGTCGTGCTGAGCGACGTCGTGATGCCGGACATGGACGGCTACCAACTTTACCAGGCCGTCAAGCAGGCGACACCCGAGCTTCCCGTGGTATTGATGACGGCGTTCAATTACGACAAGGACCACGTGATCAAGCGCAGCTGCTTGGAAGGATTGCAGGGCGTCATTTTCAAAAAGCCGGTCAATCCCGCCATGCTCAAGCAGATCCTACTCCAGCAATGCCGTCCGGAGATTACGGTCCAGGCAACCTCCGCTTCCGGGCTGACGGCGGCGCCGATTCAAAAACTCGAATAGCCGGTACCGTGAATAAGGAAGAGCTTTACAACCAAGGGATGGAGCTTTTCGCCCAGGATAAACTGGATGAAGCGATCGCCGCCTACCAGCGGGCGCTGGAAGAGGATGCCAACTACGCCGATGCCCTGCATGCCTTGGCCATGAGCTATGCGCAGCTCGGCCGGCTCGACGACGCGATCGCAGCGGGCAAGCGACTCATCGAAGCGGCGCCGGACGACGAGCTGGCTTATACGAGCCTCTCGATTTTCTACCAACAAAAGGGGATGATCGCGGAGGCTGAGCAGGTGGGCGCTCAGGCGAGGACCCTTGGGTGGAAGCGCCAACTTCAGGAAAAGAAGGACCGCGAAAAAAGCTAGGCAAAAAGTTTGACACCGCATAAAGCGCCAAAACATGACAACGCTTGACGCCGTTGTCATCCGCGTCCGTTTCTCTTAGCGGGCACCCTGACTTTTCCAGACCACCGCACACCAAACGCGTTGCGCTTGGCGGCTAGACGCCTAGAGCGTTCTTGCTGTTTGAATTCTAACTCGATAATAATGAAGCCATGATCTTGAAACGAACGCTGGGAAAAAACTGAGCCGTCGGGGCAAACGGAGAAGCAATGCCGATGATGCCAATGTTGGGCCCGGTCGAAAAGTTGGCGAAGCTGCTGGCCGATTCGGCTCAGGTTGACGAGAAAATTCGCGACGCCGCGGATGCGTTGGCGTTGATCAGGAAACGCGTGTCCGAGTCCCTGGCGCAACGCTACGTCGCCATGAAAGATTATCGATTCCAAATGCCGGAGGATCTCATGAAAGAGGAACAATCATACGAGCGGTTACTCCAGGCGCTTCAAGACATGAAAGCCGAAATCGCCAAGCAGATACGGCCGGTGGAAGAACAGATTATCCAAGCCAGTGTCGAGCACCTGCGCCAAACGTTCAATCAGGAGAGCCGAAAACTCCTTAAATGTCTCGAAGAGATCGACGACAACATTTTGGCGTGCCGGCAGTACCTGCTGGATTATGACCGAATTCGTTCCAGTCTCCACTCTCTCAACGAGAAGCTCTGCCAATTGGGCGCCGATGCGATTCAAGTGCCGGATGGCCTGCCGTCCGCGGACCTGGGTGACATTGTCCGGCAGCGCATAGAGCATTTGAGGTCCCAGGGAAAAGTTTAGACGGTGATGACGGTTCCCTCGGGATCGCCGCACTTGCCCGATCATTGGCCAGCTTAGCCCGTCGAACCCTCTCGTACTGCCGGGGTTCGGCAATTCGGCCCGCCCCACGAGCTGGTGGAACGCCGATTGGCGTACCGGCTGCTCAACAGAAATGAAGAGGCCGGTGACCGCCGATACGGTCAAGACATACCGACGATCCAGCGCGCGTCCATAAATGCCGTGGTGGTCCCAACGGGAATCGAACCCGTGTTCCCGACGTGAGAGGCCGGTGTCCTAACCGCTAGACGATGGGACCATGGCTGAGGAGGTAGGACTCGAACCTACAATCGCCTGATCCAGAGTCAGGTGGCTTACCAATTAGCCGACTCCTCAAACTGCTAGAGGCATTAAAACTAAAAGAATTACTGGGCGGAGTCAAGTTTTTGAATGTATTGCAGCGCCGATTGGAGCCGCTTGAGCGTACGTTCTTTGCCGAGCACGGCGATAACGTCGTGGATGCCTGGACTCATGGTCGATCCCGTGAGCGCGACGCGAACCGGCTGGGCGAGCTTGCCCATCGGAATCCCTCGCTCTTGAAGCGTCGCGGTGAATTCTCGTTCAATTCCGGCTTCGTCGAAGTCGTTCAGGGTCGATAGCCTGCCGATCAGGCTCTTCAGCGGCTCGGCGGCTTCCGGGGTTAAAAATTTGCTGGCCGCTTTTTCATCGAGGCTGATATCATCGGTCAAATAGTAGTGCGCCGACTCGACAAGTTCGGCGAGGGTTTTCGCTCGCTCTCGTAAGGTCGCTACCATTTTTTCAAGCCAAGGTTTATCGCGCGGCGCCGGGTAGCCTTTGGCCGCGATGAACGGCATGACCTCGTCGGCTAGCTGCGCAAGAGATTTCGATTTTAAGTAGTGAGAATTGAGCCAGAGAAATTTCTCCGGGTTGAACACCCCGGCCGATTTGCCGACGCTCCCCAGCGAAAACTTCTCGATCAGCTCGGCGCGGGAAAATATTTCCTGGTCGCCGTGGGACCAGCCGAGCCGCACCAGGTAGTTGACCACCGCCTCCGGCAAATAACCCATGTCGCGATAGGCGGTCACGGAAGTTGCGCCGTGCCGCTTGCTCAAGCGCGCCTTGTCGGTGCCGAGAATCAGCGGCACGTGGGCGAACTGCGGTAGGGGATGGCCGAACGCCTCGTAGAGCTGAATTTGCCGCGGCGTGTTGGCCAGATGATCGTCGCCCCGGATGATGTGGGTGACGCGCATATCGATATCGTCGACGACGACGCAAAAATTATAGGTCGGCGTGCCGTCGGAGCGCGCGATGATCAGGTCGTCGAGCTCGCGGTTGTCGAAAACCACGTTACCCTTGACGACATCCTTGACGACCGTGCTGCCGTTGCGCGGCGAGCGGAATCTAACGGTGTACGGCTTGCCAGCGGATAAAGGCGCGACGGAACCGTCCGGCGGCCGGCAGGTGCCGTCGTACGCCGGCTTGCGTTTTTCTTTCATCGCGCGCTGGCGTTTGGCATTGAGCTCCTCGGCCGTACAGGTACAGGGATAGGCCATGCCTTTAGCCAACAGCTCGTAGATCTTTTCCTTGTACAGCGAGTGGCGCTCGGTCTGATAGTAAGGCCCTTCGTCATAGTCCAGCTCCAACCACTTCATGGCGTCCATGATCGCCTGGATCGCCTCGGGCGTGGAGCGCTCGCGGTCGGTGTCTTCGATGCGCAGGATGAATTTACCGCCGTGGTGGCGCGCGAAAAGAAAGTTGAACAGGGCGGTGCGAGCGCCGCCGATGTGCAGGTAGCCCGTCGGACTCGGAGCGAAGCGCGTGCGAACCTCCGTCATGCGGGTAAGCTAACAGGCGGTAAAAATGGCGTCAACGGTGCATTAAAAATTCGCATGAATTATGCTAGTATTATTGATTCAAACGGGAGCAGAGGTCGTGGCCAAGAAACCAACCGAAACAGCTACAAACGAGGCAGCGACCTCGATCGACGCGGCGCCGTCCCATTTTATTCGAAATATCGTCACGGAGGATCGTAAGGCCGGTAAGAACCAAGGCCGGGTGCACACGCGCTTTCCCCCGGAGCCCAACGGCTATCTTCACATCGGTCACGCCAAGTCGATCTGCCTCAACTTCGGCCTCGCCGCCGAGTTCGGCGGGCGTTGTAACCTTCGCTTCGATGACACCAATCCCAGCAAAGAAGAAGTTGAGTATGTCGAGTCCATCAAGGAAGACGTGCGCTGGCTTGGATTCGACTGGGGCGATCGAGAGTTCTATGCCTCTGATTACTTCGAGCAGCTTTATCAGTTCGCCCTGCAGTTGGTTAAATCCGGCAAGGCGTACGTCTGTGATCTTGACGCCGATCAGATGCGCGAGTACCGCGGCACGCTGACCGAGCCCGGCAAGAACAGTCCCTATCGCGACCGTTCGGTAGATGAGAATTTGGACCTGTTCCAGCGCATGCGCGCCGGCGAGTTTTCCGATGGCAGCCGCACGCTGCGTGCCAAGATCGACATGGCGTCGCCCAACATCAACATGAGAGATCCGGTGATGTACCGCGTGTTGCGCTCAACCCATCATCGCACGGGCGACCGGTGGTGCATCTATCCGACTTACGACTTCGCCCACGGCCAGTCGGACTCCATCGAAGGGATCACCCATTCGATTTGCACGCTCGAATTCGAGGACCACCGCCCGCTTTACGATTGGTTTCTCGATCAGCTAAGTATTCACCACCCGCAGCAGATCGAGTTCGCCCGCTTGAACCTTACCTACACGGTTCTGAGCAAACGAAAGTTGCTCCTGCTGGTAAGAGAAGGTCGCGTGACCGGCTGGGATGACCCGCGCATGCCGACCATCGCCGGTATTCGCCGGCGCGGCTACACCGCCGAGGCGATCCGCAACTTTTGCGAGCGCATCGGCGTGGCCAAGCGCAACAGCACCGTGGACATCGCCATGCTGGAGCATAGTCTGCGGGAGGATTTGAACAAGCGGGCGCCGCGCGTGATGGCCGTGCTGCGCCCGCTTCGGGTTGTCATCGAGAACTACCCTGAGAACGAAACCGAAGAATTGGCAGCGGTGAACAATCCGGAAGATCCCTCGATGGGAACCCGCAAGGTTTTTTTCTCGCGCGTGTTATACATCGAGCAAGACGACTTCCGCGAAGAGCCGCCCAAGGGATACTTTCGTTTGTCGCCGGGAAGTGAAGTCCGGTTGCGCTACGCTTACATCATCAAATGCGTGGGAGTCGTTAAAGACGCCGCCACCGGCGCCGTGACCGAAGTGCGCTGCACCTATGACCCGGAGACCAAGAGCGGCTCCTCACGCAGTAATCGCAAAGTAAAAGCAACGATCCATTGGGTTTCCACAGCCCATGCCATTTTGGCCGAGGTGCGGCTTTACGATCACCTTTTCACCAAGGAAGATCCCGACGATCTCCCCGAGGGCGCCGATTGGAAAATCAATCTCAATCCAAACTCGCTCCAGACGTTGGCGGACTGCCGCATTGAGCCCTATCTTGCCGGGACGACACCTGGGGGCATCTATCAATTCGAAAGGCTCGGTTATTTTTGCGTGGATTCTGCCGATTCAACAAGGGATAGGCTGGTATTCAACCGGACCATCACCTTGCGAGATTCATGGGCGAAGATTGAGAGAGGTAGTAAGAAACCTTAGTTGTGCCGGTGTTAGAGTAAGGCCCCGATCAGAAGACCCTGCGATCAGCCGTGTCAAAAACGATAGCCGAAAGATAAAGAAACGAAGTTATTGAACGTTTCGTACTTGTCTTTACCGGGTGCGCCCGAAAAGAATAGCGGGGCTGTGGCCGGAAGCCCTTCGAGCTCATTATTGGTTATTTTTCGGGTTTTGTAGAAGACGGCCATGTAGCCGAGATCGACGGAAAATTTCTCCCACTTGTAGCCGACGCCCGCGTTCAAGCTCAGCAGATCGGCGCCTGGAATGGCGGGGTTAAGGGTCCGGTTAGGTATTGGTGACTCTTCGACTACGGCACCGACCCGAAGCTCCCAATTATTGTTCAATGTGTAAAAGCTCCCGAGCCGAAGGGTGCTAGTGTTTTTCCACTTTTCAGGTAGCTTAAATCCAGGCAGAGAGACACCGAGGGGCAGAAAGATGGGGACAGGGGAAAAAGTTGCGCCAAAGTTTTTAAACTCGCTCCAACGAGCGTATTCGTAAACGAATTCCCCACCCCAGGCAGGGGTAATTTGCCAGAACAGTCCGGCATCAATCACCGGGGGAAGAGGAATAGGCCGGACATCCGCTTTCACTTTCGGCGTCGAAAAGCTTCCGCCAAATTTTACGTCGGCATTATCAAATCGGAGGTCGACGCGCGATCTGTAGCTGAAGCCAAATTTGACAGTTTCCGTCGGTTTAACCAGTACGCCAAGGTTATACGCGAACGCGTTGGTCGTATCAGTTAGTCGCAGCCTGCCTTCTAGTCCTAAAGGAGCGGTGCACGCCGAGAAGGGATCAAGGCACAGGCCTCTGGAAAAGAGTCCTGACGCGTGGACAAAACTGACGCCAGCGCCCACTGAGAAATACTTGGATGGGTGCCAGGAGAGCGCCGGAGTTACATATATAGTTTTCAGCTCCGTGCGCTGAGCGGCGAATCTTGTAAAAGGTTCTTCGTAAGTCGTTGCCAGGCCAAAAGGGGTGTAAGTACCCATGCCGACAGTAAAATCGGTTCTGGGGATATGATAGTTCGCGAAGGCAGAGGCAAGAAAATTGTCGTCATGTTTGTTGTTGGCCTTACTTCCACTATTTTCAACACTGTTGATCACATTAACGTAACTTCCATTCACTAACAGGTTGTTTCCGCTTACTTCGCTGAGTGCGGCAGGATTGTAATAAACCGCTGACGGATCGTTAACCCCGGCACTTACTGCGTTCCCCAGGCCTAATGCCCTGGCTGACTGATAGGGGACCTTGAAACCACCTGCAAACAGGACCGGGGCGTCTATCGTAACCCACCCCAAGATCGCGATAGACATTGAAATCATTGCAGTTTTAATCATCATGGGTACTCCCAGGAAAATCGCTCTCAGGTAATTCTTGACTAGCAATGCCAAAGTTTTATATAGTTGCCAACTGTTGCCAAAGATTGCCATAACAAATATTATTGTGCAAGAAATTTTATTAACTCTGCTGCAGTTCGCCCGTTATCTAAAGGTCGATAAATTCACAGTCTATCGCCTAATTGAATTACACAGAAAAAGATCCCGGCTTTCAAAGTGGGTAATCAATGGCGGTTTAAACAACGGATGATTGACGCGTGGTTGATTGAGAACTGCAATCTCGAAGAAGAATCGAGAATGCATTTACGGACGACGCGCAAAAGAAGTTTGTGACCCCCTCAGAGTCTCAGTGACGGTATAGGATCAATTGATCATGAAAGGCGCATGTCTCAAAGAACCGCCCACCCTGAGTACCGAGGCGATATGCCGTATTCTGGGTTACAAATCTCCAGTGCCGTTGACACCCGTGGAGATGGCAAAAAGTCTTCGGGTGGCATTTTACCCCGGCAACACTTCCGGTAATAAGTTGGAAGCGTTTCTGAATGATCTAAGGTCATCGTTAATTCACGCGGGGGTCAATGTTGTTAGCTATGAAGAAGCGCTATCTGAAGGTTCTGACGGTCGCATAGGCGAGGGCATAGTCTTGTTCGCGCCCGGCGAAGGCGAGCAAGGCAATCTGGCGATAGACCATGTGGCGAGTCTGAGTCATAATACCGTGGTCGCGGTTTTGGACGGTGCTTTTCCCGGACTGGCAGAAAGTTTGCTTCAGCGAAGAGTGAACACCCTCGCAAAAGCAATAGTCTGGCACATGGCACACGTATTGATCTACGTCGATGAAGATTCCTGGACTGTTTGTAATATGAACGGGGCCATTGAGACGTTCTCGCATAATCAGGTGGCAGATCGCGTTCTCCACACCCTTATTCCTAAGCTAGCCGCCCCAATTATTCCACCCCGAAAGGGTGACTTTGAGGTGCGTGACAATGCCTTCGATGCTTCAGCGCCCGATTTCTGCACGGACATCCGCGACATGCTTGCCGGGGCGGAGTGTTGGGGTAAGACGGGCCTGTTGGCATCGCAAACGAAGATCCAAGAGCTTATATATCGAAACAATAAATACAGGCGAATAGTCGCTGCGTTTATGAGCTGGCGCACTGGAATGAGCTTTGGGTTTCTTGCCCGCCAACTTCCGATTGAAATCAAGCCCGCTCTTAATTTGGAGCACGCAGCGCCCGCTTTGCAACGATTGGATTGGGCAGAGAAAGATTATATTGAAGTTGACGGTCATCTGCTCGTTGCTTTAAAGCTTACGAAAGGAATATTCCTTGTAAAAGTACCCGACGTCTCAGTCCTTTGTACGCGTTCGGGATGTGAGAAGTCGCACCTGGACCCCACACAGGATCTTATCGGCTTGAGTCTCCAGCAGGGTAGGGTACTCATTGACACGCCTGTCGGAATTAAAGGTGGAACGGACTGCCAACCGTCTTTCGACACTATGGCTATTCTGGCCCACGCCGTCGGAAACGCAATTATTGCGAGTGTTCTGGAAAGTGTTAAGCCGTTTTCAAAGTTTTCTCTGGCCTTGAAGCAAAAGGGCTTAGCGATTGCGCACTGGCACGGGTATGTTGACGCGTCTTTGTTGCCTCCGGGCTACCAATTGCACGGAGAAATCAATCCACCGGTTTCTTGTTCGACACCGCAAGCGGCCATCTTCGCGCTGAGTGGCAAACTTTCGGCAATGCGAAAAAGTCTTAATGCAAACGTTGATTATCTCGGTGATGTGCATGTAGAGCCGTCGCACGGGACAAATATCATCGGGGGAAGCTTGGTTGACCTTGTGCAACTGGTTGTAGGGGCGATGTCGTGCGAGGCATTGTCCCTGCCTTCGAATGGCGGACAAATTTGACCGAGCCCGAGCCGCAAACGGCAATTGAAAACCGCGATATTTGCTTTACCTAAACCCATAATCGGGCTAAACTCCGACATAGTTCCGCATTTTTTTGCAGCCGTTTTCGCAATCTAGGCTCCAATGTCCTGGTCCAGCACAAACTTCGCACTAGGGAGTATCCTAACGTTTCTCCTCGGGCTCTTTGTCCTCTACCGTGGCGAGACTCGAGAATTAACAAGGAAGACTTGGTTTTCGCTCTGCCTCTCCGCAAGTCTGTGGAACGCTGGCAAGTTTCTCATCGAGATTGCCGAGAACGAATCGCTAGCACAAATGGCACTCTATCCGCTGTACGTGGGGGCAATTCTAATTCCATCTTGCTATCTCCATTTTGTGTTGTCGTTGGTGGCTGAGGTCAAGAAATACCGCAGTGCTCTCATAGTAGCTTATATCGCAAGTGTCATAGAGCTGGGTCTCCTGTTCAGTGGAATGCTCATTGAAGGGGTAGCATATTATCCCGATGTAGGATTCTACGAAGTTCCGGCGGGGTCGTTTTGGTTGTATGTCGCCAGCTACGTACTTGCCCCGGGGAGCGCATTTGTCAGGCTGGTTCTGGCCTTTCGTCGCACCGACACTGGCGTCAAGAGAAATCAATTCAAATATGTTATCTACTCAAGCCTAATCGGGTTTCTTTTAGGAGCTACCTCATTTTCTCCCTTCATTACCGATCTCGTGCCTCCGTTTGGGGCGCCGCTCGCTTATTTCTATACGTTACCGATAACCTATGCGGTAGCGCGTTATCGACTCATGGATATCGACGTCATTATCAAGAAGAGTCTCGTATATGCGTCACTACTCCTAATGTTGCTTGTGCCCTGTTTCTTGGTCGTAATTTGGGGGCAAGTAACGGCCTTCGGTAACGTAAGTTACCCCTTTTCGTTGTCCACACTCCTTTTGTTTATAGTCGTCGGATTTCTATTTCCCAAAATTCGTTTTAGAACTGAAGAAGCGTTGGAAAGGGTTCTCTTCCAAAGGCGGGTCGATTATCGCGACACTTTGCTCCGCTCCAGCAAAGAGATGGTGTCCATTGTCGACATCGAGCAACTTTCGAACCGCCTGGTGAGAACGGTAGCGCGGGCGCTGGGGTCCGAGAAAGCATCATTGTATCTTTTGGACGAGAGCAAAGATACTTACAATCTGAAAACCAGTGTTGGAATAGACAAGGAACCATACGAAAACAATATTCTTCCGCGAGATGATGCGGTCGTTCGTATTCTTCAAAGTCAAAGGGAAGGTGTTGTCAGGGAAGAGCTGGAAATGGCTCCCGAGAACCCGAATGCCCAGCGAGTCGCCGGGAGAATGGGCGATCTCGACGCTGAAATCAGTGTGCCGATCATTTCCAAGGATAAACTAATCGGGATTCTTAATTTGGGCCACAAAGACGGGAAAGAAATCTATTCCAGCGAGGATTTGGAACTGCTTTCTACCCTGGCCAACCAAGCCGCCATTGCCATTGAAAACGGGCGTCTCTATGAGAATCTCAAGCAATCACAGGCGACTTTGCGGCGCGCCGATCGCCTTTCTTCGTTGGGGTTGCTCACTGCCGGCTTGGCCCATGAGATTCGCAACCCGCTGGTCGCTATCCGAACTTTTACTCAATTACTGCCGGAGCGTTATAACGACGCCGAATTTCGCGACGGGTTTCAGGGGTTGGCGCTTAAGGAAGTGGACCGCATCTGTGGTTTGATCAATGACCTATTGAGCTTTGCTCGGCCGTCTCGGCCCAAAGTCATCCAAGAAAACATGAACGACGTGATCGATGGAATCGCCCGCATTTTGGAGAGCGAAGCCAAAGAAAAAAACGTTGAGATCACGCGGGATTTCACCGCGGGCCTGCCTAAGGTGTGGATTGACAGAGAGCAGATGAAACAGGTATTTATGAATCTCATCCTCAACGCCATTCAGGCGATGACGAAAGGTGGTACAATTTCAATATCGACTCGGCCGCACTCCAAGAATCAGGCCGGACAAGCTGGACAATTTGTTCAGGTCGAAGTTCGGGATAACGGGCTGGGTATACCGGAAGAGAATTTGGAGCATATCTTCGATCCTTTTTTTACCAACAAGGACGAAGGGAGCGGTCTGGGGCTTTCTATCTCCCACCAAATCGTTCAAGAACATGGGGGATATATCACGGTCGAAAGTAAAATCGGAGCGGGAACTTCATTTTTCGTCAATATCCCCGTCGGCAAACCCGTCCATCCCCCGGTGAACGGTCATGCGTCCGCCAATGAAGAGAGTATTGGTCATAGATAATTCAGCGGTGGTTCGGGAGACACTTGCTCTCGTTTTGGGAGGCGAGTTCTTCGTTCTCAAGCGGCCACCTGAGACCGGCATGGATGCGCTTGTCCGCGCCGACGAAAAAATCGATCTGCTGATTTATGGAGTCGCTTCTCCCATGGCGGCCGATGTATCGACATTGCTGCAACTTGCCGCTCAAGCGCCTTGCGCCGTGCTTTTTCTGGTGGATTCCAAGACCACGGCGCGCGCCATGGCGGATCGCAGCGCTGTCGCATGTCTCGCCAAACCGTTCAATCCTTACGATCTCCTCGACAGTGTCAAGGAGCTATTGGCCCGCCGCGAAATTTTGCCGGACCGCCCGAGTAAGTTGGGCAACGGAGAAAGCCGAGAATTTCCCCGATTCCTCGAATATCCTTACCTTGGCCGGACCGCGGCTAGTTTGGTTCATCGATTTGCGACGAGCCGGTTACCGGTGCTGATTCTGGGTGAGGTCGGCAGCGGCCAGGAGCGGGTTGCCCGCGCCCTTTTTGATTTGCAGCTGGCAACGACCGTTCCGATATCGCTGAATGCTGCCGAAATCAGCGCGGACTCCCTGGCCCGCAAGGCGCTGGCGCTTCGCTCTGAGCGCGATCCCGGCGGCGCATCCACGGCCCTAATAATCGAAAACCTCGAAAGGCTGGAAGTTTCGGCGCAATCATTGCTTCTGGATTTTTTGCAGCGTGAAGAAAGCCGATCCGGTGGTTGGCGCCTTGTAACGACGTGCCGGGGCGATCTTTTGGAACGAGTTTATCGAGGGGACTTTCTCGACGGTCTGTATTACAGATTGGCCACGCTGACGCTCAAGCTTCCGCCGTTACGGGAGCGAAAGGAAGATATTGCGGCGCTGGCCGCCTGGTTCGCGAATCATTTTGGCAGAGCGTTGGGGTTGGGCGAGGTTACTTTTTCCGCAGCCGCTGTGGAGCGGCTGAGCAACTACCTCTGGTTTGGCAACGTGGGGGAGCTGGAGACGGTGGTCGCCCGCACCCTGACGGTTCAAAGAAAAAATCGAGTCGAGGCCTCGGATATCGTTTTTGATTTTCCGGGTGAGGGGTTTACCTCAGATGCGCGGCATTTAGATGATATCACGACGGCTGGAGCGAAGTTCGAAAGAGAATTAAAATCCAGCGTTGATCGACCGCCGGTGTCCAATAGCCCGCCCTCGACTCCGAGCAACGGCGAAACCAAGGCGGTCGATTTAAACGTGATGATCCATGAATTGGCCCATGAATTGAAAAATCCGATGGTCACGATCAAGACGTTCGCCCAGCTCTTGGAGGACAGGTACCAGGACGAGAATTTTCGCGCGCGCTTCCAGGACGTCGTCGGCGGCGACATCGAGCGGATGGACGACCTTTTGGAGGTCATGATCGAGTTCGCCGCTTTTTCGCAACCGCACATGACCAACGTGCCGCTCGAAGAGAAACTCCGAACGGTGCTGGGAGATGCCAGTGGTGAGTGCGCCAAGCGTCAAACCAGCATCAAATGGAAAAGAAATGGCTTTGGCAGGGATATCCGCACCGATGAGGCGCAGCTGAGATACGTTTTAAAGAACACGCTCCTTGCTGTATTTTCCCAGGCTAAGATAGGCAGCGAGATCGAAGTTGACATCGAGCAACAGGGTTGTGTCGCGATTTCCTATGTGCGCGAGGGGGCGCGTCTAGCTTCGATCGCTCAATACTTCAACACTTCTGCGCCTACTTCGGATGACGCGGTCTTGCCGCTTCGTATGTTGCTAGCCAAGCAATTGGTGGAAAGAAACGGCGGCCGCATGGCGCTTGAAGGGGTGGACGGCGAGCGCGATGTATTGCGCCTGGAGTTCCCGCTCGCTTAGTTCTGAAATTTACAGACCTATGAATCAACCGCTGTTATTGATAGTCGATGACGAGGCCGGGGTCAGGCAGTCGCTGCAGATGGTTTTTAACAAGAATTTTCGTGTTCTCGAGGCGAAGTCCGCCGACGAAACCCTGCGCAAGGTTGCGGATGAAAAGCCCGACCTTGTCTTGCTCGACATCGTCATGCCGGGCGAAGACGGACTTGCGGTGCTCAAACAAATAAAGTCGATCCAACCGGAATGCCAGATTATCATGCTGACCGGCCTGAATACCGCCCGGACGGCTTTCACCGCGAGATCGGCGGGCGCTTTCGATTACGTGACGAAGCCCTTCGATGTCGAAGAACTGCGAATGCGCGTCGAACGGGCAGTGGAGAAAGTTCAACTGTCGCGGGAATTGGAGCGGCTCAAGGAGGAGGTCGGGCGCAAGTACGGGATCGATCATGTCATTGGAAAGTCCAAACAGATCGTCGACGTGTTCAAGGCGGTGAGCATGGTGGCGGCGAAAAAGAGCACGGTGTTGATCATCGGCGAAAGCGGCACCGGCAAGGAGCTGATCGCCCGCGCGCTCCACTTCAACAGCGACCGGCGCTCCAAACCGTTCGTGGTCGTCAATTGCGCCGCCTTGCCGGACACGTTGATTGAAAGCGAAGTATTCGGCTACGAGAAGGGCGCGTTCACCAACGCTTCGCAGAAAAAAGTCGGCCGTTTCGAGCTGGCCCACGGCGGCACTCTTTTCCTCGATGAAATCGGGGAACTCAATCTCGGCACCCAGGCGAAGTTCCTGCGCGCCATTGAGCTAGAAACGTTTACCCGATTAGGCGGCAACGACGAAATCAAGGTCGACGTCCGCGTGATCGCCGCAAGCAATCGCGACCTCGAGCAGCTGGCCAAAGTGGGAGAATTTCGCCCCGATCTCTTCTACCGTCTGAATGTCGTTTCGCTGTTTTTACCGCCGCTCAGGGACAGGCCGGAGGACATTCCCCTGCTGCTCGATCACTTCCTGCGGCTCAAGGCGCATGAGCACTCGATCCTGGCCAAAGGCCTTTCCCCGGAGGTGGTGGATTTTTTCACGTCGTATCCGTGGCCCGGAAACATCCGCGAGCTGGAAAACTTGATTGAACGCCTGACGATATTGACGCCGCACGAAACGATCATGTTGCGCGATTTACCCCCGAGCATGCGGACGGCGGACCAGACCGCAACGCTCAAGGAGGACGTGCTCACGGGTGATCGCCCGCTCAGCGACGCGGTGGACGAGTTTGAACGCGAGCTGATCGTCAAAGCGCTGCAGCGCACCGGCTTCAACCAGACCAAAGCCGCCTCGCTTCTCGGCACCAGCCGCCGCATCCTCAAGTACCGCATCGAGAAGCTGAAGATCAACGAGCCCGAGGATGGCGACGACGCCGTTAAATTATCGACGTAATTGAACAAAAATGTTCTCGGGACTCATCTCAGCTCCCTCGGAATCTTAAAATCATCATTTAAATTAACCGCTTGATATCCATTAGGCGGTGGCATGTTCCTTGCTCTTTTTCGCGTCGCATGGACGCAAGTAAGCCTCATGTGCTCGTGGTCGACGATGAAATGGGTCCGCGGGAATCCCTAAAAATGATTCTCAATCCTTACTACAACGTTCATGTTGCGGAGCGGGGCGGACAGGCCATCGACATGCTCAAACAATATCCGGTGGATCTGGTGACTTTGGACCTCAAAATGCCGGGCTTCAGCGGCATTAATGTTCTCGAGAAACTCAAACAGCATGATCCGGACGTCGAAGCCATCATCATTACCGGCTATGGCTCGCTGGATACGGCCATCGAGGGGCTGCGTTTGGGCGCGTTCGATTATATTTCCAAACCATTCGACGTCAATCACATACTGTCGCTGGTCAAGCGTGGGCTCGAGAGGCGAAGCGCCAAAGCGAAGCTCAGGCAGGTAAAATCCGATTTTCTTTCCAACATCTCGCACGAACTGCGCACGCCCCTGAGTGTCGTGGTGGGGTTTGTCTATCTGTTGTTGAATCAAGTGATCGGTAAACTCTCGGACGAACAACAAAAAGTCCTGGAAACGGTCTATCGTAATTCCGAGGAGCTTCTGGAACTCATCGATAACGTGCTCTGGATGACCTCTTTGAACGCGGGCGATAGCGCAATGATCATCGAAAAATTCGATGCCGGTGAAATCATCGACGAGACCGTCAAGCGTTACGACCGCACGCTGCGGGAAAAGGGGCTGCGGATCAATGTCGAGAAATCGGCCGAGCGGGTGGACATCGTCAGCGATCGTTCTAAAGTAGAGCGGATTTTCCAGAATGTGTTCAATAACGCGGTAAAATTCACGCCCCAGGGAAAAATCGACGTCAAAACCAGACCGACGGCAGATCGCAGCGGCGTTGAGATTGAAGTTTGCGATACGGGGATCGGCATCGAAAAAAACAAAATCAATTTGCTCTTCGAGCCGTTTCAACAGGTCGACGGCTCGCTCCAACGGTCGTTCGCCGGGCTGGGACTCGGCCTCACGGTGGCGCGGCGCATGTCAGACCTCATCGGCGGCAAATTAGAAATTACCAGCAAACCCAACGTCGGCACGCGCGTCCTGATGAAATTTCCCGCGCAAACCAACGCCGCGACTTCCGTCTCCCTTGAACAACGGAAATACGGTTAACGAAAAGTTTATCGACCCCTGACCCTTCGACTCAAGCCCCGGCCTCGGCCGGGGCCTCTTGCTCAGGATTCCGCCCCACGGGCGTACTGGAAGGTGCCACGGGCTTGCCCGTGGGGCTCCACATTTCTATACCGTCCATCATTTGGGCCAACTCGGCGCAACCCGCCGCGCTATTTCTTGGAATTTGAATTCTCGGCGCCTGGGTTCTCCGGCACCAGCACGACATCCTCGGGCTTGAAGGTTGCGGTCACGCGCTCGCCGCGCTGATAAAGCCGTTTCCCTTTGGGATTGAGCGCGCGAGCCTTGATCGTTCGCCCGATGGCCGCCAGCTCATATTCAACGGATGCGCCCTGATAAGCCGAGGCAATAATTTCGCCGTCGATGCAATTGTGACCCGCGGGGGCGCCGCCGACGCCGTAGAGTTCGAGCGCTTCCGGACGGATGCTGAAAACCGCCTTCGCGCCGGACTTAGGCGGAGCGTCGGTTGAACGCAAGGTAACTTGGATGACTACGCCGTCGCCGATGTCGACTTCGAGCGCCGGCTCGGTATCCCGCGTAACCGTTCCCGAAAAGAGATTCGACTGGCCGACAAATGCCGCGACGAAATCGTCGGCGGGCTGTTCATAGACCTCGCGCGGCTTTCCTTCCTGGACGATCTTGCCGACGTTAATGACCGCGATTCGGGTGGACAGCGCCAGCGCTTCTTCCTGGTCGTGGGTAACGTAAATCGTCGTCAGCCCGAGGTCGCGCTGCAACTTGACCAGTTCCAGGCGCATCTCTACCCGCAGCTTGGCGTCCAGGTTGCTCAGTGGCTCGTCGAGCAGCAGGACCCGCGGCTGGATGACGAGCGTGCGCGCCAGCGCGACGCGTTGCTGTTGACCGCCGGAGAGCTGCGAAGGACGGCGTTTCTCGGTGCCTTTGAGATCGACTTGTGCCAAAGCGTTGGCGACGCGCGCTTCGATTTCTCGGCGCGGCACTCTACGTTCGCGCAAACCGAAGGCGACGTTCTCAAATACCGTGAGGTGCGGCCACAAGGCGTAATTTTGAAAGACCATTCCGAGGTCGCGCTCCCAGGGCGGAGTCTGATTTACCGGATTCTCGTCCAGATAGACCCATCCCTCGTCGGGTGTGGCGAACCCCGCGATCATCCTGAGCAGAGTCGTTTTGCCGCAGCCGCTAGGCCC
>Ga0184639_10000300_pt1 | contig 18259 bp, 23 predicted proteins | sample PLM31_170_b2_FD_133155 | JGI IMG/M metagenome (GOLD analysis project Ga0184639, IMG submission 133155) | Groundwater sediment microbial communities from an aquifer in East River, Colorado, USA - PLM3-1_170_b2 | ecosystem: Environmental > Terrestrial > Soil > Riparian zone | place: USA: East...
GGACCGAGGACGCGGGTCGTGATGAATCCCGGGACGTCCTTCTTCACGACGACGACCGTCTTCCCCATGGACTTTGCGAGGTCGACCGCGGCCTCCAGGGTCGTGTCGCTCGTCGTGTCCGCGCGGATGACTTCGACAAGGGGCATGAGCATGGGCGGATTGAAGAAGTGCATCCCGACGACCTTCTCGGGGCGCTTCGTGGCGAGGGCCATGCTCGTGATCGGCAGGGCGGACGTGTTCGACGCGAGGATCGTCTTCTTCGGCGCGGCTTCATCGAGTTCTCGGAAGACCCGTTTCTTCAGGTCGATGTCCTCGAACACCGCCTCGATGGCGATGTCCGCGTCGCGGCAGGCCTCTTGGAGGTCTGTCGTGACATGAATCCGCGCGAGGGCCGCCTGCATCTGCTCCGGCCGAATCTGATTCTTCTCCACGAGTTTGCCCAGGGACCACCGAATCCGTTCCAAGCCTCGGTCGAGGAACTCTTGCTTGATGTCCCGCATGCGGACTTCGTGGCCATGGAGCGCCGCGAGCTCCGCGATCCCATGGCCCATCTCCCCCGCCCCAATCACCGCGAGTCTCATCGCCGCCGCTCTCGACCCGTGGATGGCTCGTGCCGAATTTAAGATGTGGTGTGCCTCCAGGACAAAGGTTCTTTCATCCGTCCGGCTTCTATCGAGCCGTGGCGGACCTCGCGTCGACGGCCCTCGTCGTGACGGCGACCGGCGCGGCGCTCCTCGTCCCCTTCGTCGTGGTCCCGGAGATCCTTGAACGGAGGGGCCACGACCCGCGGAGTCGCTTCGTCCGGGGCCTCGTGTGGATTTCCTTCTTCGCAATCATCCTCGTGCCAGCTGCAGGAAGCGGATTTCTCTTCTCGGTGGGAAACCCCGCGGATTGGGCGATTTTCGGAGGAGCGGTGCTCGTCGCGATCCTCTACGATTACTATCGTCTCAACCCGGAGAAGGTTCCCTGGGCCCGATCCAGGACCTGAAGCTCAGATGAATCCCCAGTCCCGGAGGACGTCTTCCAGGTTCGGGTGACCGATCTCGTCGAGTTCGTATCGCACGTGGACGACCGGCTTCTTCGTTTTCAGAACGCGGCTCAGATCAATCGGTGTGCCGCTGAGGACGACGTCGCATGGAGTCGCATCGATCGTCTCCTCGAGTTCCTTGATCTGCTTCGGACCGTACCCCATCGCCGGGAGGACCTTGCGTGAGTTGGGATACTTCCTGTACGTCTCCTTGATGGAACCCACCGCGTGGTCCACGGCGCTAACGATCTCCGCGGCACCGAACCGTTGCGCGGCGATGTAGGCCGCGCCGTACTCCATGCCTCCGTGGGTGAGGGTCGGCCCATCCTCGATCGCGAGGACCCTCTTGCCGCGAATCTGGATGCTCTCGTCCGGAGTGATCGGGGAGGCCGCCTCGACGAGGACCACGTCGGGATTCAGGCTCCGGACGTTCTGTTTGACCGTTTCGACGTTCTCCGGGGTTGCGGTGTCGACCTTGTTGATCACGACGACGTCCGCCATGCGCACGTTCGTCTCGCCGGGATAGTACGTGAGTTCGTGGCCGGGACGAAGAGGGTCCGCGACCACGATGTGCAGGTCTGGCTTGAAGAACGGCGTATCGTTGTTCCCCCCGTCCCAGAGGAGGATCTCCGCCTCCTGTTCCGCCTCTCGCACAATCTTTTCGTAGTCCACGCCCGCGTAGACGACGGTCCCCTTGTCGATGTGTGGCTCGTACTCCTCGCGCTCTTCGATCGTCGTCTTATAGCGGTCGAGGTCCTCGTACGTGGCGAAGCGCTCGACGGACTGGGACGCGAGGTCCCCATACGGCATGGGATGGCGGACGACGACGACCTTCTTGCCGTGAGCTCGCAGGATCCCCGCGACCCGCCGGCTCGTCTGACTCTTGCCGCTCCCCGTGCGCACGGCGCAGACGGCGATCACGGGGACCTTCGCCTTCAGCATCGTCTCCTGGGCACCGAGGAGCAGGAAATCCGCCCCATGGGCGTTCGCCAAGGCGACCCGGTGCCCGAGGTACACGTAGTCGACGTCGGAATAGGCGAAGACGCAGGTCTGCACCTGGTGTTTGTCGATCAGGGTCGGGAGGTCTTCCTCCGGGAAAATCGGAATCCCGTCCGGATAGAGCGGACCGGCCAGGGACGCCGGATACTTGCGGCTGTCTATCCCCGGGATCTGCGTCGCCGTGAAGGCAACGACCCGAAACGAAGGGTTGGCGCGAAAGACGACGTTGAAGTTGTGGAAATCGCGGCCCGCGGCTCCTAGGATAATCACTCGACGCGGTTCCGCCATGGAGGCCGGGAGCCGGCGGCCGTGTAAAAGCCTTTTTGGAAACCTCTCGTCGACACATTCGATTCAACCTTAAACAAGGTTAACATCCTCCCCTCCGGCCTCACGACTCGTGTGGTCTCGGTCGAGGAGACGCCGGGCCGAAAGGAAGACCTCGTCGAACATCGACTCCGTCAGCAATCCAGTCTGCGTGTTCCGTTGGCTCGGGTGGTACGAGGAGAGCAATTCAATCGAACGGAGGGACCATGCGCGCGCGTGACCGAACCGTGGCTTCGGCACGGGCAATTCGTGCCGGGTCACCCTCCAGGCTCGCAGGAAGGCATCCATCGCGACCGCGCCCAGCACGATCACGACACGCAACGACGGAAGGAGCATGATTTCCCTCTCCAGAAATGGCTGGCACCGTGCAAACTCGGTTCTGGTCGGCTTGTTCTCCGGCGGGGCGCATCGCACCGCTGCGGCGATGTAGCAGTCCCGTAGCATCAGGCCGTCGTCCCTCGAGACGGACGTGGGCTGATTCGCGAAACGCGCGCGGTAGAGCGCGCGATATAGCCAGTCGCCGCTTCGATCCCCTGTGAATACCCGCCCCGTGCGGTTCCCTCCGTGAGCGGCGGGCGCGAGACCGACGATCAGGAGGCGGGCGTGCGGGTCGCCGAACCCCGGAACGGGCCGCCCCCAATACTCCCACTCCCGAAACGCCGCGCGCTTCGAGCGGGCGACCGCTTCGCGGTACTTCACAAGGCGAGGGCACTTTCGGCACACGATGATTTCCGAGGTGAGTCCGCGGAGAGGTTCGGGCGTCAATGCCTGCCGGAAGCCAGAGAACGCCAAAAGCTTCTCGTTCCGCGAACCTCGCGGCTCGAAGCAGAGAACGTTTAGGGCCTTGCCGCCATCAGGTCATCCGTGGCGGACCGCTCTCCCCTCGCCCTTCTCGTCGTTCTCGTTGCGATCCTCATCGCTTTGGGAGGCTTGACGTACATCTGGCTGTCCGCACAGCGTCCCGGCGGAGGTCCTCCGGGGAACACCACGGTCGTTCTCACACCGCTCCGGACCGGACTCCCGTATCCGATCGCCCTCGCCTTCGCCCCGGATGGGCGCGTCTTCTACGCGGAACGGTTCAGCGGCAAGATCCAGATCCTTGGGAACGCGACGACGCCCGAGAGCACGTTCTTCACCGTCCCCGGAATCGCCTCTGAGGGGGAACGGGGACTCTTGGGTCTAGCGCTCGATCCCGAGTTCGCGAACAACCCCTATGTGTACGCGTACCACTCGTACAACGATGCCGTGAACGGGTCGATCTACAACCGCATCATCCGGATTCTCGCGGACGGGGACACGGGTCTCTTCGACTCCGTGATCCTCCGGATGCCGCCACTGACCGGCGCAACCAACCACAACGGTGGAGTGATCGCCTTCGGTCCGGACGGCAAGCTCTACGCGGTCGTCGGTGAGAATGCGAATCCCGCCCTTTCCCAGGACCCGATGAGTCCGATGGGGAAGGTTCTCCGGATGAACCGGAACGGGAGTGCCCCGACCGACAACCCCTTTTACAACAATCCGAACTGGAACAACCTCACGTACACCTACGGGCACCGGAATATGTTCGGCCTTGCGTTCCACCCGTCCGATGGCAGGCCGTATGCGACGGAGAACGGGCCGTCATGCAACGATGAAGTGAACCGACTCAACTCCGGTGGCAATTTCGGCTGGGGGTCCAACCAGACCTGTTCCGAACCCCCTGCACCGCCGGCGAACACGAACCAGGATGGCCCGAATCCGGTAGTCTTCCCGATCCGATGGTATGACCCCGTGGTCGTGCCGACGAACGCGGCGTTCTACACGGCGAGCGTCCCCGCTTCCTCCCAGGGGCACCTCGTGGTGGGCAGCTACGCGGACCGCGGGCTCCACGACCTCACCCTCGACCCGGTGGACGGAAGTTCGGTCATAAACGAAGCAATCCTCGCAACCGCGGTTGCACCGATCATTGACGTGGAGATGGGACTCGACGGATACCTCTGGGTCACGACGCCCTCCGCAATCTACCGTCTCGTCCCGGCGCCCGCTCCGGTGTCCGCCTTCCCTGCGGTCTCGCTCCCAATCGCCGGGTTCGCGATGTCCCTGGTGGCCCCGGCGACTCGCGTCGACCAGCGGAATCGACACCGATGCGACGAGCGGAACACCGACCATCCCGGAAGCCTTAGTAGGGGCAGGGGCGTTTCCGCGGCTCGATGCCGTCGTATCGGATCCCGAGCGACGCCCGCATCCGGGAATCTCTCGCTCGGATCCTAAGCACCCGGCAGATCGTGGACAGCCAGCGGAAGCTCAAGCAGCTCGTCGACAAAGACCTGAGGGGGGACGAGAAATACCGGGTCGGAGAACCGCGGCTGCGTCTCCTCGCGATCGAATCGGGCCTCGTGAATCTTGAGATCCGGTGTCGGGACACGCAGGAAATGCGGTCGCTCGTCCGATGCCCGGTCTGCGGAGAACGCCTGAAGAAGGTTCGAAACATGACGGTCTTCGGCGGGACCGTGACGCTGGGATACCGTTGCGGGCGGTGCAAGTACTGGACCGGCCTGAAGCGCCGCGTTCCCACACGGTACGTCTTCACGAGGCGCTCCTGATGCGAGTCCGGTACGAGGGCGGAATCCTGGTCCAGGACCTCCTGAAGGAGGTGATCTTGGATCCCGTTCGGAAGACGCCGGGCAGCGTCGTGAGCCACGGGCACATGGACCACCTCACGTCCGGCGGGATCATGACCCCCGAGACGCTCGACGTCCTGAAGATACGCCGCGGGGGATCGGGCCGCTCGCTGCCGTACGGAAAGGAGATTGAGCACAATGGCTTCCGCATTGTGCTGAAGGACGCGGGGCATGTCTTCGGCTCCGCGATGATCCGCGTGGACGATTTCCTGTACACCGGGGACTTCAACCCGGAGGGAGGCGCGACGTGTGGCAAGGCCCGTCCGGAGTTCGTCGAGGGACTCATCGTGGACGCGACGTACGGTCGCCCGGGGTACAACTTCCCGCCGAAGAAGGACGTAGAAGCGGACCTCCTGAATTGGCTCGAGATGGAACTCGCGAACGGACCCGTCGCGCTCGCGGGGTACGAGTTCGGCAAGAGCCAGGAGCTAATCGCGCTGGTGAACCGCCTCGGGGTCGAAGTCGCGGTCTCCACAAGATCGCGGACCTTGCCGATGTCTATGTCCGGCACGGAATCGACCTGCAGTACCGTCGACTGTCCGCGCTTTCCGAGGCCGAGCGAAAAGATCCCCGTGCCTACATCCTCCCCCCCGGATGGCTCCGACCGCCTCTCGACGACTCGGTGTCCTGGCTCGGTTCGATCGGCCTCCGGACCGCGTATGTGAGCGGCTGGTGCGCGATGTTCGATCTCACGCGCCGGTACGGACTCGACGCGCAGTTCCCGCTGAGCGACCACGCGGACTTCGAGGGCCTGATGGCCTTCATCGAGGCGTGTCGCCCGCGCCGCGTCTACACGGTCTTCAGCAACGCGAAGGAACTCGCGAAGGCGGTCGAGCGACGCCTTCGGATCAAGTCCGAAGCCCTCTTGACGAGGTGAGCATCCTGGACTCCCGCCGGGAAGGGAACACGATCTTCGTGAAGCTGTCCGATGGCGAGGATCTCTTTCCAAGCCTCGAGATCGCCGCTCGGGAGCACCGCACCGAGAGCGGCAGCGTCCTCTGGGGGATCGGGATGCTGCAGGACTTCGAGATCGGGTTCTTCGGACCGAACGGCTACGACAAGACCGTGTTCTCGGATCGGCACGAGCTGCTCGGCCTCCATGGTAGCATTGCGATGCGGGCAGACCCGAAGATCCACCTCCACGCGACGGTGGGCCGGCCGGACCATTCGGCAATCGGTGGCCATCTGTTCCGCGCGAAGGCCGCCGTCGTGAACGAAATCCAGATCGCCCGGTTCGAAACAATCCGGTTCAACCGTCGGTTCAACGAGAAGACAGGACTACGGGAGCTCGTCTTCGATTGAGAGGACGGGTCACTGCCACGTCGCCCGCTCGTTCTCCCGTTCCTGTTTCGTCTTCTTGCGGAATTGCCGATAGTGGTCCTTGCAGAGATGGATGCGGCGTGGCTCGCCGATCAACTTGAGCTCCGGCAGGACCTCTTTCACTTTCGTCGTGGACAGGGAGCGCCGGGATTCCTTCCCGCATCCCTGTACGCCGCACGTCTCGTCCGCGGCCATTGTCGAGTCGATGCCTCGCCGCTATAAGTACGTGCGCGGTTGGAGAGCGTGAGGGCGGCTCATTCTTCTCGTCGCCGCAGCATGCGGGCCGCCGCTGCACTCACAACCGCGAGCGCAGCAATCATTGCGAGGTCGCTGCCCGGTTCGAACGCGGCGAGCGCTGCGCCCGGGGGAACGCTCTCGACCTCGATGGAAATCGCGGCGAGGCTCGGGAGATACAGGGCCACGACCGTTCCCGGGAACGACAGGACGGCGTAGCGTGCGGCGCTTCCAGCCACCTCCCTTGTGAAGAGGAGCAAGAGGGAATTGTCGGTCCGGTTCACCTCAAACCCGTTCGCGCGCACCGTGAGTTGACCGTCCGTCTTGAAGGGCATCGTTGCCGAGTCGAATGCGAGGAGTACGACCGCCCCTCCCGGGAGGAGCGAGTCGACTTGGATAGAGGCTTTGCCGGGCTCGACGGCAAGCGCCCATGCCGCGACGCCAATCCGATATTGGACGGTGTTCTGGGCCCATTGTCCATCCGACGTCGCCACGAGAGCTAGCTCGGCAACGATGTGGCCGGCCGCAATCGCGTCGAGGACGAGCCTCCACTCATCGCGGTTCGCGGCCAGGGGCGGGACCGACTTGAACACGAGCAGGTCGGAAGCCGCCATCTTCGCCACAAGTCGGGTGCCGCTCACGCTGAACGATCCGGAACCCAATAGGAAACGGGCCTGCTCTTCTCCGACCGTGAACGAGACCGTGGCCGCGGGCCACGAGCCGGTGGCGGCGAGCAGGGACACGTTCGTCGCGGACGCGGGCAGCTCGATCGCCACGGTCCGCGCGATGTTCGTGCGAATCTCCAGGAGAGCGGTCGGGTCATCATGGGCCGTGATCGTGACGAGGTAGCCCTGCGCCTCGAACGTCGAACCAACGGTCTCCTCGCCCCGCGCGGGAGCGAAGCCCTCGATCGCGAGGGAGCCGACGAACAACACAGGCATCTCACCGGCGAGACCGAGGACGGATCGAATCGTCCCGTTCGTCGCATCGTACGCGAACTGCACGTAGGTCCCGAGGACATGGCCGCGGTCGTAGCTGAAGGAGGCGAACAGCCCGGAGGCCTGCGGGGCATACTCCCGAGAACGTTCCGCTTGCACATCGAAAGGAAGAGGTCGGACGGCGGACGCCTGAGAGGGAACAAGTACGCTCACGGCGACGGGAAGCAGCGAAAGCACCGTCAGGGCCGCCGCGGCCTTTGCCAGAAATGCACCCACGCCCGTTCCGTCCTGCCTCTCCGGCAAGAGTGTCTCCGGAGATAATTGGATTTTGGTCCATCCCGGATACCAGTTGGGACGTCCCTCGAACTTCGGGTTTCTCTTGCGTTTCCGACGGCTTTCGACCAGTGTACGGAAAGTATCTTATGAGGAGTCTTCATAGCGCTGCCACATGGGCCCTCTGGACGTGTTCCTCAGGGTTTCCTTCGCCGGGTTCGCGGCGATTCTGGCGACGGTCTCCGTCAAGTCGTACGCGCGTCACCGAGAACGGCGCTTCCTCCTCCTGACCGCCGCATTCGCAATCTTTCTCGTCCAAGGCCTGTGGCTGATCGCCGAGCTGGCGACGAGGGAGATCTCCTCCGTCGGAACGGAGTGGCTCGCCCTCAACCTCGCGGTGCTCGTCTCGCTATACATGGCGCTCCTGCGGTGATGTGGTGGCGGAAGGCCTCGAACTTGAGAGCCGGCGCAGGATCTATGACTTCCTGACTGCGAACCCGGGCGTCCATCTGAGGCGGATCGGACAGGCGCTCGGGATGTCCACGGGCATGCTGTCCTACCATCTCGGATACCTGGAGCGAAACGGGGTCCTGAAGTCCGATGAGGACGGCCACCGGAAGCGATATTTCATCGCCCGAGCGTTTGTCGAAGCCCAACGCCGGATCCTCGCGGTCCTGCGACAAGACGTGCCGCGGAAGATCGTCCTCGAACTCCTCATGCACGGGGAGCGGACCTTCGGGCAGCTTCAGTCCTCCGTCGGCGTGTCGAAGTCGACCCTCTCGTATCACCTCCAGAAACTCCTCGGTCGCGAGTTGCTCCTTCGGGCCAAACGGGAGAGGGAGAGCGTGTTTTCGATCAAGGACCTGGAGGAGGTCCGGAAGCTCCTCCTGGCGAACCGAACGAGTTTTCAAGACGATGCCGTGGACCGGTTCGCCGATCTCTGGACGAAAATCCACACCTGATCCACCTGCGGCGGCGCGAAACATATTTTCCCCCGGGCGATGGGGACGCGCAACCCAATCGTATTAAGACGTCAATCCATTACCGCGACCCCTGGGAAGGAGATGAACGCGAATGACCGTTGAGGAGAACCTGCGGCTAATCGACGCGAGGATGGAAGCATTCAATGCCCACGACCTGGACCGTTTTCTCGATTTTCATGCGGAGTCGGTGATCATCAATGCAGCGGGCCGGCCTGAGCCCATGAAGGGACGTGCCGCTGGCAGGGAGTTGGTCCGGGGCTTTCTCACGGCGTTTCCGGACCTCCATCTGAGGAAGGAGCGGAGCTTTGGCCAAGGCGACTGGGTTTGCGTGGAACATACGTTGACGGGAACCCACAAGGGACCCCTCCAAGGTCCCGGCGGCCAGATGGTGCCCGCGACGAACAGGTCCTTCCGGATTCCGGACTGCACGGTGTTCAAGCTCGAAGGCGGGAAGGTGACTGAAGTCCACGGGTACTTCGACCTGTTGGGGATGATGGCCCAGCTTGGCCTGATGTCCTAGGTCATTGTTCCGTTGCGCAGCGGTTGACTGGGCACTCGTGCGACTCCGGGAACGCGACGGAATCAATCGCGGGCCCGCGCAGGATGAAAACGACTAAAGGGCCCCGACGATATCCGTGCCGGGGTGAGAGGGATGGCGGCCGCTTCTTTTATCCCGGATGTGGCGGACGCCTCATGTGGGTCGCACAGTATGGCCAGTGTTGGTGCCAGCGGGAGCAGCGATATTACCCGCCCGCCCCGACGCCGACCGCGACGGCGCCCGCCCAGGCGGCAACGCCCACGACAGTCCCGACCGTCCCATCCCTGTGGACGATGAACTTCTATCGAATCCGGAAGAAGGTCCTCGCCCTCACGAACCAGTACTTGGATTGAAGACCAGGCCGGGAACCCGCTGGGCTACAGCAAACAGAAAATGCTCCGGGTCAAGGAGGACATCCGGATTTTCACAGACGAGAGCATGACCCGGGAGTCCGCTGTCGAGGCGTCGATTCCTCGGGTCGGATTGTGGACGCGGCGGTCCACCGCAACGTCGCGCTGCCGATCGCCTTCGTCGTCGACTTCCAGGAGGGAATGATCCGGAAAATGGGACTCCTTCGATGTCGCGAGCGTCCGGAAACGGATCGGCGCGATGCCGGAGGTGGGTTCAGTCGGACTTCGTGAACTCGCGGACGAGAGAGGTCGCGTACGCGCCGCGGGTGAGGTCGAAGGAGAGGAGCAGAAGCCCCTCTCGGACATCCGTCTCGAGGTTCCGCACGGGGGCCAGAATCTCCCGCCGGGTTCCCTTCGAGGAGATCCGCGGGATGTCCGGAATGATGAAGTCCTCGGGTCGCAGGCCTTCGGAAGCGACAATCTCTTTCTCAATCTGCCCAGGCTCGCCGGCCGCGAACTCCGGTTCGGAACCGAAGAGGATCGCGCTCACCCACGCCTTGCCTTCGCGGCATCGTTCGGCAACGCGTTCCAGGTTGTCGCACGTCACGTCGATCGTCCGCCCGCGATCGGGGAGCCCGGCCGGATTCGCTGGGAGGACCAGATCGCCTGCGACCGGTTCGTGGATCGGGATGCCCCGCCGCATCCGCTCGCTCAGGATCCGGTTGAACATGAACGACTGATAACCGTGGACGAACATCATCAACAGGTTGAACGGGAGCACCCGGAGGGCGCCGACAACATCCCCGGGGCGGGACGCCAGGTGATTCAACATGGCCTTCTCAAATCCGTAGGACTTCGGATATCGGCGCAATGCCCCCCGGACATCCCCCGTGTCCCGGAACGCCGCACGGACCTCATACGATTCGGGATTTTCCCCCTCGATGGGATTTGCGACGTAGGCCTGCACCGCATCCTCGAATTCGCCGCGAACGATGTGGCGCCCGACGACATGGGTGATGGGCCTCACGGAGCCAAACCGCTGGACGCCGAAGAAGTTCGGGAACCCACCCGCGCGGCGGAGTTCCCGCTCGCCCTCCTCTACAACTCTCGCAGCGTCCTGCGCCTCGATTTCCAAGTCCCGTACGACGATCCGGAAGCGATTGCCCGCCAAGTCCCCAATCTCGAGAGGGGAATCAGAGCGATAGGCATCGAGAATCTCGACGTCCCCCATGTGTATGGCGAGGACCGTCTCGGGCGGTACGCCCTCGAACGAGAACAGCTGGGTCGTCACGGCCCGCTTGTCCTTCGTCCCGCCGAATCCGATCCGCCTTCGGCTAATGTGGAGAGCCCGGGCCAGCTCCCGGACGAGACGGTTCGTCTCCCAGTTACGGACGCGGACCGTCGCGATCGCGAACCTCCCTTCGCCCGATTTCGGAGGCGGCGAAGACAACTCTTCGACGACGAAGTCTTCCGGGACGGACTTCAGCGTGCCGCCCACTCCCGGCGTCGACGTCAGATAGCCGACAATTCCAACATTGCGCTCCATGCGCCTACGCGAGCTCCTTCTCCAAGAACTGCTTCGCGCCGCCGAACTCCGCGGCGAGGCTTTCCGCGACGCGCTTCAGGGCGGTCTGGGGATTTCCCTTCTTCACCCTCACGGTGAGCACGGGCTTGTCCAACTGAGGGTGGCCCGTGTAGTACAAGGCGTCCTCCACGTCCGGGTCTTTCAAGAGGGCCGTGATGAGCGGGTATATCACCGTGTCGTCCGGGTTCAAGATCTCGATCCGGACGGAATCCTTGTGCTTCTCGAGAAGTCGGAGCTGCATGGAAAGATGCGGAGAGACTACGCCGATTTAAGGTTTGCGAGCGACCGCCGCGGACCGGTCGGAGAGGTCTCCCCTCGCCCTTGCCTGGGGCGGGTTCGACGAACGGCCGCAGGAATCTAAATAGACGCGTAGTTAATCGTGGAGCCTTCATGGCCGCGCTGGAAGCCCTCACGGCGGACACGTTCGAATCGCGCGCGCAAGAACTGCTCGACTCGATCGCGAGGGCAAGAAAAAAGGTGGAAGGGGCCGTCGGTCTCCTCGACGGAACGTTGGACCGCTTCCGGGAGCGGGTCGACCGGCTGATCCGGGACAGCGAGGTCGACAATTGGCGTCAGGTGCGGATCTTTACGCGGGACGTGGACGCGATCGCCGCGGATCTCGGAAAAGCCGCAAAGGACCGGCGCCTCGCGGTGCGCCTCGTGGCGGCGCTCGATGCCTCCCTCCGGAAGGCGCGGAATCGGGATTTCTACGGGGCCCGGAAGGCCTGGCGGAAGCTCGACAAGATTGCGGAACAAGCCGCGGAGGTCCGTCGCCTCCAAGGGTCGTACCGGGACGGCTACCGCGCGGTGGAGGCGCGGATCCGACAACTCCGGAACCAGGTCGAACGCCTGGAGAAAATCTCGAAGCCGCCCGCGTCCCCGGAAGACGCTCGAGCGTTCAACGAGAGCGTCGACGCCTTCAACGAGTCCGCGACGACATCGTACCTGGACTTCCTCTCCCGCAGCCGGGCGGATCAAGCCATCCCGCTCCTGCTCGAGGCGTCCCAAGGAAGTGGCATCGGCGTCCCTGCCCCACCTCCGCGCTCCGATCCGGAGCCCCTCCAACGCCTCCTGAACAACGCCAGTCCGCAAGGTGACGCGTTCCGAAGCCGCTCCTTCTACGGCCTGCTGGAGCTGCCCGGATATTCCGACGCGAAACTCGTCCATGTGTTCGGGGACGCTCGCCTCATCCGAGGCGCTCTCGAGGCAGCGTGGGCGTGGCTGAAAGCAGTCCGGGACGATGAGCGGCGATCCCTCCAAATCCAGTGGAGCGAGGATGTGACGATGCTGAAGCGAAGAACGCCTGCGATCGTCGCATTCCTCGAACGTCTCGGAAAGCTCAACGACGCGGCCGAGCGGGGACGAGAAATCGTGAAGACCTTGGAAACCGGGCGCTTCGAGGCACTGCAAGTCGCCGCCCGACTGTACGCCACCCACGGAGATGCTGCCGAACGGAAGTGGCGTGGGACTCTCGAGAAGGACATGGAGGAAATGCGGAAGGAGGCCTCGCATCTGTTGTCGGTCCTCAAACGCTTTCCGGACCCAGCGAAAGTCGAGTCGGGAAGCGCATGAAGGCTCGCGTCCCTCGAGATCGGCTCGACTTTCCTATCCGGACCGCCGAAGCGGCCAAATGCTCGGAAGACAATCCCCCCGCGGGAGGAACCCCATGGTTCAGAAAGTGATTGATGTAGTCGGTGTCTCGCCGCAGAGCTTCGCGAAGGCCGCCCAGAACGCGGTCGCGGAGGCAGCGAAAACAGTTCGGGGAATGCGGTGGGCCCGGGTGGGCGAAATGGAGATGGAGCTCGACGGTTCGAAGGTGAAGTCGTACCGCGCGACGGTCCGGATCTACTTCAACATTGAACCCTAGAGTCTGCGATTCGTCGCAGACCGCTTCGCAGATGGACCGCCCAAGTCGACGATGGTCAGGACGGTGGGATTGGAGCGGAGAGAATTCCTCTTCCGGGAGGCGCGAAACGTCAGGCTTTCTGGCGGAACTCCATCCCATGGAGCCGGACCATCGAGAGGACGACCATCGCGACGGCCATGCCGATCAGGACCGCGAACGCAATCTCGGCGGAGACCGTTGACTCGTAGAACGTAACGGGACCGACCGCGATCAAATCCTTAAGGATCGATTTCAGGTAGTGAATGATGCTGAGGAGCCGCACGTCCCCGGGAATTGAGCCGACGATCGATTCCCAGACGAACCCGAAGAGCAGGCCCGCGGCGAGGGGTTTCCTGACGACAACCGAGAGGAAGAGGAACAGGGCTCCGTACGCCGCCGATCCGAGGATCGTGGCGATGATGAATGCGCCGAGCACGTCCAGATCGGCCGTGAACGAATCGCCCGCGTACAGATCGGTGACGACGTAGGCGAGGACCAAAGGCGGAATCAGCAGGATCAGGACAGCCGCGAGGTAGCCGAGATACTTGTACGATACAATCGCCGGCTTCGAAATTGGACGCGTGAGCAGGTACGGCAGCGTGTTGTCCTCGATCTCCTCACGGATCAGAGTTGTCGCGCTCACGAGGGTCACGAAGATCAATACGACTTGGAGGAACAGAGGGACCAAGAGAATCTGGAAGAGGACGATGTCGAAGTTTTCGACGTTACCCGCGGCGAGGGCCAGGGTCAAGATGAACGGGACGGCGCCGAGCAGCGCGGTGGGAATCACGCGCCGCGTGCCGAGCAGGTAACGCAACGTGAGACCCGTGACGGTCGTGGCCTGCCGCAAGACTCGAAGGAGTTCCAATCCGATCATCCCACAAGGTATCGGAAGACGGCGTCGAGGCTGTCGTCCGGACTCTCGAGTCCGGTCACCTCCGGCCCGCCGTCGACGACGACTTCGGGAAGCTCCTTGTAGAAGGCATCCGGCTTCCTCGTGCGGACGAGGAGCGCGTCCGGCGCCGGGAACTCAAAGGCGACGATGTGGTCCATCCCGGCGAGGACTTGCGCGAGGTCTCGCGGCCGCGGTGTGGTTAGCCGGACCGCATGAGGATGCTCGTCGATCAGGGCCCGAATCGCGTGGATGTCCCCGGAGGCGATCGCTTTCCCGTTGTGGATGAGGACGATGTTGTTCGTGATCCGTTCAATCTCGTACAGCACGTGGGTGGACATGAGAGCGTGCCCGCCGTCCCGCGCGAAGTCCGAAATCGTCCGGAGAATTTGGACCCGAGCGAGCGGATCCGCCCCGGAAAGCGGCTCGTCGAGGATCAAGATCTCTGGCTTGTGGGCCAACGCCTGCGCGAGTTTCGCACGCTGCCGCATCCCTCGGCTGTACGTCCGAGTGGGGCGGTGAGCGGCTTTGGAGAGACCGACGAGCTTGAGCGCCTCGACCGCAGCCAGGGTCGCTTGACGGGCGGGCATGCCATCCAGCCGGAGCAAGGTCTCCACGAACTGCTGGCCGCTGAGCCAGCCGTACAGTTGATTGTGCTCCGGGCAATAGCCGAGCCGGCGCTTGAGCGGGACGTTGTTCCAGGGATCCTCGTCAAGCATCCGCAGGCTCCCCTGATCGGCCCGAAGTTGCCCGATGAGGAGCTTGAACAACGTGCTCTTCCCCGCTCCGTTCGGGCCGACGAGGCCCGTGATGCCGCGACCGAAGGAGGCCGTGAATGCATTCAACCCGAGCACCTCGCCGTACCACTTCGAGACGCCATTCGTCTCGACCACACCGCTCAACCAGAGACCACCTCGACGGCTCGCATCCGGATGTACGTGGCCAAGGAGGCGAGGACGGTCACGCCGAGCAGGATCGCGAGGGCTCCCGGCCAATCGATCGGACCCGCCGAAGCGCCGAATGCGGCGCGTGCGACCGCGAGGAAATCTTCCCAGGGCGACAGGTAGAGCAAGCTCTGGTTCCTCGTCGCCAGGGACAGGATCTCCGCCGGGATCGTCAACCCGAACGTGACGGCGAACACACCCGCTGCCGCGTAGCTCTTCCGACGCGTGATGCTCGAGAGGAAGAGACTCACGGAAGCGTAGAACGCGGTCAGGAGGAGGCCGATCACAAGGGACAGTCCGATCGCCTGGAGGACGATGACCCAGGAGAATCGTCCGAGCAAGGCCGCGAGGAACGGGGTCAGGACCAGAGGGAAGATCGCGACCATGGAGATCAGGGGGACGAGGATCGCGGCCTTCGCGATGAGATAATCTCGATGGGTGATCGGACGGCTCAGGTATAGACTCAGGGCCATCGTGTCCAAATCGTCGGCAATGAGGCCTGAACCAATGACAGAGGCCATCAGGGTCACGAAGAACAGGATGGCGGGGTTCGCCGCCATCGTGTAGAAGAACGAAAGATCCAACGGCTGGCCCGGGAGGAGGAAGGGCGCGAAGAAGACGGAGATAATCGACCAGGCCGTGGTAATCAGCGTGCCCACTCCGACCGTAACGATGGCAGCGGGACGCTTGAACTCACGACGCAAGCCGCTCGTTATGATCGCTCGAATCCGGTGGCCCCGGCCGAGCAGGGGCATGTCCCGTCGAGTGTAAGTCGGAAGGGAGATCGACACCTAGCCGCCCCCCGCATCTGTACGAGCGACGAGATCAAGGAAGAGCTCCTCGAGACTTCGGACCTCGGCCCCCATATATCGGACTTCGGCCCCAAGGGCCTTTGCCACCTGGAAGACCGCCCCCTCCACACCCGGTTGCCGGGTGATGCGCAGGCCAGGGCCGGAAACTTCTGTCTCGAAACCGGCCTCGGACAGTCGACGCACAAACGCCTCCGGGTCCCCTCGAATGTCAATCCGCAAGCGGTCCGTGGCACCCGAGAGTAGACGGCTCATGTCGCCGGCAGCGATCTGATGACCTCCGTCGAGGATGATGACGTATTTGCAGATCGTCTCGACGTCGGGAAGGATGTGGCTCGACAGGATCACATTCCGACCGGGGGAATTCGAAATGAGACGAACCAAGTCGAGCATCTCGGATCGCCCCCGAGGATCGAGACCCGTCGTGGGCTCGTCGAAGATGTAGAGCTCGGGGTCATGGACCATAGCCTGCGCGAGCTTCACCTTCTGCTTCATGCCCGCCGAATACTCCGCGATCTTCCGGTACCGTTCCTCCTCGACCCCGACGAATTGGAGGACGTCGTGGGCCCGGCTCATCGACGTGTTCGTGTCGAGGCCGCTGACCCTCCCCATGTAGGTGACGAGCCCGACCCCGGTCATGTCGGGAATCAGGCAGTCGTGCTCCGGCATGTACCCGATACGCTCCCGCAACGGCACGCCATCCTGGATGTCGCGACCCAGCACCCTCGCCGTACCCGACGTCGGCCGGACGAGGCTCAGAAGGAGCCGGAGGAACGTCGTCTTCCCCGCCCCGTTCGGGCCGACGAGACCGATGGCGCCTTCCGGAATCGCGACGCTCAGGTCGTCCACGGCACGGACTTCGCCAAAGACCTTCGTCAGCCCGGCGGTCTCAACGAGCGTGGCCGCCCTCTCCCTCTCGGCCAGCGGAGGGGGGCGGGCCCGTCGAGATACTCCGCTTGGCCTTGCGCGCGGCACGCCGTCTCCACACGAGAAACACGGCAAGAAGAATGAGCGCCACCGGGACGAGGATGAGGACGAGGAGGGTGGTCGTCTTCAGGCCGGGCCCTGCCGCGTACGTGTAGGATCGGAGGCGCATCTCCGCGACCGGCTCGCCGTCTTGATACCCGACCCTCTTCACATAGTACCCGACGTCGTTCGAGAAGTACGCGGTCTCGTTGCCGGCCGCGATCCCGGGAATTCCCGGGAACGGGCCGAGGGTCTGGTTGAACCTGTGCGTAGCGAACGTGCCGGCCTCCACGCGGACGGACTCCTCGGAACCGAGCTCTCTCCGCCAGATCGAAGAGACCTCCGTGTTGTTCTCCAGGCTCCTGGACTGGCCCAAAACGGTGACCGTGGCGTTCGCCTCCAGACGAGTCTGTACGCTCGCGGTCGCGTTCTCGCCCGCCCCGAGCTCGAACGGCGGGACCGAGGGACCGGAGCCCGTGGAATTGAGATGGACAATGAAAACGAGGTCGGCCGTGACGACCGATACGACCTGCGCGACGTAGGTGGTCGTGCCGCGGGCTTCGATCGGGACGTACCCCTCCGCCTCCCAGAATTCCGTAGACAGGAATCCGAAGGTGCCCGTCACCTGCGCGGTTCCGATGCCGGGCGCGAATAACGTCCCGTTCAAGAATCCCGTCGTTCGGGTTTCCACGAAGATCGTCGGGATGGAGACACCGGAGCGAAGGAGGTTTTGGAAGCCGACGACTTCGACATCCACTCGACCCACGAGGTCGAACTGGAATTGCCCGATCTGCGTCTCGTTGAATCCGGGGAAGCCGGGAAGAGACCCCTCGAGGACATAGACCCACCGATCGCCCGGCGCATACGTCGGTTTCTGAAGGACCGCGGCCGCCGGGTTCGTCGCACCGAGGAGGACGGCGCACAACAGAAGGGCGACGGTAAGGGCGGAGGCTCTGTGGGCGGGCGACATGCTCCTGTAGATACCATGAACCCCGCCTGTAAAATGCTTTTGCCATGACTGTCCGCCTGACGCATCCGAGGCCTTCGGATTTCGGCGGCTTCGGTCGTGCGTGGGGTCTTCCAGCGCATCACCTGGGCTTTGTCGCCGTCGTGAGGTAGCACCGGACGCCGGACTCCCACGTAGCTTGTTGGAACCCGGCCGACTCGAGATTCTCCTTCAGTTCGTCGGCTCTCAAGAAGGTCATCGCAGCCCCGTGCCGATGACCACCGATCCAGCGTCCCAACCAGCCCGGCGCTTTGGAGGGCGGGAGTTCGAGGAACGCGACGCGTCCGCCCGGACGGAGGACACGATACATCTCCCGCAGCACCCGTCGTTGATCCTCCATGTGGTGGAACGCAACCACGGCGACGACCCGGTCGAACGTGGCATCCGCGAAGGGCATCGCCTCCCCGCGACCTTGTTCGAACCGCATCGAGTGGCGGCGGATCCGGCCCAGAGCCACCTTGCGGGCATCGGGTTCGAGCACCACAATCACGCCGCATCCGGACGCGAATTGTTCCGTCGCGGCGCC
>Ga0184639_10000301_pt1 | contig 18240 bp, 19 predicted proteins | sample PLM31_170_b2_FD_133155 | JGI IMG/M metagenome (GOLD analysis project Ga0184639, IMG submission 133155) | Groundwater sediment microbial communities from an aquifer in East River, Colorado, USA - PLM3-1_170_b2 | ecosystem: Environmental > Terrestrial > Soil > Riparian zone | place: USA: East...
CCGGTGTTTATGCGGCTGGAAGGGGCGCGGGCTGCGGCGATGTGGCAGATGCTCTGCGGACGCGCGAAGGATTTAGAGATCCGCTTCTCGAATGTCAGGGCGGACGACCAGATCGGCGCGGCGCATTGGGAAGCGATCTATACGTTCTCGAAGACGGGCCGCAAGGTTCATAACCGCATTGACGCCAGCTTTGAATTTATAGACAACCGGATCATCCGGCACACCGACGTGTTCGACTTGTGGAAGTGGGCGGCGATGGCCTTAGGCCCGACCGGTTTGCTCCTCGGCTGGACGCCGGTCGTGCAATCCGCCATTCGCAAAGACGCCCGCCGCAGTTTGGAAGCCGCCATCTCGAGACGTTAATGCCGATTGAGACCGGCAGTGTCTGAGCATGGGATTGCAGGAGAAGAGATCGGGGACCTAGGAGAAGCTGCCATGACCGCGTATGTGATTGTGGATATCGAGGTGACCGACCCGGCGGGCTACGAGGAATACAAGAGACTCGCCGCGCCCACCGTCGCCGCGTATGGAGGCAAGTACATCGTGCGCGGCGGCGCGGTGGAGACGCTGGAGGGCGATTGGGCGACCCACCGCCTCGTCGTGCTGGAATTCGAAAGCGCCGCTCGCGCCAGGCAGTGGTTGAACTCGCCCGAGTACAGCGCCGCCCGCCAACTGCGGCATAAGTATGCGCGGTCGAAGATGATTGTCGTCGAGGGAGTGTAACGGTTGTAGCCGTCTTTGAAACCCCAAAGCAAGAGAGCGGATATGGCACATGAAGCCAAAGTGACCCTTCTTCAAGAGCTAGTTCGAAAGTATGGGGCTTTACGTAAATTGGACCGAAGCCAATCCCTATACGAGATAGGTGACGGCGTAGCCCGAATCTATATCCGTTACTCGAAAGTTCATAGCAAAAACCAGACGTTTTATGGGTTGAGAGAGGAAGACCTCAGGCAACTAGAAGGTCATCCCTCGCTCATTTGCTTCCTATGGAATGGACAGAAAGAGCCCTTATTCGTGCCGTTTTCGCAATATGAAGAGGTACTTCAATCGACATCTCCGGCTGGAGATGGTCAGTATAAGGCTCAGATTTATCTACAGGAAGACGGAACTGAACTTTACATTGCCAAGGCTGGACGGTTTAACGTCGAAGGATACTTTGGTTGGGGTGAGCTAGAAGCCTTGACCGAGTCGAGGCATACTGAAGTCATACCGGAATATTCACACTCGCAAATACAGACGCTTCTTGGGTCAATTGGGACGGCTAAGGGCTATGATATCTGGATTCCATCAAGCGACCGTGCGGGTTTGGATTGGTCAATCACAAATCCGTTTGACTGTCGCGATATGCTCCCGTATGGATTTGAAGCCATCAAAGGTATTCTGCAAGAAGTGGATGTAATTTGGATTCAAAGAGGTTCGAGTGAACTGAGGGCCTTATACGAAGTAGAACACTCAACGCCTATCTATTCTGGTCTGTTGCGGTTCAATGATGTTCATCTGGTTGCCCCGAGCCTCCGCCCAAGATTCAGCATTGTTGCTAACGATGCGAGGCGCGAGGTTTTCGTGAGGCAATTAAACCGGCCAACATTCCGGACAAGTGGGTTGAATGAACTCTGCACCTTCTTAGAATATGCCAACGTATCTGGTTGGCATCGCAGAACTATAAGCGCGTGATTTTATAGAATGCGGAGCCGCAAATGAGAATCGCAGGAGAATATTCTTTCAATAGGGGCAGGGAAGCCCTTGAGTCAGAATTCGCTGCTGAGTGGCAGGAAATCAAACAGGTCATCACCGGAGTAAAGAGCAGGGCACTGAGAGTTCTGTATGAGCCAGAATCTCTGAAAGAGGCTTTCAGACGAGAAATGGCAACTCGACATTGGCGGAAACACCGGGTGGCCTGTGAGCTTCCTGTCAGCTATTACACACCCAGCTACAAGCCTTCCACTTCACTTGGAGATGCGTTCCGAGAAATAGATTTCGTCAGGAATCGCGTGGGTGTAGAAGTCCATCTCAAAAGGCACACTTCCATGATGGTATGTAGTATTTGTGCCCAAATGACGATCTTTCATAATATGGGCGTAATTGACGCAGGTGTTGTTATAGCCCCTGTCGAAGACTTTGCGAATAGAATGTCAGTAGGCGTCTCTTGTTTCGAGCAATTCGTCTGGGATTTGGAGCAGCGCGGCGTTTCCAACATTGACATTCCTGTGTTGATCTTGGGCATTGCGGCGTGATCGTCATCTCAAGCCAGTGAAATGCACTTTGGAAGTGCGTCGCACGTGGAGAAACTGAGAGGGGCATATGCGTGGCCAGCTTCGGCGGGCAGGGAATGACGGATGGTATACTATGGGGCGGAGGTGGGGTCTATGGCCGTCCAGCTTGCTCCGTCTCAGACCGAAACGCTCATGACCGGCGAGGAATTGTTGGCGTCGGGCCACAGTGCACTGTGCGAATTGGTCGAAGGGAGGATCGTGCCCATGAGTCCGACCAGTTTCAAGCACGGCAATTACGAAGGCAACTTTTACGAACATCTCAAAGCCTATGTGAGACGCCGCAAATCCGGCAAAGTTCTGGTAGGCGAAGTCGGCCTCTACACTCACCGCAACCCGGACACGGTGCGCGCCGCCGATGTCGCTTTCATCTCCAACGAGCGCCTCGCGCGCCAGTCCAAGGCGGGCGGCTATCTGGAAGTCGCCCCGGAGCTCGTCGTGGAAATCCTTTCGCCCGACGACCGCTGGAGCGATGTGACCCAAAAACTGCGTGAGTACTTTGCCGTCGACGTCCGGCTCGTGTGGGTCGCCGACCCCGAAGCGCGCGTGGTCTATGCTTATCGCTCGCTGACCGACGTGCGCGAATTCAATCTCGCAGATACGATCATGGGCGATGACGTCCTGCCGGAGTTCAGCGTGCCGGTCGCCAGTCTATTTGAAGAGTAGCGCTCCCGCGCCATACGGTGACGGAAAACGACGCCGAGGGTCTTTCCACAAGACCCTCGGCGTCACGCTTCATTGCGATCAATGGTGGCCTCAGGCTGCCGCCGCCGTCGGCGGTGTGGCCGCTGGCCGCGCGCGCCATTCGCGGAAAGCCAGCCACATCGCGCCCACGCCCACGAGCGTGACGGCCACCCCCACCAGCCAGCCCAGCAGCGGGATGCCCCGGATGATCACGTACAGCACCACGCCCACGACCAGCACCACGGCTTTGTTCCCGGCGTACTGCGGCGTGAGGCGCTGCACGGCGAGTTGGCTGACCAGATAGGCGACCACCAGTTTGCTCCCGTACCCGACGAGGAACGAGAACGCGGTGAGGGCCAGCCCCAGCCCTGAGAAGCCGATCCCAAACACCGTGTCCGACAGGCCGCCCAGCGTCGCGATCCCGAGCAAGATGCCCAGCGCCAGGATCAACACGCCGACGTAGCCCGCGATGATGACGACCAGCCCCACCCGGCAGCAGGCAATGCCTGCGTCCGCGCTTTTTCGGTCACCATGCTGAGCAGCGCCGGGCCTTTCCAAAGCATAAGTGCGCCGAAGACCAGCAACGTGATGAACTCGCGCCCGCGCGCGATGAACCAGTTGAAGACGTTGAACGCGAAACTCACCCGCGGCGAGGGGCGGGCCTCCGGTCGTGCGCCCGGCTCCGGGGTCTGATAGACCACGCCGCCCTCCGGCTGGGCCTCAATCGCGTTCGCCTGCTCGACCGCGCTCGAGTACGTGAGTTGGCCCCCGATCACGGCTTCCGGCCCGACCCGCAGCCCCGGCTCGATCATCGAGGGCATGCCCGGCATGAACGCAATCCGGGGGAAAGCGGGGTCCGGCTCGGCGACGTTGGCCCGCACGTCGCCGCCCACTTTGCCGTTCAGTTCCAGCGCGCCTGTGTCGGCCCGCACGTCGCGGCCCACCTCGCCGCCCAGGATCCCCTGGTAGCCGGTCACCAGCGCGTCGCGGGTGATGGCGCTGCCGCCCTCCGCCGTGAGGCTGTAACCCGCGAAAAACAAGTTGCGCCCCACGGAGGCTTCCGGCCCCAGCGTCACCGAAGCGCCGCTCGCGTACATGGAACCGTTCACCCTGCCGTTGAGCGTGACCGATTGCCCGCCCGCCACCAGGCTGCCGTTCACCGTCCCGTCCACCACCACCCGGCTGCCGCCCAGGATCAGGTCGTCGTCAATCACCTCGTCCTTGCCAATCGTGACCTCGTCGCCGCCCCGGATTTCAACCGCTGCGGCGGACCCGGCCAGCCCGAGGGCGAGGATCAACGCTAGGCTGAGGGCCACGGCCAATCGAATTAGACAAAATCCCCTCCCCCGCATACAATCCCCGCCATGCCCCTCGAAATCGGCTACCTGCTCAACGGGCGCTACCGCGTCGAGCGCATCCTCGGCCAGGGCGGGATGGGCGCGGTGTATCTGGCCACGGACGAAACGCTCGGCGCGCACTGCGCCGTCAAAGAAAACCTCAACCCCAGCCCGGACGCGGAACGGCAGTTCCGGCGCGAGGCCAATCTGCTCGCCTCCCTGCGCCATCACAACCTCCCGCGCGTCACCAACCACTTCATCCTCGGCGACCAGCAATATCTGGTCATGGACTTCGTGGAGGGCGAAGACCTCAAAGAGCGCTTCGCGCGCCAGGGGCTGCTCCCCGAAGTGGACGTGCTCCTGTGGGCCGCACAAATCTGCGAGGCGCTCACCTACCTGCACGGGCTGACCCCGCCCGTCGTCCACCGCGACATCAAACCGGCCAACATCAAACTCACCGACGAAGAGAACGTGATGCTCGTGGACTTCGGCATCGCCAAGGCCTCGGCCGCGGGATCGAAGACGACGACGAGCGCGGTAGCCCTCACGCCCGGCTTCGCCCCGCCCGAGCAGTACGGCATGGGCCGCACCGACTCGCGCACCGATCAATACGCGCTCGCCGCGACGCTCTACACCCTGCTCACCGGCCAGACCCCGCCGGACAGCATGGAACGGCTCCTCGGCAATGTGAAATTGATTCCGCCCAAAGAACTGCGGCCCGACCTCTCGGAGGCGGTGAACGATGCGCTCGTGCGCGGGCTCGAACTCAAGCCCGACGACCGCTTCCCCACTGTGGCCGATTTCAAAACGGCATTGTTCGCGCAGCTTACGGGCCAGACCAAACCGGTCGCCGCCCTTCAGCCCGTTGTCGAAGCGGCGCAGGCGACGCAGGTCGCCGCCCAGCCCACTGTTGCGCGCCCCGCCGAGACCGTTCCGGCTCCGCCGACCACGCCCGCAGCGCGCAAGCCCGCCGGATTGCCGGGTTGGGTGCTCCCGGTCGGCATCGGCGGCGCGATTGTCGTGGTGGGCGTGATTGCTTTGGGCTTCGCGGGATTGAGCGCGCTGCGGGCGACGGAGACGCCTGTCCCAACGGCGACGCACACGCTTGCGCCGACGGTTCCCGCGCCGACCGCGATCCCGGTTTCCGCGAACACGGCGACGCCCACCCCGGAGCCGCTGACGGCGACCCCGCTGCCCCCGACGGACACGCCCACTCCGGAGCCGCCCACGGCGACCCCAACCGTCGCGGGCACTCCCATCGGGGGCGGGGGCCGCATCGCGTTCATCAGCAATCGCGACGGGCCGCACTATCAGGTGTATACGATGAACGCAGACGGGAGCGACGTCAAACAAATCACCTTTGACGAGCGCGACAAATGGTCGCCGAACTGGAAATTGGGGAATCTGGGCAGCCTCACAGGCGCTGTTTTGGCATGGAGTCCAGATGGCGCGAGACTGCTCTACGTTGCCGAGGCAGCCCCAGGCAGTGGCTTGGAGTTGTGGATGATCACTGCCGACGGGCTTGGCCTGCCGGAGAACCTGACCGCGCCTGTACGCGCGGGGGAGGTCACCCGAGACAACTTTCACCCGGCATGGTGTTCGGACGATTGGATTGCCTTCACCTCCACCCGCATCAACAACATCCCGCAAATCTTCATGATGCGGCCGGACAATCGCCGCCCACGCAACTTCAGCGCCATCCATTCCAGCCCCATCGAATATAGCCCGGTCTGGTTCCCGGACTGCAAGCGCTTCCTGCTCATCTCCACACAGAACGGGGCAGCCGAGTTGTGGCGTGTGTTTCCTTTCACGCAAACCTATGCGACCCTGTGGGACACTTTCCCCCCCTTCGATCAGCAAAGCTACCGCGTCTTTCTGAGCGACAAGGCGGCCTACGACGCCGATGTGGCTGACCCGGCGGTTTCACCGGACGGGCAGTATGTGACCTATACCCGCAGGTCACGTGAGGGGAACGATATCATTGTGACCACGGTGAGCGACAGCCAGTTCACCATGCAAATCCAGGCGCTCACGACAAAGCATAACAACTCCATGCCGAGCTGGAGCCCCGACGGCCGATACATCGTCTTCGTCTCCAAGCGCGACGGCAACCCCGAGATTTACCGGATGCTCTCCGGCGGGCAGGACCAAATCAACCTGACCCAAAACGGCGCGGTGGACACCGACCCGGTATGGCAGCCGAAGCCGTGAAGTGCGGGAGGGTGATTGTTAGCGTTGTATAAGAGTCGCTCGAATTGCCTTGACTCCCCCTCGCCCTCGGTTCTACAATCCAATTGCGTATAGAGGGTTGGTATGGACTACAAGGACTACTACAAGATTCTGGGCGTGAGCAAATCCGCGACGGAGAAGGAGATCAAGAGCGCCTACCGCAAGCTGGCGCAGAAATATCATCCCGACCGGAACCCCGGCAACCCGAAGGCCGAGGACAAGTTCAAGGAAATCAACGAGGCCCACGAGGTCCTCGGCGATCCGCAGAAGCGCGCCAAGTACGATCAACTCGGCTCCAGTTATGCCCAGTGGGAGCGCGCCGGGCGTCCGGGCGGCGGCTTCGACTTCGGCCAGTGGACGAGCGGGAGGAGCGGCGGCACGCGCGTGGAATATCGCGACCTGAACGACCTGTTCGGCGGCGGAGGCTTCTCGGATTTCTTCACCTCGTTGTTTGGCGGCGGCTTCGGCGAGCCTGCCACGCGCACGTCCACGCGCCGGATGCGCGGCGAGGACATGGAGCAGCCTGTCGAGGTTTCGCTCGAAGAAGCCTACCACGGGACCGAGTGCACGCTCACCAAAGGTGAGCGCCGCCTCACGGTCAAGATTCCACCGGGGGCGCGCACGGGCACCAAAGTCCGCGTCGCGGGCGAGGGCAGCCTCGGGCAGATTTCGGGCGATCTCTTCTTGGTCGTCAACGTCCGCCCGCACGCTCGCTTTCGCCGCGAGGGCGACGACCTGCACGTGGACATGCCCATCGAACTCTACACGGCGCTGCTGGGCGGCGAGGTGCGCGTCCCCACGTTGATCGGCGACGTGGTGCTCACCATCCCGCCAGAGACGCAATCCGGCAGGACCTTCCGCCTGGCCGGGAAGGGCATGCCCAAACTGCGCCAGCCGAACGAGCACGGCGACCTGTACGCCCACGCCGTCATCCGCATCCCCACGCAGCTCACCGACGCGGAGCGCAAGCTCATCACCCAGCTCGCCGCGCTGCGGGGACGCAAGTGAGTGGAATGTGGATGGTGGAAAACCGAAAGTTGGAGCCTCACATGCGCTTTCATCCCCGATGGCTGATTGCCTCAACTGTTTTGCTGTTGGCCGGGTTGGCCTGCAATCTGGGCCGGCTCGCGCCGCCGCCCACGTCTCCCCCGGTTCCCACACCGCTGGCCCCGCCTCCCACCGCCGCTGTGGCCGCTGCGCCGCCCGTCACCGCTTCCGAGGAGCAGCTTCTCATTGATTTGTACCAGCGCGTGAACCCGTCGGTGGTCGCGATTCTGGTTGAAGATCAAACCGGGGGCGCGCTGGGGACCGGGTTCGTCATTGACACCGAGGGGCACGTCGTCACGAACTTTCACGTGGTGGAGGGCGCGCAGCAGATTGAAGTGGACTTCCCCTCGGGCTTCAAGACGCGCGGCCAGGTGCTCGGCACCGACGCCGACAGCGACCTCGCCGTCATCAAGATGGATACACTGCCGGAGCAGCTCGTCCCCGTGCCGCTCGGCGATTCCGACCAGGTGCAGGTGGGGCAGCGCGTGGTCGCCATCGGCAACCCGTTCGGGCTGTCAGGAACGATGACGATCGGCATCGTCTCGGGGCTGGGGCGCACGCTGGAAAGCGTCCGCACCACCGAGAGCGGGGCGTTCTCTGCGCCGGACATCATCCAGACGGACGCGGCCATCAATCGCGGCAACTCCGGCGGGCCATTGCTCAACCTGCAGGGCGAGGTCATCGGCGTGAATAAGGCGCTCGAGTCCGAGACGGGCTTCAACGCGGGCATCGGGTTCGCGGTCGCCTCCAACACGGTCAAACAGGTCGTCCCGTATCTGATCAAGGACGGCAAATTCGTCTATCCGTATCTGGGCATCCGGGCGCTGGACGAGCTTTCGCTGTCGGCGCAGGAAAGGTTGAAGCTGCCGCAGGCGAGCGGGGCGTACGTGACCTCCGTCGTCCCCGGCGGGCCGGCGGATCAGGCCGGTGTCCAGGCGGATTCGGCCTCGGAGACGGCGGCGGACTTCAACGGCGACGGCGATCTGATCATTGCGATTGACGGGCACGCAGTGCGGGTGTTCAGCAATTTGCTGAGTTATCTGGTCAACCACACGCGCCCGGGGCAGGCGGTGACGCTCACTGTGCTGCGCGGCGGCGAGAAGGTGGATGTGAAGGTGACGTTGGGGGAGAGGCCGTAGCAAATCTCAAATCCCAAACCCCCAATCTCAAACTCCGATCTCCGGATGACGAGCTGTCTTGCCGCGCCACTCTCCGCCGAGTGGAGAGCCAGGGGCGTCACGCGCTGCTCGATACTCTTCCCGCCTGCACGTGCCAGATTTGAGCGCGGGGGGGAAACTCCGGGGGGAAGAGATTCAGATCGGTGGTCGTCATGATGCACTGCTCTGCGCCGCCGAGGCGGTTGAGCAGATCGCGGCGGCGCTGAGTGTCCAGCTCGGCCAGCACCTCATCTAAAAGCAGGATCGGCCACTCGCCGGTCCGGGCGCGCATCCATTCCACCTCCGCCAGCTTGAGCGCGAGCACCACGGAGCGCGCCTGCCCCCGCGAGCCGTACGTCCCCACGTCAATCCCGTTGGCAACAAATCGAATCTCGTCACGGTGTGGCCCGGCGAGCGTCATGCCGCGCGCGATCTCCTCCGCCCGCGTCGTATGCAGTCTCTGTTTCAAGCGTTCTTGAATCTCTTCCGGCGGAATCCCCAACCGGTGCACCGGCACGTCCATCGGGAGGCCGAGTTGGCCATGGGGGGCGGCCGCGGGATCGAACGCGGGGTGATAGGCAAGCCGCAGGCCCTCGGCGCCGCCAGTGAGGTCACGATGGATGGCCGACGCGAGGGCCTCCATTTCGGCGAGGGCCGCCGCGCGCGCCGCGATGAGGAGCGCGCCATGCTCGCACAGCTTCACGTCCCAAAAATCCAGCTGCGCCTCGACCCCGGCGTGGCCGGGACTGTCCTGCAGCATCTTCAACAGCGCGTTGCGCTGGGTCAGCACTTTGCCGTATTCGCCCAGCGCAAAGTTGTAGGCCGGGTTCACCTGGCACAGCGCGATGTCGAGGTGGCGGCGGCGGTCGGCGGGCGCGCCCTCGACGATGGCTAAATCCTGCGGGAGGAACAGCACCACGTTCACCAGCCCGGCCAGCTCGCTCACACGCTTCTTGACGCCGTTGATATAGATTTCTTTGCGCAGGCGGCTGTCGCCACCGCCTGCGCCCTCGAAGACCCCCGAAGCGGAGCGAAGGGGGCGCCCGGCGGGGTTGTTCGCTGGATCGAGGATCACGCGGATTTCGACGCGACGCTGACGGTCGCGGTGCGCGACCTCGGCGATGAGCCTGGCGAAGGGCAGGGTTTCGCGCGCAGCGAGAGCGAGAAAGTTAATCAGTTGGCGGTCGGAGGCGGCGTGATGCGCCTGCGCCGTAGCGAAGTAGTAAATCGCCTCCAGCAGGCTGGTCTTGCCCTGCGCGTTCGCGCCGACGAGGATCAGCGACCCGGCCGGCAGGTCCGCTTCAAGGCGAGCGTACAGGCGGAAGTTGGTGAGCGAGAGATGGCGCACGCGCATGGCGAGGCGATTGTAGCATACGCGTCAATTAAATCCTTATTCCTATCCCCCGCGCCCGTACACAGGAATCAGCGTCCCGTGAATCGCGTTGGCTGCCTCCGAAGCCAGAAACACGATCACCGCCGCGAGGTCCTCCGGCTTCACCCATTTGCTCGTGTCCGCATCCGGCTGGGCGGCACGGTTGCCGGGGGTGTCAATGGTGCTGGGGATGACGGCGTTGACGTTGATGCCTTTGTCGCGCACTTCCGCCGAGAGCGCCTCGGTCAGGCGGAGCACCGCGGCTTTGCTCGCGGCATAGGCTGTGCTCTTGCGGCCTGCGGCCAGCCCGGCCTTCGCGCCGATGTTGATGATCTTCCCGCTCCCCTGCGCGAGCATGAGCGGGATGACGGCGCGGCAGGTGAGGAACGCCGAGCGCGCGTTGAGATTCAGCATGAAGTCCCAGTCGGCCTCGTCCATCTCATGGACGGGCTTGCCCGGCTTGTAGCCGCCCGCGATATTCACCAGCACGTCGGCGCGGCTCCACTTCTGCTTGACGGCTTCGATCCAGGCCGCCACGCTCGCCGCACTCGTCACGTCCACCACCGAAGGCAGCGCGCGGTCGGCGCTCAGCCCCAGATCGCGGATCAACGCTTCCGCCGGCTCCAGCTTGCGGGCGGTGAGAGCCAGGCGCGCCCCGTCCGCCGCGAAGGCGCGCACCACGTGCGGGCCAAAGTCGCCTGTCGCGCCAGTAATGAGTACAACCGGGTCTGTGCTCATGGGGGCCTCCTGAGAGTTTGAGTTGGGGTTGGCGTTTGTCGGTCGCGAGCGTGGAAAGATTATAAGACGCGGGACATGAATTCGGAAAACGTCGGGCGGCCATCAGCCTGACCTGCTTACAGAGGAGTACGCATTCCTTTTCTCTCAGCATTTGTGCGACGCGCGGCTCGCCGTCATCCTACCGTTTTCGTTTCAACCCCATCCCGGTTAGAATCTACGCCATGCGCATCTCCCGCGAGCGATTTGAAGAGCTGACGTTTGAAATCGCGGAGGCGATCCTCGCCGAGCTGCAGCCCGACCTGCGCGCCGAAGCCGAGACGGTGATCCTTGAAATTGAAGACCGGCCGACTCCGGAGCAGATACCAGGGCCAGGCCAGACCCTGCTGGGGTTGTACGAGGGTGTCCCGCTCGTCCAGCGCCACGCCGACGCCGTGCTGATGCAGCCCGACCGCATGACGCTCTTTCGGGAGCCTTTGCAGGCCTCGGCCCGGACGGAAGTCGAGCTGCGCCGCCAGATTCGCAAGACCCTCATTCACGAGCTCGGCCACTTCTTTGGATTCGACGAGGACGAATTGAAGAGACGGGGATGGGCCTAAAAACCCCAACCCCCAATCTCCAAACCCCAAGGAGGGCTGTGGTATCATCCGGGCCATAACTGCATTCAGCGATAGGCGATCAGCGACGGGCGATAGGCCATCGGCTATCAGCCATCCGCGATTCCACTGAGGAGCAAACGGCTATGAAAACCATCTGCGTCGTCGGCGTCGGGTACGTGGGGCTGGTCACCGGGACCTGCTTCGCCGACCTGGGCAACAGGGTGACGGCGCTCGACATCAACGAAGAGCGCATCGCCAATCTCAAACAGGGCATCCTGCCCATTTACGAGCCGGGGCTGGAGGAGATGGTAAAGCGCAACGTCGCCGCCGGGCGGCTGAGCTTCACCGCTAATTACCGCGAGGCGCTGGAGGGCGCGGAGTTCGCCTTCATCGCCGTGGGCAGAACAGCAAATAACCATGAAGAAAAACGGCGTCTACAAAACTAAACTGAAGAACGGCCTCACCGTGCTGTTGAAAGAAGTCCACACGGCGCCCGTGATTTCGGGGTGGGTGTGGTACCGCGTCGGCTCGCGGCACGAGCGGCCCGGCCACACCGGCATCAGCCACTGGGTGGAGCACATGATGTTCAAAGGCACGCGCAAGTTCCCCGGCGAGCTGGCGTGGAAGGAGATTGCGCGCGACGGCGGGATGCGCAACGCGATGACGTGGATTGACTGGACGGCCTACTTCGAGACCATGCCCGCCGACAAGATTGACTTCACCCTGCGGCTGGAAGCCGACCGTATGACGCGCGCGCTCTTCCCGCCGAAGGAAGTCGCGTCTGAGCGCACCGTCATCATCTCGGAGCGGCAGGGGCACGAGAACAACCCCGGCTTCCGGCTATCGGAGGAAGTGCAGGCCGCCGCGTTCCGGGTGCACCCCTACCATCACGAGATCATCGGCGACATGGCCGACCTCGAAAGCATGACGCGCGATGACCTCTATCAGCACTACCGTCGCTACTATGCGCCCAACAACGCCATCGCGGTTGCCGTCGGCGATTTCAAAACGAAAGAGATGCTGGCACGGATTGCAGCGCTCTTCGGCGCGCACAGGCCGCAGCCCCTCCCCGAGCTCTCCCAGCGCCCTGAGCCGGAGCAGAAGGGCGAGCGCCGCGTGACACTCGCGGGCGAAGGGGAGACGGCTTACCTCGAAGCGGTCTATCACGCCCCCGCCGCCGCCGACCCCGATTTCTACCCGCTGGTCGCGCTCGACTCGATCCTCGCCGGGGCCAGCTCGTTCAACCTGTTCGGCGGCGGGACGACCAACAAATCCTCACGTCTCTACAAGACGTTGGTCGAGAAGGGCCTCGCCGCGAGCGTGTCCGGCGGCCTGAGCACTACCGTTGATCCATACCTGTATTCGATCTTCTGCACGGTGCGCCCCGGCCAGAGGCCGGAAGCCGTGGAGAAAGCCCTCGATGTTGAAATCGAGCGCGCACGGAATGAGCCGGTCGCCGAAGATGAATTGACAAAAGCGGTCAAGCAGGCCAAAGCGATGTTCGCCTACAGCGCGGAGAGCGTGACCAACCAGGCCTTCTGGCTCGGCTTCACCGAAATCTTTGCCACCTACGAGTGGTTCGACCACTACCTCGACCGGCTGGCAGCGGTGTCCGTGGCCGATGTGCAGCGCGTGGCGCAGAAATATCTGGCGAGGACGAATCGAACCGTCGGGCACTTTATCCCGGAGGGAAGGATGAAGGCAGAAGGCTAAAGGATGAAAAATTCATCCTTTAGCCTTCATCCTTCATCCTTTGACAAGATGCCAACCACAAAGACCAAACGCCCCTCCAAACTCAACCTCGACCTCCACGCGCTCCCCGGCCCGGAGACCATCATCCGCCGCGTGTTGAGCAACGGCCTCACCGTGCTCGTGCGCGAAAACCACACCAGCCCCGCGGTAGTGATGGACGGCGACCTGCGCGTGGGCGCGCTGTGGGAAACCCGCGAGAAGGCCGGCCTCGCCAATTTCGCCGCCTCGGCCCTCATGCGCGGGACCGAGCGCCGCTCCTTCGCCGAAATTTACGAGCAGATCGAATCCGTGGGCGCGCGCCTCGGCATCTCCGGCGGCACGCACCTCTCCGGCTTCTCCGGCAAAAGCCTCGCCGAAGACTTGCCCCGGCTGTTGGAGGTGGCCTCGGACGCACTGCGCCGCCCGACATTTCCCGAAGAGCCGGCGGAGCGCCTGCGGAGCGAAATCCTCACGCGCCTCGCCATCCGCGCCAACGACACCGCCTCGCGCGCCGCCGACGCTTTCCACGAACTCGCGTACCCCAACCATCCTTATAGCATTGACGAGGACGGTTACCCGGAAACGATCCAGGCCATCACACGCGACGAACTCGTCACGTTCCACCGCAAGCACTTCGGCCCGCGCGGGATGATCGTGACGATTGTGGGCGCGGTGCGCGCCGAAGAGGCGATCGCGCTTGTCGAAAAATATTTCGGCGATTGGGTGAACCCCGATCAGCTCCCAGAGCCGCCGTTGCCCCCGCTCGCGCCGCCACAGGGGGCCGTGACCCGGCGTGTGTCCCTGCCCGGCAAATCTCAAAGTGACATCGTCCTCGGCGTGCCCGGCCCGGCGCGCAAGCATCCGCAGTTCATCGCGGCCCGCGTCGCCAACAACATTCTCGGCGCATTTGGCCTCGGGGGGCGTATCGGCCACTACGTGCGTGAGAAGGGCGGGATGGCCTACTACGCCGCCGCCGCGCTCGACGGCGGCCTCGGCCCCGGCCCGTGGCGCGCGTACGCGGGCGTCAATCCCAAGAACGTGGATCGCGCTATCGAGTTGATGCTGCGTGAAATCAGGAAGTTCACCACACGCAAAGTCACCGTCGAAGAGCTGGACGACAACAAAGCGCAGTTCATCGGGCGGCTGCCGCTGAGCCTCGAGACAAACGAGGGGGTGGCCGGGCTGATCAGCTCGCTTGAAATCTACGATCTCGGGCTGGACTACCTCCAGCGTTATCCCGGCCTGGTCCAGGCCCTCACCCGCGACGACATCCTGGAAGTGGCGCGGATGTTCCTGAGCGCGGAGAATTACGCATTGGCAGTCGCGGGGCCGGAATAGCAAATGGCAGATAGCGTATGGCTGATGGCTCAGGGCCATTTGCCATCTGCTATCCGCCATAAGCCATCAGCCATGTTGCGCACCGGCGTTGACATTATCGAAGTCTCGCGCATTGACGAGGCCATCCTGCGGCACGGGGAGCGATTCTTCAACCGCTTTTACACGCCGCGCGAGTTGATCGAGGCCGAGGGGCGCACGCCCGCGCTCGCGGCGCGGTTCGCGGCCAAAGAGGCGGTGGCCAAGGCGCTCGGATGCGGCATTGGCGACGTGGGCTGGAAAGAGATCGAGATCGTGCGCGGCCCCAACCGCGAGCCGCATCTCATCCTGCACGGCGCAGCCGAGCGCCTCGCCCGCGAGCTTGGACTGCGCGAATGGTCGGTGAGTCTCAGCCACACGCACGAGCACGCCATGGCGCTGGTCGTCGCGCAGGGAAAGTAAGGGCGAAGCATTCGCCCACAAAACCTGAGCACACCCGAAAGCTTTCGGCGAATGCTTCGCCCCAACACAGGAGTCCCTATGGTCATCATTGTCGAACTCAAAACGGACGAAGGCAAAATCCTGGGAGTCATGACTCTGCCCCCGAAGGACTTCAAGACCGGCTCGAAGGGCTTCTTCGCCAACGGCAAGCTGGAGATTGAGGGCAAGCGCTACCAGGCGCAGATTCAGTTGGTGGAGATCGGCAGCAAGAAGGCGTCGGAGCCAGGGGAAGGGCAATAAGGCAAGCGTAATGCGCAGTGCGTATTCCGTAGGTTGCGGTCAATACGTAATACGCAACACGCAATACGCACACCATGCCTATCCTCGAACAGGCGCGCGCCTATTACGCCGCCGCCGACCCCGTCCACAACTTCGATCACATTCTGCGCGTGCTGGCGCTGGCCGAGCGCGTGGGGCGCGCGGAGGGGGCGGACATGGAAATCCTGCGCGCGGCGGTGCTGCTGCACGATGCCTCCGGCGCGGCTCCGGGGGACGGGAACGGGCGCGCGGCGCACCATCGCGCTTCTGCCGAGGTCGCGCGGGAGGTTCTGCGCGGCGAGGGCTGGCCGGAAGACCGCGTCGAGGCTGTCCTGCACTGCATCCGCGCGCACCGCTTCCGGGGCGACGAGCCGCCCCACTCCCTCGAAGCAAAAATCCTCTTTGACTGCGACAAGCTGGACGTGTTGGGCGCGATCGGCGTCGCGCGCGCGATGGCCTATGCCGCGCTCGCCGGACAGCCGTTGACCGGCGAACCCTCCGAACGATTCAAGACCACCGGGGAAAAGGAAGTGGACGAGCCGCACACCCCCTATCACGAGTTCCTCTTCAAACTCTCTCGCATCAAAGATCGTTTGCACACCCCGGCGGCGCGCGCCCTCGCCACAGAGCGACACCGCTATTTGGCCGAGTATTTCGAGCGGCTGGCTCTCGAAGTCAAAGGAGAAGCGTGAGTACCACCTCGGTCTGGACTCGCCGGATCAAGCGGCTGCGCCGAATCAACCCGCGTAAGGTCGCCATTTTCGTCGTGTCGTTGTTCCTATTTATCCTGGCGATCCAATTATTGAAAAGCGGAGCGAAAGTATTGGTCCCGTTCATCCGCGAAGGCCTGGCCGTGAAGAATGCGTGGAATGCGCTGGGCTTCGGCTGGCTGTTTGCCTATGTGGTGCTGTCGGGGTCGCCGGTTGCGGCGACGGCGCTCACCTTTTTCGATGCCGGCGCGATTGACCGCATGGGCACATTTGCGATGATCGCCGGCAGCCGGTTCGGGGCTTCGTTCATTGTGTTGGGGTTGGGCTTCGTGTATGCCATGCGGGGCCACGAACGTAAAGTCAGTGTGGCCATGGGCCTGCTCTCGTTCCTGGTCACCTATACGATCTATTTGCCGGCGTTGGGAGTGGGCTACTGGTTGTTGCAAAGCGGGGCGTTGGATTGGTTGCACCCGACAGCGGCGAAGAGCGGGTTGGGGTCGCTGATGGATGTGGTCTTCAACCCGCTCGTCGGCGGAGCGAACGCGACTTTCGCCGCGTTCCTGCCCAGCACGTGGGCGCAGATGGGGGTGTTTGGGCTTGGCTTTAGTGTGTTATGGTATAGCCTGAATCTGATTGACCACTCCCTGCCAGACATGAAACTGAAGGAAAGCGCGTTCGGGGGCATGGCGCGGCTGCTGTATCGGCCGGTGGTGACGTTCGCGCTCGGGGCAGGGATTACGAGCCTCACCATGTCCGTATCTGTGTCTCTCTCGTTGCTGGTGCCGCTGTCGGCGCGCGGCTATATCCGGCGCGAGAACGTCATCCCGTATATCATGGGCGCGAACATCACCACGTTTGTGGATACGTTGGTCGCCTCCCTGGTGATCTCCAATCCGGGGGCGTTCGTCGTCGTGCTGGTGGAAATGGTCAGCGTGGCGATAGTCTCGTTGGTCATCCTGCTGTTGGCTTACCGGCCGTACGAGCGTGCCGTGTTGCGCGTCGTGGAAGTCATCGGTGAGTCTCGGCGGAACCTGGCGGTCTTCCTGCTGGTGATCGTGGGGATTCCGGTGGCGTTGATGTTTGTGAGGTAAGGCGTAATGCGTATTGCGTAACGGGATACGCAATACGCATTGCGCGCGAGGTGCCTATGCGGATCCTGCTCTGTACTGATGGAACGCCTCTCGCGGAGAACGCCGTGCGCTTTGGTGCGCTGATGGCGCAGGCCGGGGAGATGGCGGTGACCCTGCTCGGGGTGGCCGCTTCCCCCGGGGCCGAGGCGCTGGTGCGCGCCTCGCTGGCGCGGGCGCAGACCCTCTTCCCCGCCCGCGCCGAGGAGAAGATTCGCACCGGGCGCGCGGCGGCGGAGATCATCGCCGAGGCCGAAGGCGGCGCGTACGATCTGCTCGTGGCGGGGTCGCGCGGGCGGCGCGGGCTGGCGCGATTGATCTTCGGTTCGGTTGCCTCGCAGCTCGCGCGCTACGCGCGTGTCCCCGCCCTCATCGTGAAGGGCCGGCGCACACAGGTGCGGCGGGTGCTGGCCTGCACGAGCGGCGACGTGCGCGGCGAGCGCGCGGCACGGTGGGGCGGGCAGATCGCGCGCTGGCTGAACGCAGAGGTCACGGTGTTGCACGTCATGTCGCAGATGGCGCTGTCGCCGCAGGCCAAGCTCGACGAGTTGGGTGAAACGGCGGAGCAGGCCATAGCGCAGAGCACGCGGGAGGGCAAGCACCTGGCGCGCACGCTGGAATTGCTGCGCGAGCAGGGGGCCGCGGCCAACACGCGTCCCAAATTGCGGCACGGGCTGGTGGTGGACGAGGTCGCAGCGGAGGCCAATGAGGGCGACTACGACCTCGTCGTCATCGGCGCGCACGAAGCGCCCGAGATGCCGGAGGGCTGGGCTTGGCTGAAAGACTACGTCTTCGACGACGTGGCGGACCAGATCATCTCGGCGGTGAACCGGCCCGTGCTGGTGGTGCGGGGGAAGTAAGGCTCATTGCGCTGTCGCCACCACGATCATCCTCGGCGAGCCGTCCGCAAACGGCGCACGCTGATAGTCGCCGTACAGGTGCGCGAGCGTGAAGCCGCACTTCTCCAATAGCAATCTCATCTCGCCCGGAAACGTGTAGCGCAGCGTCAGCGGGACGATGGCGCGCTGCACCGCCCCATCCGGCGCGACCGCGTCGTACAGCCACGTGATATGCGCGAGCTGCGCGGCGCGGTCAACGGCGACGGACGAAAATTGCTGCACCGCGGAACCGGACTCGCCGTCCATGAAGGTACGTTCGAGCGTGAGGCC
>Ga0184639_10000302_pt1 | contig 18230 bp, 17 predicted proteins | sample PLM31_170_b2_FD_133155 | JGI IMG/M metagenome (GOLD analysis project Ga0184639, IMG submission 133155) | Groundwater sediment microbial communities from an aquifer in East River, Colorado, USA - PLM3-1_170_b2 | ecosystem: Environmental > Terrestrial > Soil > Riparian zone | place: USA: East...
CGTCGAAGCTGTCCTTCGCCACGTCGAACCCGACTTCTTTGGCGCTCTTCTCGGCATACGGGAGCCACTTGGCGCCCTTGATGTGTTTGTCCCGGTACTCTTCCTCGGACCGCGTGTCGTAGACCGGGACCCCCTTCTTGATCAGTTCCGCGACCTCCTCGGCGCTCACGATCCTGACGCCGTCGAGGATGCGCGGCGTGAAGTAGCCGAGCGTCGACACGTAGTCGTACTCCTTCGCGGAGATCGGCTGCATCCTCCGCACGTCAACACCGGCGAAATCGACTGAGGCAACCGTCTTGGCGTTCGGCGTAAGGAAGGCCGAGCGGATCCGGTCCTTGGTCGCGCGATCCAGGGTGCTCAGCACGGCGATCCCGGTCATCGGCGCGGCCCGGGTCTCGAGCAGGATCCGGCCCTTGTTGCGGGAAAGCCACTCCTCCGCGACCCGCCGGTCGGCGACCGCGAGGTCCGCCTGCCCGAACTCGAGCGCGAGCAGGGCCGCCTCGTGATACCGAAACTCCCTGATTTCCTTGAAATAGCTCTTCGCCTGGACGCCCCGGGCGTTCAGCTCGCCGCGGGCGAGGTAGGTCGCCAGCGAGTCCGCCGGCGGCAGCGCGAGGCGCTTGCCGTGCGCCTCCTGGAACGAGGTCACCTTGCTCGCCTCGCTCGCGATGAACACCGCGCGCTCCTCACCCGGAAACCGGGCCACCGGCTCATAGCCGTACCGGATCGCGCTCCCGATGACATGCGCGGGGCCGATCATCAGGTCGTAGCCTCGGGACCGCGTGCGCGCCAGCTCCCGCGTGAGGTCCCGGCCGAAGCTCAGGCGGATGGGGGCACCCGTCGCGGCGCCGACGTAGGTCGCGAGCGTGCTGTAACGGTCCATGAAGGCGGCGGTGCTGATCTCCTCGCGGGGCTCGCCGGAGATGCTGACCTTGAGCTGTTGGGCGACGGCCGAAGGCGCGGCCGCAGCGATGCCGGTGACGGCGAAAGAAAGGACAAGAAGCCTGCGCATGTTGTCCGCCGTGGTGTTGTAGTGAGTGGGACCCATCGCGGCGCCGACAGGGGATTCGGCGCCGGTCCCTTATGTCAGTGATTCTAGGCCCCTCATCGGGGCCAGGGGGACTCGCGTTACATTGTTTGACGTTGTCGGGCTACGCAGTCGGCAGCGGATGCTGCATCGCAGCGTCGCCGACCCTGCCAGAGCCTCGCGGGCCGGATCAGCTGCGGTCCCGCTTGAGGATCACGAGCGCGTCAGTGAGCGCTCGCTCATAGTGAGCCTGAGCACTAGCGGCACGCTCCGGATCCCATTTGTAAAAGCCCTCGCCGGTCTTCACTCCCAGCTTGCCCTGCGCGACGCGGTCGCGAAGGCAGGCTGGCGGCGCCTTGTCATTCGCGAGGGTGTGGTAGATCGTCGTCGCGGCCGCGGCATGGACGTCCAGGCCCGACAGGTCCTTCTGCAGGATGGGACCGGCGGCGAGGTAGCGGAAGCCGAAGCCGAACCGGACCGCGTTGTCGACGTCCTCGGGCGAGGCGAGGCCCTGCTCGATCAGCGCGAACGCCTCGCGCATCAGCGCGTGCTGCAGCCGGTTCGCCAGGAACCCCGGGACGTCCTTCCGCACCTGGACCGGCACCTTGCCGAGGCCGCGCATCGTGATCGCAACCGCGTCGCAGACCGCCGGGTCGGTCGCCTTGCCACGGACGACCTCCACGCACGGGACGAGATGCGCCGGCATGAAGAAGTGCAGCCCGAGCATCCGGGGCCGGGTGGCCAGCCCCCTGCCGATCTCGCTGATCGGGAAGCTCGACGAGTTGCTGGCGAGCGGGGTATCCGGCCGGGCGAGGCGCTCGAGCTCGGCGAACACGGATTGCTTGAGGGCCAGGCTCTCGGGCACGCACTCGATCACGAGCGAGAGGTCCGACCACGGCGCCTCGGCGAGGGAGCCGAGGACGGCCAGGCGGGCGGGATCCGGCGCGGCGCCGATCTGCCGGCACGCCGCGGCGACGCGGTCGCGCAGGGCCGGCCAGCGGGCGCGGCTCGGCTCGACCACCGCCGCTCGCCAGCCACCTGCGATAAAGATCGCCGCGACGTCGGCGCCCATCGTGCCGCCGCGGAGCACCGCCGCGGCCTGGGAGGGGAGGGGCATGGCTGGCTCCGCTTCGGCTGACTGCCGGGGATTCTAGTCCCCGCGGCACGCACCGCCCGACGCCGGCTACAGCCGCCCGCTCCGCTTGATGTCGATGTAGCGGTTGACGAGCGCGATCGGCAGCTCCGCGGGCTCCACGTCGAGGCACACCGCGCCGCCGCGCTCGAGCCGCCGGAAGGCGAGCTCGCGCCGCTGGAGGTACTCGGCGGTCGCGGCGTGGGTGAGCGCCCGGTCGAAGCTGTCGACCCTGGCCGCCAGCGCGCGCGACAGGATGCCCTCGCGCAGCGACGCGAACAGCACGAGGTGCCGCGATTGCAGCAGCCGCAGCGCCGGCGCGAGCGTGTCGTCGTCCTCGTCGCGGAGGTTGGAGAGGATGACGACCAGCGCGCGCTTGCGCAGCCGCTTCATCAGCTCGAGTGCCGCGCTGTAGTAGTCGGTGGTCTTGAGCGTCGGGTGCAGGTCGTAGACGCGGTTCAGGATCAGGTTGACGGTCGCCCCGGCCTTCCGCGGCGCGAACCAGCGCGGCTCGCCCGCCATGGCCAGGAAGCCGACGGCGTCGCCCTGGCGCAGGCTGACGTACGCGAGCAGCAGGGCCGCGTTCAGCACGTAGTCGAAATGCGCGAGCTCGTCGTCCTGCGCGCCCATCCGCCGCCCGCAGTCGATCAGCAGCACCACCTGCTGGTCGCGCTCGTCCTGGTATTCGCGCGCGATGAGCCGGCGCATCCGCGAGGTCGCCTTCCAGTCGATGCTCCGCTGGGCGTCGCCCTCGCGGTACTCGCGCAGCTGGTGGAAGTCGAGCCCTTCGCCCCGCCGCCGGCGCTGCAGCACGCCGATCTGCGAGAGCCGGTGGTCGGTGGCGAGCAGCGCGAACTTCGTCAGCGCGGCGAAGTTCGGGTAGACGCGGGTCGAGCTCCGCTCGCCGAGCCAGCGCCGCACGCGCCAGAGCCCGGCCCGCGAGTGGAGCCGCGCCTCGACGAGCCCGAAGGCGAGCTCGCCCCGCATCACCGGCCGCACGCTGTAGCGGATCTCCGCCCAGCCGTGCGCCGGCACCGCGACCCGCTGCGGCATCCCCCGCACCTCGGTGGTCGCGGGGTAGTGGTCGTGGACCTCGCAGGCGAGCGGCGCGCCGGTCTGGTTCGCGAACCGCAGCCCGACCTCGTGCTCGACGCCGAGCGGCAGCGAGCCCGGAAGGACGCGCCGCGCCGCCGGCGGCCGGAGCTGCAGCGCCGCGACCGCGTCGACCGCCGCGAACGCGAGGAGGAGGCACGCGGCCGCGATCCACGCGTACTCGAGGCCCGGGACGATCGACGCCGCGACCCCGAACGCCAGGAGCCCCGCGGCGAGCCAGAGGAGGCGCTTCGAAGGGATCAACATCGCCCGCGCGGGCATGCCCATCCCCCTCACGTCCTCGGCGTCTCGACCTTCTCGAGCAGCGACTTGAGTATGGTGTCGCTCGAATGCCCCTCGATCTCGAGCTCGGGGGCGGGGGCGATGCGGTGCCGCAGCGCGGCCGGCGCCATCCGTTTGACGTCGTCCGGGGTCACGAAGTCGCGCCCGCCGATCAGCGCGGCGGCGCGGGCGACGCGGGCGAGCGCGATCCCGCCGCGCGGGCCCGCCCCGGCCGCCACGCCGTGCCACGTGCGCGTCGCACGCACGATGCGCACGGCGTAGTCGAGGACGCTGTCGTCGAGCCGGACGGCGGCGGTCATCGCCTGCAATGTGAGCACCGCCCCGGGCTTGATGAGGCTCGCGACGGCCTCGACGTTCAGCCGGTCGCCGACCTGGCCGGCGGTGACCTGCTTCACCATGTCCGTCTCCTCGGCTGCCGGCGGGTAGTCGATGCGGACCTTGAGCAGGAACCGGTCGAGCTGCGCTTCCGGCAACGCGTAGGTGCCCTCCTGCTCGATCGGGTTCTGGGTCGCGAGCACCATGAACGGCGGGTCGAGCGGGTGCGGCCGGCCCTCGATCGTGACCTGGCCCTCCTGCATGACCTCGAGGAGCGCCGCCTGCGTCTTGGCGGGCGCGCGGTTGATCTCGTCGGCGAGCAGGAGGTTCGTGAACACCGGCCCGCGCCGGGTCGTGAACTGGCCGGTCGACTGGTCGTAGAGCGTGTGCCCGGTGACGTCGGCCGGCATCATGTCCGGCGTGAACTGGATGCGGGCGAACCTGCCGTCGAAGGTCTTCGCGAGCGCGCGCACGAGCAGCGTCTTGCCGAGCCCCGGCACGCCCTCGATCAGCACGTGGCCGCCGGCGAGCAGCGCCGCGAGCGTCTGCTCGACCACTTCCGCCTGACCGACCATCGCCCGCGCGATCTGGGCGCGCATCGCGGCGACGACCTTGACCGCCTGATCGAGCTGCTCGGCGGGGATCTTCTGGACACCGTTCATTGTTTTCCCTCTCCCTGTGCGCGGCGCGACAGCCGCTCGTGGATGCGCTGGAACACGCGCATTCCGGTCACGAACTCGTGGATCGCGAGGTTCTGCGCGGGTCGCAGCACGCGTCGCGCCTCCTCGGCGGTCAGCCCGAAGCGCTGGCTCAGCCGCTCCTCCCGCTCGCGCCCGCTGAGGCCCGCGAAATCGGCCTGGGCCCGGGCCACGCGCCGGAGCGCGGCCTCGCGAGCGCTCTCGGCGAGCGTCGCGGCGCCGCCCGTCGACCACTGGAACCGCCCGCTCGCGCGCAGGTGATCGAGGAGCCGCCGGCGCACGGGCTCGGGGTCGGGCGCGAGGGGACCGAAGCGCGGCGCGATGTGCCACAGCCAGAGCGCGAGCGCGCCGGCGGCGGCGGCGAGCGCCGCCCAGGCGTGGTCCGCGAGCCAGCCGGCGAGCGAGAGCTTCTGCGGGTTGTCGAACACGAACACCGCCGCCGTGTCGGGCTGAAACCGCACCAGCTGCCACAGGAACTCCGCGTGGTCGTTGGTGCCGACCACGCCGTTCCGCATGAAGGCGAGGTCGTTCAGCACCGTGACCTGCCCGCGGCCGCGGGCGAAGTGCACGAGGTGCGTCGCGGCCTTGCCCTGGACGCTGAACCGGGCCTGCGGCGCCTCCAGGCTCTGCAGCGCGTGCATGCGCACCTTCATCGGCGCCGGCGCGTGCGGCAGGCGGATCTCGAGGAACGCCTCGCTCCCGGGGTTCTGCGTGGGCTTGCGCTTCACCGCGAGCGCATCGAGGATCGGGTCGGGCCGCCGGTGATCCTCGTCCTCGACGATGAGGTGCCCGCCGGCCTCGACCCAGGCGAGCAGCCGCCGGCGCTCGTCCGGCGCGATCGAGTCGCGCCGGTCGGGAAGGATCAACGTGCCGCTCGGGGGCAGCTCGCGCAGCCCGCCCGGCGTCTTCACATGGCGCACGCTCACGCCCATCCGCGCGAGCAGGCGCTCGGCGGCGAGGAAGGCGTTGCGGCGCGCTTCGCCTTGATAGCCGACCCATTCCTTGGTGGGGACGCGCTCGAAGTTCGTGAAGAACCACCACGCGCCGCCGAGGACGAGCGCCGCGAGAATCGCCGCTGTGAGCCCCTCTCGGCTCATTGCGCTCCCCCTTCGGCGACGCGCGGCGCGAAGTGCGGCGCCCATTCGCTGGCGAGCGCCTGCGCCTCGCCGGCTTCGGGCAGGCGCCCGGCGTAGGCGGCGCGCTGCCACGCGGCGACGAGCCGGCCGAAGTAGTCGGCGCCGCCTCGCGGCAGCGCCTCGCGAGCGGCGCGCACGCAATCGCCCTCGGTGTCGCCTTCGGCGAGGGGGATGTGGTCGCGGTGCACGAGGACCGAGAGCGCCCCGCGGTAGAGCAGCGACAGCGCTTCGCGCAGCCGGCCTTCCCGCGCGAGCCGAGCAGCGGTTCCGGCGACGTCGTCGGGGAGCGACTCGGGCATGACCGCGAGCCCGAAGAGCGCGTCGGGCGGACGGTAGGGATCGGGTTCGCGCTCCAGGAAGGGGGCGAGGTAGCGGCGCGCGACGAGCAGCAGCACGACCACGCCGATCCCCACGGCGATCCACAGCAACGCCTGCGAGATCTCCGCGAGGAACGCGCCGAGGTTGCCCCAGAAGTCGCCGCCGTCCCGCTCCTCCTTTTTGCTGCGCTCGCCGCGGTAGCGCCAGGCGAGTCGCTCGCGGGACTGCTGGAACTCGGGCGCCTTGAGCACCTCCACGATCTCCTGCTTCGCGGACTTGTCCGCGGCGAAGACCGGCGGCGGGGACCCGGCGAGGCAGGCCAGCGCCAGCGCAATGCACGCGATCGCCGCCGCCTTGGGGATGCGCAGCCGCTCATCGAGCCGGCGCAAGCTCAGCTCGATGTCCCAGCCCTCGAGGATCGCGCGGCGGTTGAGGTACAGCGAGAAGCCGGCGGCCACATACAGCGGCTCGACCAGGCTCACCGCCGCGACGTAGCACGCGCTGTCGAACCAGCCCCAGCGCGCCGCGCCGTCCGCGCCCCCGCCCTTGAAGAGCTCGGAGAACTCGAAGCCCGTCTGCCCGCCGGCGGGCACGAGCAGCGCGACGACGAGCCCGAGCGAGATCAGCACCAGGGCCTCGAAGTGGAGGCAGAGCAGGGTCAGCCAGACGGCGTAGCCGCGCATCCGCCGACCGAGCGCGCCGCGACGCGCGCTCGCTTCCCGCCCGGTCTGCTTCTCGAGCTGCCAGACCGGCAGGTTGAACGATCGTGCCGGGTCCAGGCGGAAGAGCGTGAGGCCGGCGATGACTCCCGGCTGCAGGATCTCGCGCCAGGCGCGGAGCGCCTCCGCAACGGTGGGCGGCGCGCCGAACACCGCGCGGCTCACGACGTGCAGCACGAAGCGGTCGAACACCGGCTTCAGCCACCACAGCACCAGCGGCGCGATCCAGAGCGTCTCCTGGAACAGGACGTGCAGGACCGCCGCGGCCGGGAGGTAGACCGCGAGCCACGTGCCCCATACCGGCCGCCACGACCCGCGCGCCATCTGGAAGCCGAGGTCGAGCGCCTCCCAGCCGCCGCGCGGGCGAAGCGCGACGCTCAGGCGCTCAAGCTGCACGGGCGCGGCCTCCGAACGCCAGGTAGCCGAGCACGACGGCCCAGAGGATCGCGCCGACCGTGTACTTCGTGGCCGGCGGGAGCGCCGTGAGCGGCGACCAGAACGCCTCGACGAACGCCGCGGCGAGGAACATCGCGGCGGCGCCGTACATCAGCTGCACCGCCGGCCGGGCGGCGGCCATCAGCGCCGCCTTGCGGGACACGAGGCCCGGGGCGATCAGCGCGCCGCCGAGCTTCAGTCCGGCCGCGCCCGAGATCGCGATCGCGACGAGCTCGAGCGCGCTGTGCCCGGCGACGAAGGACCAGAACGGCGTTCCATAGCCCGCCTGGGTGAGGTGGCCGGCGACCGCGCCGATGTAGAGGCCGTTGAAGGCGAGGTAGAAGATCGACCCGAGCCCGAAGGCGAGCCCGGTCGCGAAAGTCTGGAACCCGATCTTGACGTTGTTCCAGATGTAGAAGCCGAACATCGCGACGTTGTCGTCGGCGTCGCGCATGCCGAGCCGCTTGTTCGCCGGGCTGTACATCTCCTGGAGCTTCGCGAGACTCTCCGGCTCGAGGAGGTAGTAGACGAAGTCCGGATGCCACTGGAGCGTGACGATGAGCGTCGCGAGCGGGCCGAAGAAGAGCACCGCCGCCGCGGCCACGAGCGCCCCCTCCTCGCGCACGCGCCGCGGGAAGCCCGCCAGCAGGAACTCGAGGCCGCGCGCGAACCCGCGCCGCGGGCGCGCGCCGTAGAGGAGGTGGTGCCCGCGCAGCGCGAGCTGGTTCAGGCGATCCACGAGCTCGGGGCTGTACTGGCGGTCGCGCGCGAGCGCGAGGTGCTGGCAGACGCGCCGGTACGCCTGCGGGATCTCGGTGTCCGGAAGCGCGCCGGCCGGCGCCGGCGCCGCGGGGCCCGCGCGGCGGCGCAGCTTCTCGTCGCGGTCGAGCCAGGTCTCGAACCGCTCCCAGTCGGCGCCGTAGCGCGCCTCGAAGACCGCCTGCCGCACCTACTTCCGCCCGACGAGATAGTTCGCGATCCGCACCAGCCGCTCGGCCGCGCCCGGCCCGTCGAGGCGCCCGGTCAGCGCTTGCGGGATCATCGCCAGCTCCTCGGCGCGCTCCGCGGTGAGGCCCTGGGCGCGCTCGGCGAAGTCGAGGATCGCGCGTTGCTCGGCGAGCGTCAGCGCGACCGGCGGGGCGAGCGGCGGGGCCTGCGGGATCTGGAAGCCGCGCGGCTTGCCCTCGCGGTAGACCACGATCGTCCCGGCCGCGAGATCGCCGAGGCGCTTGAAGTCGCGGTTCGCGAGCATCGCGACGAGCCCGAAGCCGTAGAAGAAGGGCAGGAAGTCGATCGCCCGCAGGAGATTCCGCGCGAGCGCGGCCGGCCAGCGCACCGGCGTGCCGTCGTCGTGGAGCACGACGAGGCCGAGCGCCTTCTTCCCGGGGGTGGCGCCGCCCCAGTTCACCTCGCACCACGCCGGGAACAGCCATTCGAGGAAGAACCAGCACAGCAGGAAGAGGCCGACGCCGAAGCCCCCGAGCAGGCCGAGGATCATCGACAGGACCGCGAGGACCGCGAGGCGGAGCAGCATGTCGAGCGCCCATGCGCCGGCCCGCGGCACCGGGCCCGCGAGCCGCAGCGCGAGCTCGATGCCTTCCGGCGTGGCGATGCGGCGCGCGGTGTCGAGCATGACGGCGCTAGCCTACCGCACGGCTAGCGCCGCGTCGTCCCGGCGCGCGTCAGCTCGTGTAGAAAATGTCCCGGTAGGCGGCGTACACCGACGCCGCGAGGGTTGGGCCGAGCGCGAGCCAGCCGAGCCCGAACGGGATCGACGCGACGATCGCGAGCCCGAACAGGATCAGGCCGTAGACGAGGAACGGGACGATGTTCTTGAGGCAGGCCCAGAAGCTCGCCTTGATCGCGTCGCCGGCGCCCATGTCGTTCAGCACGACCAGCGCGGGCGCGAACCACGCCGCCATCGCCACCGGGATGAGCAGCGCGAGCGCGACGAGGACGGCGAGCAGGATCGTCATGACGCTCGCCTCCGCGCCGCCGCGGTCCCCCCCCAGCAGCGCGCCGAAGCCGATGCCGGCGCCGGTGATGGCGAACGCGACGATCACGATGACGATCAGCGCGACGAGGTACACGATCCCGACCACGACGAGCTTGCCGAAGTGGTCGCGAAAGCCCGCGAAGAGGTGCCCGACCGCGAGCTCGCCGCCGTGGGCGAGCTCCCGGCAGCCGAGGATCATGCCGCCGGCGAACACCGGCCAGAGGGCGTTGCTCGCGATCGAGCCGAGCACCGGGATCAGGGCGATCAGGAAGGAGATCAGCACGAAGACGATGAGGAGCAGGATCCACGTCCCCGGCTGGCGCTTGAACAGCTCCCAGCCCCCGGTGATCCACTTCCAGCCGTTCCCTGCGGCGACGGCCTGCCCCTTCGGGTGGAAGTTCCCCTCCGACCCGGCGGCGGGCACATCGGCAACGCGCGATCTGGGCGCGGTATACGGGTCTGTGGCCATCGTGATCCCCCCTTTGGAAACGGCCTGAAGCAAGGGTAGAGGACCGGCCTGCGCGCGGCAAGCGCGCCAGGCGGGGCGCCGCGCGGAGCGCTGGCGCCCCGCCCCGGGCGGAACCCGTCACGCCGAGGGCCGAAAATAGCTCCGGGGCGCTTAACTTCGGGCGCGCGGAGGGTAACATTCTCGTATTTGGCCACGTCGAGACCGGGGGAGACGGAGGCAAGTGGCTGACCAAGGCACCACCAAGGACAAGCGCGGGTTCGTGCTGCCCGAGACCCAGGCGCCGCTTGACGGCAAGACCATCTTCGACGCGCCCGCGCCGCCGTCGCGCCGGCCCGCGCGCTTTCGGAGCCTCACGCTCGTCGGCGCCACGCCGACACGCTTCGGCGAGGGCGAGCCGCAGGGCTCGCTCAAGATCCGGCTCGCGCGGATGCTCGAGGAGCGGCGTGCCGACGTGTCCCGGCCGCGCCCCCGCGATCCGGACGCGAGCGTCCCGGGCGCGCAGAAGGACCCGCAGCTCTACACCTTTCTCGCGCACGACAACGGGCAGTTCGTGGGCTCGCTGAGCGTGCGGCTCGATTCGCCGCGCGGCCTCGCGGCCGACGACCTCTACCGCGACGAGACGGCGGTGCTGCGCGACCACGGCTGCCGCGTGTGCGAGTTCCTGAACCTGTCGCTCGACATGAACTCGGCGCCGAAGCGCGCGCTCGCGTGCCTCTTCCACGCGGCGTACCTCTTCGCGGGCGCGGTCTGGACGTGCGACTACGGCGTGATCGAGGTGCCGTCGCGCCACGCGGACTTCTTCCGGGTCTCGTTCGGCTTCGAGCCGATCGGCGAGGAACGGGTGAACCCGCGCGTCTCGACCCAGGAAGCGCTGCTCTGCGTGCACCTCAAGACGGTGCTCGTGAAGATGGCGCGCCTCGGCGGCCGTCCCGATCTCGCCGCCGAGGAGCCGACGCTGTTCCCCTACGGCTTCTCGAACGAGGAAGCGGCCGGCGTCGTGCGCCGGCTGGCCGCGCTCGCGACGACCGGCGCCGGGTAGCCTCCTCCCCTCCTCGGATGAGGAGGGGTGGCGCGAAGCGCCGGGGTGGTTTGCCCGGTCGCAGGAACCACCCCGCCCTCGCTTCGCTCGGGCACCCCTCCTCATTGGAGGAGGGGAGAACTAAGTCACAGGCGGCGCGCCCGCGCCGCGCACGCTGAGGAACCCCGTCACGGGCACGCGTGTCGCGCCGGCGATCCGCGTCACGAGTGTCGCTACCATGGCGAACAACCTCAATCGCCCGATCCCAACGTGAGCGAGACCGTCATCATCTACGCGGATGCGGCTGCGCCTCGCAGCGCGACCGGCGAGCCCATCGGCGGCAGCACCGTCTTCAGCGAGCCGTCCACGCAGAGCGCGCGGTTTCGGGCGCTCACGCCGGTCGGCGCCGACCCCGGCCCGTTCAGCGAGGTGTCGCCGCGCGAGACGTTCCGGATCCGGCTCGCCCAGAGCGGCGCGAAGCGGCGCGAGACGGACGCGAAGCGGAGCGAAACCGACCCGCCGACGCTTCCCGGAGCGGAGCTCGACCCCTGCCTCTTCAGCTTCCTCGCGCACCACGAGGGCCGGCACGCCGGCTCGATGAGCGTCCGGCTCGACTCGCCCCGCGGGCTCGCGGCCGACGAGCTGTACCGTGACGAGCTCGACGTGCTCCGCGGCGGAAGTCAGAAGCTGGCGGAGCTCGTTCAAGTGTCGGTCGACATGAACTCGGTGCCGCGGCGCGTGCTCGCCGGGCTCTTCCATACCGCGTACCTCTTCGCGGGCGCGGTGCACGCCTCCGACTACTGCCTGCTCGTCGCGAGCGCCCGGCAGGCGGACTTCTTCTACGCCTCGCTCGGCTTCGACTACGTCGGCGACGAGCGCCTCAACCGCCGCGCCGGCGTGCCCATGGCGCTGCTCGCGGCCCACCTGCCGACCGTGCTCGAGGCGCTCGCCCGCGTGGGCGGACGGCCCGGGCTGGCCACCGGCGACCCGACGCTCTTCCCGAACGGCTTCTCGCCCGAGGAAGCGACGGGCGTGGTGCAGCGGCTCAAGTCGCTCGGCACGAAGTAGTCGCGCACGCGCCGGGTAGAATCCCGGCCGTGATCACTCCCGCCTCCGCTCCCGTTCCGTCGGTCCGGTCCCGGCCGCGCTAGATGCCGGGCCTCGGCGACTTCGGCGCGGCGTGAGGTCTCGCCAGTGGACGCGCTGACCGCCGCCGCCCGCGTGCCGGTGCTCGGGCACATCGTTCCGGTGCGCCGCGAGGAGGTCGCGGCGCTCGCCTGGTCGTTCGCGTACTTCTTCTGCCTGCTCGCGGCCTACTACGTGATCCGTCCGGTGCGCGACGAGATGGCGGTGCAGGCCGGCGCCGAGCGGCTGCAGTGGCTGTTCACGGCGACCTTCCTCGCGATGGTCGCGCTCATCCCGGTCTTCGGCGGCCTCGCTGCGCGATTGCCGGTGAAGCGCCTGCTGCCGGCCGTGTACGGCTTCTTCGCGCTGAACCTCGTCGGGTTCTACGCCGCGCTCGAGTCCGGCACGCCGCTTGCGACGCTCGCGCCGGTCTTCTTCGTGTGGGTGAGCGTCTTCAACCTCTTCGTCGTGTCGGTCTTCTGGAGCTTCATGGCGGATCTGTACTCGACCGAGGCGGCGCGGCGGCTGTTCGGCGTCATCTCCGCCGGCGGGAGCCTCGGCGCGATCACGGGTCCGGGGTTGACCGCGTGGCTCGCTCCGGCGATCGGCATCCCGAACCTGCTCCTGGTTTCCGCCACGCTGCTCGCGGCCTCGATCGGGTGCATCGCCGCGCTGTTGCGGCTCGCGCCCGGGGGCGGCGCCCGGTTCCTGCGGACCGCCGAGGAAGAGACCGGCGCCCGGCCGGGCCTGTGGGAGGGCGTGGTCCGGATCGCGCGCTCGCCGTACCTCGCGGGCATCTGCGTCTTCCTCGTGTGCTACACGCTGCTCAGCACGCTGCTGTACTTCTTCCAGACGCGGCTCGTGCCGGAGCTCGTGCCGACGCCCGAGCGGCGCACGCAGCTCTTCGCCGCCATGGATCTCGCGGTGAACGCGCTGACCCTCCTGCTGCAGCTCGCCGTCACCGGTCGCCTCTTGTCGCGGCTCGGCGTCGCGGTCATGCTGGCAGCGCTGCCGGTGGTGGCGATCGTCGGCTTCCTCGTCCTGGGGCTCGCGACCGTCCTGCCGGTGCTCATCGTCTTCGGGGTGCTGCGCCGGGCCGGCGAGTTCGCGATCTCGAAGCCGGCACGCGAGACGCTGTATACCGTCGTGCCGCGGGCAGAGAAGTATCAGGCCAAGAACGTGATCGACACGGTCGTCTATCGCGGCGGCGACGCCGCTTCGGCTTGGGGCGTCGCGGGGCTGCAGTCGCTCGGCTTCACGCTCTCCGGCATGGCGTTCGCGGGCGTGCCGATCGCGTGCCTGTGGCTCGCGACGGCGCTCTTCCTCGGGCGGCGGCACGAGCAGCTGCGGCGGGCGAGGAGCGTTGCGCATAACGTCGCCGTAAGATGATCTCCGTCGAGTGACCGACCGCCAAGTCGTCTACGCTGCCGGATTCCTGCGGGCGATGGCGAACGGCCTGATCGGCGTCGTCGCCGGGATCTACCTCGCCAAGCTCGGCCAGTCGCCCGCGGCGTTCGGCGTAGTGCTCGCCGCGGGCGTCGCGGGCACTGCCGTGGCCGCGGCGGGCGTGACGTTCTGGGGTGACCGCTTCGGCCGGCGGCGCGGGCTCATCGCGGTGGCGATCGCCTCGGCGGTGGGCGGCGCGGTGATCGCCGTTGCGTCCGACTTCGCGGCTCTCGCGACGGCGGCGTTCCTCGGCATGATGAACTCGCTCGGCAAGGACCGCGCCGCGGCGATGGCCCTCGAGCAGGCGATCCTGCCGGGGACGGTCGACGACGCCGGGCGCACGCGCGTGTTCGCCTGGTACAACGTCACCCAGGACATCGGTCACGGAGTGGGCGCAGCGCTCGCCGCGGCGCCCGAGCTGCTGCGTGCGGCGGGGATTGCGGGCGAGGTGGAGTCGCTGCGCGTGGCCGTCGCAGCGTACGCCGCGCTCTGGCTCGCTGCCGCGGCGCTCTACGCGCGTCTGAGCCCCGCGGCCGAAGTGCACCGCAGCGGCATCCGGCTCGTCGTCTCACCGCAGAGCCGCCGCATCCTGTGGCGGATGTCGGGGCTCTTCGCGCTCGACAGCTTCGCCGGCGGCTTCCTGGGCTCGGCGCTCTTCGCCTACTTCTTCTACGCGCAGTTCGGCGTGAGCGAAGGCGCGATCGCCGCGCTCTTCGTCGGTGCGCGGATCATGAATGCGCTCTCCCACCTGGGCGCGGCGTGGCTCGCACGGCGCATCGGGCTCGTGAACACGATGGTCTTCACCCACACGCCGTCGAGCCTGCTGCTGCTGACGATCCCATTGACCGATAGTTTCCCGCTGGCCGCGGTGCTGTTCCTGCTGCGCGAAGGCCTGTCCGAGATGGACGTACCCACCCGGCAGTCCTATCTCATGGCGATGGTGCGCCCGGAGGAGCGCACGTTCGCCGGCGGCGTGACCAACCTCGCGCGGATGGCGGCGCGGGCAATCGCTCCGGCCCTCGCCGGCGGGGCGATGCAGGGCATCGCGCTCTGGACGCCGCTTGCGGCGGCGGCGGTGATGAAGATCGCCTACGATTGGCTGCTATTTGCCGCGTTCCGGAAGGTCAAGCCGCCGGAGGAAGAAGGATAGGGCGTCGTCCGCCATGGCAGAATCCGTTGCCATGGCGAAGACCCGCATCCACATCGACGATCTCGGGCAGTGGGTGGGCCGCGAGGTGGCGACGAGCGACTGGCTCGACATCACCCAGGAGCGCATCGACAAGTTCGCCGACGCGGGGGGCGACCACCAGTGGATCCACGTCGATCCCGAGCGCGCTGCGCGGGAGTCGCCGTTCGGGCGCACGATCGCGCACGGCTTCCTGACGCTCGCCGTGCTGTCGAAGCTCCTCGGCGACTCGCTCGAGATCGCCGGCAAGCGCATGGGCATCAACTACGGCCTCAACCGGCTGCGCTTCCCGAGCCCGGTGCCGTCGGGCGCGCGCGTGCGGGCGCGCTTCGTGCTCGGCGCGCTCGAGCCGCTCGAAGGCGGCGTCCAGACCACCTGGAACGTGACCGTCGAGCGCGAGGGCGAGGCGAAGCCCGCGCTGGTGGCGGAATGGGTCACGAGGCACCACCGGTGAGCGCAGTGGTTCGTCAGTCATCATTCATCGTTCACGGTTCGTTGCTATCCTCGGCACGATGACCCTGGGCTGAGAGGCGCGGTGTTGGGCGAGGCGCTGCTGCTCGCCGGCGCGACCGGCGCCGGCTGGTTCTGGTACGACAGCATGCGGGCGCGCGAGCGCGCGGTGGCGCTCGGCCGGCAGGCGTGCGAGCGCGAGGGGCTGCAGTTCCTCGACGAGACCGTGCTCTGCACGCGGACGCGTCCGGCACGCGACGCCGACGGCCGCGTTAGACTGCGCCGCGTGTACCGGTTCGAGTTCAGCGACGACGGGGTGAACCGCCGGGCCGGGCACCTCGTGCTGCTCGGCCCGCAGCTGGAATCGCTCGAGCTGGAGCCCTTTTTGACCCCGTGACGCATGGCGAAGTGGATCGAAGGCACGATCGTCGCCCAGAAGGCGTGGACGGAGCGCCTGTTCTCGCTGCAGGTCGACTGCGGCATCGGGTCGTTCGACGCCGGGCAGTTCGCGCGGATCGCGCTGCCGGTGGCCGGGGAGCTCGTGGCGCGGCCGTACTCGTTCGTGAACGCGCCGCGCGAGACGCCGTGCGAGTTCTACTACAACATCGTGCCCGAGGGCCCCTTGAGTCCGCGGCTGGTGCGGCTCGAGCCGATGGACGTCGTGTTCCTCGCGCCGAGCCCGTCGGGCACGTTCACGCTCGGCGAGATCCCGGAGGCGGCAAACCTGTGGCTGATGGCGACCGGCACCGGGCTCGCGCCCTTCCTCTCGATGCTGAAGACCGAGCAGCCGTGGAAGCGCTTCCAGCAGATCGCGCTCGTGCACGCGGTCCGGCACGCGGTGGAGCTCACCTACCGGGAGGCGATCGAGGGCTTCCGCGCGCGCCATCCCGACCAGTTCCGCTGCGTTTCGTTCGTGAGCCGGGAGGCGCACGCGGGCTCGCTCCCGGGGCGCATCCCGCAGGCGATCGAGGACGAGCGCCTCGAGCGCGCCGCCGGCCTCGAGCTCTCGGCGCGCGCGTCGCAGGTGATGGTCTGCGGCAACCCGGAGATGGTGACCGACGTCGTGGAGGCGCTCAAGGCGCGCGGCATGAAGAAGCATCGCCGCCGCGACCCCGGCCACATCGCGGCGGAGCCCTACTGGTGATGCGACTGTGGATCGTCATCCTCGCGGCAGCGCTCGGCGGCTGCGGCAGCCTCGTGCGGATCGCCTACAACAACGGCGACTTCGCGCTGCGCATGATGGTGTACGAGTACTTCGACCTGCAGGGCGAGCAGCAGGAGGTCTTCAAGTTCCAGCTGGAGCGCTTCCACGAATGGCACCGGCGCGAGGAGCTGCCGGTCTACGCGGGGACGTTCCAGAGCGCCGCGGACCGGCTCGCCCGCGGGCTCACGCGGGAGGACGTGCTCTGGGGCGTCGCCGCGGTGCGCGACCGCTACCGCAGCGTCGTTGCGCAGGCGGCCGACGAGGGCGCGCCCGTGATCGCGAGGCTCGGTCCGGACAACTACGCGGCGCTCGAGAAGAAGTTCGCCGACAACAACCAGAAGTTCGCCAAGGAGTACCTGGCCGGCGACCAGGCAAAGCGCGATCGCGCGCGGGTGAAATGGCTGGAGGAGCGCTTCGAGTTCTTCATGGGCGATCTCACCGACGCGCAACGCGAGCTCGTCGCGCGCTTCGTCCAGACCCAGCCGCGGATGAGCGAGGTGCGGCTGAACGACCGCAAGCGGCGCCAGCAGGAGTTCGTGCAGCTCGCGAAGGCGGAGCGGTCGAGCCCGGAGCTCGCCGAGCGGCTGCGCGGCTACTTCCTCAACTGGGAGCGCGACCGCGGCCCCGAGCACGCGCGGCTCGCCCGCGAGTGGGAGGATAGGCTCGTGCAGCTCGCGCTCGAGATCGACCGCACGATGAGCCCGGACCAGCGCCAGCGCGCGGTGGAGCGCTTCGCGGGCCTCGCCGAGGATTGCCGCGTGCTGGCGCGGCAGGGACGGCCGAGCGGAACCACCGCGTCGCTCCCGGCTGCCCCGGGGATCCGCTAGAAGCGTCCCATGAAGATTCTCGTCCTCGGCGCCGGCGCGACCGGCGGCTACTTCGGCGGGCGACTCGCGCAGGCCGGGGCCGACGTGACCTTTCTCGTGCGCGAGCGGCGCGCGGCGCAGCTCGCCGCGGACGGGCTCGTGGTGAAGAGCCCGCACGGCGACTTCACCCTGCGCGTCCCGTTCGTGAAGCAGGCGCAGGCGAAACCCGAGTACGACCTCGCGATCCTCACCTCCAAGGCGTACGACCTCGACTCCGCCATCGAGTCGATCCGCCCGGCGATGGGCCCGGCCGCGCACCTGCTGCCGCTACTCAACGGCCTCGCGCACCTCGACCGGCTGGACGCCGAGCTCGGCGCGTCGCGCGTGCTCGGCGGCACGTGCCACATCGCGGGGACGATGACACCCGCCGGCGAGATCCGCCAGCTGACGCCGCTCCAGCGCATCGCCTACGGACTGCGTCCGGGCACGAGCCCGGATGCGCGGCCGAAGCTCGCGGCGCTGCACGCAGCCTACCAGCGCGCATCGATCGACGCCGTCCTGGCGGACGACATCATGCTCGAGCTGTGGGAGAAGTACATCCTGCTCACGACGCTCGCGACGATGACCGGCCTGATGCGCGCGAGCGTCGGCGACATCATGGCGACCGGCGACGGCGAGGCGCTGATGGAGGAGACGCTGCAGGCGTGCGTGCGGACCGCCGCCGCCGCGGGACATCCGCCGCGCGAGAAGGCGCTCGCGGGCGCCCGTAAATTCCTGTTCGAGCGCGGTTCGGCGTTCACGGCGTCGATGCTGCGCGACATGGAAAGCGGCCAGCGCACCGAAGGGGATCACATCGTCGGCGACATGCTCAGGCGCGCTCGCGCGGCCGGCGTCGAGCCGGGGCCCCTCCGCGCCGCGTACTGCCACTTGCAGGCGTATCCGGCGCGGCGGAAGCGCGAGGGCAGCTGAGCGCAGTGTCCGGCTTGCCGCCCGGCGACCTGGCGACCGTGCTCGAGGCGCTCGCGTTCGCCGCCCACAAGCATCGCGACCAGCGGCGCAAGGACGCCGCCGCGTCGCCCTACATCAACCACCCCATCGCGCTCGCGAACGTGCTCGTGCGCGAGGGTGCGGTGAGCGAGCCGGACGTGGTCGCCGCGGCGCTGCTGCACGACACCCTCGAGGACACGCAGACCTCGCCCGGGGAGCTCCGCGCGGCGTTCGGCGAGCGCGTGGCGCGCGTCGTGGAGGAGGTGACCGACGACAAGTCGCTGCCGAAGGCGGAGCGCAAGCGCCTGCAGATCGAGCACGCGGCGGCGATCAGCCGCGAGGCGAAGCTCGTGAAGCTCGCCGACAAG